>Ga0315338_1003072_pt1 | contig 15162 bp, 19 predicted proteins | sample ASW8metaG_FD_204518 | JGI IMG/M metagenome (GOLD analysis project Ga0315338, IMG submission 204518) | Ammonia-oxidizing marine archaeal communities from Monterey Bay, California, United States - ASW #8 | ecosystem: Environmental > Aquatic > Marine > Coastal | place: USA: California | collected... | reverse complement strand
AGAAATGTGGGCTTGCTATGTATCGTCTGGTAATACTACAAATGTACAGTGTGATAAAGCACTGGTATGGAACTGGGCTAATCAAACATTTACAGAGCGTGATCTTCCAGAAACATCCATGATTGCATATGGTATTGAGGGCGATCCATTATCATCTGCATCATGGTCTGCTGATACGAGTACATGGGCTAATAACTCACTGAACTGGAATACAGCGGGTGCATCATCCTTCCATAATACGGCTGGTAAATCTCTGGTAATGGCCTCTGCAACCGACACTAAAATGTATCGGCATGAAACCGGAAATACAAAGGATGGCACTAATATGACATCCTACATTGAAAGGACCGGGATAACCGTAGATGAATCAGGGCAACCTAATGCATCAGCAGTAAAGAAGATTTTGTCTGTCTGGCCCAAGATGTCATCTAATGATGCTAACACCGTGAATGTCTATGTAGGTGCACAGATGTCAACAGAGGAAAGTATTACATGGGAAGGCCCATATACCTTTAATCCTGACTCACAATCAAAGGTTCCAGTCAGAGTTACAGGAAAATATATTGGTGTGAAATTTGAATCCACCGGAGATCAAACATGGAGATTGGACGGCTATTCTCTTGACGTTAAGAACGCAGGGAATAGAGGCTCCAAGATGAACTAATGCCTACTCATGTAGATAGAGTAGAAAGGTCTGTAACCCATTATGAACCCGGCCCATTACCGGCTGATCCCGAAAGTCTGGGGTTATACCTTGTTACCGAATTAAAAAGGCTGGGTGATATCCTGTTAAACCAAGCAACATTCAGGCTGGAAAGAACACATGAAGCACCGGCAAGACCAAGGACCGGAGATATCAGATTCGCAGATGGATCGGATTGGAATCCGGGGTCAGGTGAGGGGATCTACTGGTACGGTTCAAGTTGGAATAAACTGTGAAGGCTCATATTGTACAACCCGAAGACATCCCATATATCTGGGAAGAGGTAGCGCCTTTGCTTGAGAAAGTAAAAGAGCATAGCGAGGGGGAGTTGGAGACAGATGACTTCCTTGAACCACTTACGCATGGCGACATGCAGCTATGGATAGCGACAGAGGATCAGAAGATGCACTCAGCTATGGTTACTCAGATCGTACCATATCCACAAAAACAGGTGCTGCGGGTTATTTCAATTGCTGGCTCTGATTTCAAAAGACTCTATGAATTCAATGATATGGTAGAATCTTTCGCGATAAGAACAGGATGCTCCGGCATGGAGTTATGGGGTAGAAAGGGTTGGAAGAAACTCCTACCCGATTGGGAGTCTAATTATATTGTTTACACTAAAGACTTAAAACATAGGATGCAATAATGGCGACACAACAAGAATATCTAGCGGCTATACAAAGGGAGCGCGATGCAAATGCAAGAGCGCAAGCAGAAGGCTATGAAAGTGCGGCTCACAAAGAGTCTCACGCAAATGTGGGAGCGCAAGCAGCTGGATTTTCAGATGCTGCTGCTTATGAAAGGGATGCAGATATCCGGGCGCAAGCGGCTGGATTTGACAGTGCTGTCGCTCAGGAAATAGATGCTAATAAACGCTCCCAAGCGGCAGGATTTACAAGTGCTGTCGATCAGGAAATTAATGCAAATAGGCGAGCGCGTGAAGCCGGATACCTGAATGCTGCTGACTATGAAAGCGGGTTACGAACACGTTCCGATGCTCCATTCCTAGACCCTCGCTTACAACCAGCACCTGCAATCCCAGAGCAATTTGCTCTTGGTACAGCAAATCTCCTTAAATATAATCCCGATCAGCCAAATGTTCCAGGTTATGATCCCAACTGGCGTGACAACTATCCTGGCGGCTTTGATTTTCATGGTAATCCTATAACTAGCCGTGGGCTATTAGATGGTCCACCAAACCCCACAGTTCCCAGTTTTGGGTATCAGGATTGGACAAGATTCATGCCGACTGCTTTTGGGTTAGCAGAGGGTGGTGGTATGCACTATCAGCCTTGGGCAACTGGCGCACCGCAAGGGGGTGGCCCATATACCGTATATTCTAGTTGCTTTGTTGACGGAGTTCGAGTTGAACTTGTAGATGGTTCTGAGAAGAATGTTTCCGAAATCAGTGTGGGTGATGAGGTAAAAACTGATAAGGGAGATGGGGTAGTAACAAAGATTTACCCATCTAAAGCGGGTGGTCAGAAACTATACGGGTTTAATGATAAAGAACCATTTGTAACAGAAGCGCATCCCTTTATGACTCAGGATGGTTGGAAGAAAATCTCTGAAGTTACTGAGGGTGATACCTTATACAGAAATGGTAAGGGTATTGTGACGGTCGAATCTATTACATCTACAGAGATACCAGAAGATACTCCTGTCTACAATTTCCACGTTGATGGTCACGAAACATACTTTGCTGATGGGTACTTAGTCCATAATAAAACTTATGGTACGGGTTACGGGCCGGGTACGGGACCGGGGGTAATCAATCCTAACATCTGGGGTAATCCGAATACAAATACAACAACCACCACTAATGGAGTAATACCCGGATCAGATAAAGCTAATGATTTAGCCAATGGGCGCACTCATCATCCTGGGATGTATGATTCTAATGATATGTGGGTTGGTTCTGAGGGGGGTGGTGCGCGAGAGGCTTACAATCGAGATACATTTAACGCGCCACAAAGCGCCTTGGGGAAATCCTTTATGGACTTATTAGCAAGTAACCCCATTACAAGGTTGACAACCACCCTTAATTCACAGCTTGGTTACGTTAATGGCATTGATACCAGCTATGGTGCGGAAGGTGCAAATGGTCAGGGGGAAAGCGAGGCAGATATTGAAGCAGATATTGAAGCAACCAGAGATGGTGGCTTGGTAGCTTAAAGAGGAATAAATTATGAGCGGTGGATCACAAGTAACAACGCAGACAAGTGGCCCTTGGGGTGGCTATGTCGGCGACCCTGAGTTCAAGGGTGATAAGTCATGGGGGCAGCAACCATACCTTATAGGTGGGATGGAGCAAGCCCGTTCACTGTATGACATGCAACAGGGCATGGGTCCAGATTACTACGGCGGTCCTACTGTAGCTGGATTCTCACCGGAACAGCAGTTGGCCCAACAATCAACGATGAATTACGCTATGGGGCCTCGCCCTGCTGCCCAGCAAGCAGCTGCTGAGAAGGCTATGATTGGCGGTATGGGTGGGCAGGTAGATTATTCCCAGTTCCAACCCATGGCTGATGTATATGGTCAGCAATACGCATCAGAGATTGCAAAGAATATGCCAGCGGTCAGACAACAAATGGTCGAGTATCAACCAGGGGGTGGTTCAAGAGGTGATATCGCGCAGGCTAACATTGCAGGAGCTGCAAGTAAAAACCTAGCTCAGAACCTAGCTGGATTGTACGGCGGTGCGTATACCGCTGCTCAGGAGAGGGTTCCCCAATTCATGCAACAGTATCCGACTATAATGGGTGCACCACTGGGAATGTCCCAAGCTATGGGAGATGTCGGAGAACAGCGAAGAGCACTGACACAAGCCGGTATGGATGCTGATGTTGCTAAGTATAATTACCAGCAGATGGCTCCTTATCAGGCCCTTGCTAACTACATGGGCACTGTATCAGGGGACTATGGGGGATCTTCCAGGATGACACAACCAGGGCCTAGCGCTCTTAGCCAGATGGGCCAGATAGCTGGTATAGCATCTATGTTCTCAGACGAGAGACTCAAAGAAAACGTAAACAAGGTAGGCTCCTTTAAGGGCTTGAACCTGTACGAGTTCAACTACATCTGGAGTCCTGTCAAGGTTATCGGCTTCATAGCTCAGGAAGTAGAGAAGGCACTGCCTGAGGCAGTGATTGAAGTTCTCGGGTACAAGGCTGTTAATTACGGTAAGATCTTAGGAGCGACTTAATGGCTGCTACGGAAGGAACTCTGTTTGGATTCAAGAACCCCTTTAGCGGTATGTTCTCTGGAGAGTTCAATCCATTCCAGAAACGTAAAAGGCCTGACGTAGACGATCCCAAATATAATGCTGGTGGCATTTGGGACAAGGCCTTATACGATAAGGATGTACTTGCGTACGAAACCAATGAGGCTAAAGTATCTCAATTCCAGGAAGCTGTCATGGGGGTGGGTAAAGAAAGGGATTATAAAATACCAACTCATTTGAAAGATGGTGGGCCTAGACCTGCTAGACAAGAGATTGTTGCGAGCGAGTATGGGGCTCCTCTAAGTATAAACCTACCGGGGGGTAACGTATCCCCAGGACCATCTACCCCAGGTACTTTTGGCTCTATGGAACAGCTTATGGCTAGAGCCAATCTTCTTGAACAATTGAAGAAAAAGAGGGTGTATTAATGCCACATTATCCAGGTCATTACAAACGCTATGGCTACGGTGAGACGGATCTTAGTGATCTAGAGAACGTGTATGAGCGTAGTAGAGTGCCCAACTATGGGAAAGAGCAGGCTAGGCAACGGGCTGCGCTCCAGGCAGAGGCAGATAAGCTGCGCCGTACCTACCAGCTATTCCGTATGTCCGGTATGGAGGTCAGCGATTGGTCTAGAGGCTTACAGAGTCAGGTAAACCAGATAAAGCCTGAGCTAACTCAACAGCAGATGGAGACAAAGAATCAGAGTAAGTACATAAGCGATTCAATACGTAGGTACAAACCCAGGAACGACGAGCAACTAGCCAATGTGCTGGATGCCGTAGGGGCTGGTATGGAATGGTTCTCTAAAGCTAAGGAGATGGCAAAGAACTATTACTATGGAGAAGAGGTAACTCGCTACGGAGTTAATGAGAAAACAGGGGAAACCGAGTACCGTGTAGGCCCTGAGCGTCACCCAGATATGTTAGCAACGCAGGGAAAATTCTTCAAGAAAGATGTGTTTACCACCATGAAGACGGACACGAATGCTGCTATGAGAAAGGATGCTATAGCTCAGTTCCACGCTGCTGGCCTTACTAATGTGGAAGACGGCAGAGCGTGGCTGAAGAATAAGCAGATCAACGATACTACCAGCGGTATAAAATGGTATGACAAAGATGTAATGTCTGACTTCTGGGGCATGATGGATAAATTTACTGCGCCAGGGCAGGCCTATACGATCTGGTACATGGACAAGCATCCCCAAACAGGTAAGAGTGTTATAAGGGCTAAGCAAGTGCATAAGGGTCGTGGTGATGAGGCTGCAGTAAAAAGGATTGATTCCAATGCTGTTGGTAGTAAGGACGCCCTTTTGGCTGCACATGGGCAAGTGAATGCCCATAGCGATCTTGTTACTCGTGTACTAGGTATGGTGGAGGAGGACGAGGATGGGAAAATAGTAGCTGTTTCTGCTGAAGACAAGATCCAAGCATATGAAGAAGGGTCGCAAAATATTATTAGCTTTGACCCGCTAGGTGACCGTAAAAAGACTATAGAGGCTATCTACCAACTGCCCATGGCAGAACTGAGCTACAAGGCAAAGGTACTGGAGCATGGGGATAAGCTCAGAAAGAAACTGTCTAAGGATCAGATGGACATCCTACTCCCACAACTCCAGGAGATCATACGACAGAGCGACATAGTAGGTCCCGGAGATCTGGGCTTGTATCCTGGAAAACAAGAGAAGTCTGTGAATAGATGGGTGAGCACTTTGATGCAGAATATAGAGGGGAGTGGAGAGTTCACTTCTGAGGCGAAAGTAGCAATAGAAGAGTATGCTCGTAGCGTTCTGACTGAACGTAGGACAGCGCAAAAGCACGGTTTGGACGTAGAGAGACTTCAATCAGGACTCTTCACTGAGAACCTGAAACAGAAGAAGATAATCCTGGAAACAGACAAGTTACTTCATCAGCAGATGACATTCATTCAGGCTAATAGGGCTACCCGTATAGTTAATGAAATATACGATGACTACAGGAATAACTCAGGGGTTTTTGCTCCTTCAATGGAGGTTTCAGGACAGGCCCCAGTTAGTCTAAGGACAGCTGTAGAGACAGCCTTTATCAGAGAAGGTATCCAGTACAGTAAAGAGGACTGGGATGCGCTTGACACTAAGCTAGCAGAGTTCAAGAAAGCCCACGCTGCAGACCAGGATAGAACTTTGGTTAATTTGAAAAGACGGGCTGACCTGGAACAAACAAAGCAGGGTATGTCTGAGGTTGATCGAAAGAGGGATATTGAAGGGTTGGACATTGGTGCTAGATACAATTCTCATGGGCAGCCATGGGTACATGAAGACGGTACGCCTAGACTGGTAGAAACACGGGAAGATGAGGCTTTAGCTATTAAAGCGGGGTATAACCAAACAGCTCCCCGTGCGTACACTGCTATAGATGCCCACTATATGATTTATCAGGGCAAAGGTGCTGGTGTAACGGTAGAAACCCACCCGAACCTTATTGGACAACAGATTCTTACTAAGGTGGGGATGGAGCTCAAGCAGCTAGAACTGCAGAAAGAGATTATGACCCATGAATTTTATAAGGGTCAATCAAAAATAGAGGACAACTACTACTCAGTAAAGCACTCTCTTGAGAAGGGTGCTGTCCATGGTGGGGAGTTTGACCATGCTGCTCTGCTCAAGTACATGCGTACTATGGATGATTCTATAGTAACTGAGGGCGAAGTAGAGACTGTTGAAAGACACGCTGGTTTTACAGATAGGATGAGAAAGATAGCAGATACTTGGAAGAGAGGGGATAGTTTAACTCCAACTCAAAGAGGTATAATCGCTTCTATTATGGAAGAGATTATGATTGGCATGAGAAAAAGGAGATTAAGGAAGGCCGATGCAGTTCTAAACGCTTGGGCAGATCCTGAAACCGGCACATACGGTGCAAAAATGCAACCGCTTAATCCAATCTTAAAAGATAAGATTGCTCCTTGGCACAATGAATGGAAGAATGGCATTATAGAACTTATTGATGTCCCTCATAAGCCATCCCGTACAGGAGGAGAGCATACAAAAACAGATGCTCCAGGAGTGAGCGCTAAAGATGTAGCGAGTGGTTTAATAACTGTTATAGATGTTACGAATGAGCGTACAGGAGAAGTAACAAAGATCTCGAGAGATCCCAGTGGAATGCCAGTATCTAAAACAGGTGCTTTTGACCTGTCTAACATACCTGTTCTCGAACAGGAGGACCATCTTAATTACCTGCTACGGACGTTTATGAGATCTCTTCCTCTGGAAGACCCCGTGATAAAGGATCTCCAGGAAGCTATACGAAAGGTTAGGGGGAGTAAATAGTGACTAAGAGAGTAACCATAAGATTCCAGGGTACTCCGTACTCCTTCACTCTTAGTGACGATGACTACTACAAGTTGTCTCATAAGGTAGTGGACGATCAAGTAGTACCAGCCACTGCCAACGAACAGCGTGAAAAGATGTTCCAGTTTCTTCCCCTGACAGTGAAACAGCAATTACAAGGCTCTTTTTTCCAGGCTCAGGACGTTGCTCTTATGGGTAAAGCTGATGAGATATCTGGTGCTTTAGCAGCTGCTGGCGCTTTAGTACGTAGTCCAGAAGCTAGTCTAAGAGCAGTTGGTGCGCTGTGGCCTGGAGGAGATTCTCCATCAGAAGCGTATGCTAAGGCCGGAGGAGAATCCCCAGCAGCAGCTTATCAAGCAGAGCAGTCAGCTTTTACTGACATGCTGAAGGCTATGCGTGCTAGATACCCTGTTTCATCAGCCATACAGGAAGGTGTGGTCGGTGGCGCTACCGGTGCTGGGTATGGGAAGGCAGCACAAAGTATAATGGATATCGCATCTAAGGCTCCTTTGGTATCAAGGGCTCGCAATCTTAGACCAACAGATGCAAAAGAAGCCTCACAGTATGATCTCGTTAGTAGGCCAGCACAGGGTCTCTCTGAGTTTACTTCCCGGTTGGGTGCCAGTCGTAATCCGCTTGTGAGGCCGACTACAAGTAAGTACGCTGGGTTAGATACGCTCAAAAGATTTACTACTGCTGCTGCGCTTGGAGGCGCTGGTGCTGCAGACTATGGTTACTGGTCTGGAGAAGGTGGCTTACCTCTGGAGCAAGGAAGCGTGTTTGATGAAGGGGGCAGGGCGTCCAGAGCGACCTCTGCTCTTCCATGGGGAGCGTTATTTGGTGTGGGTATTCAGACTGTTCCTAGTGTTGCACGGGGAGTAGGCGGTTTATGGGACAGGTTTCGTGGCAGACAAACTGATCGTCCTGATCTAGAGATGGGCTATGCTAAGCCAGAAGACTATGAAGCAGGGGCTAGGGCAATAGCTGAAGCCGATATGCGGGATGCTATGTTAGCCGGTACTGAAGGAACTACCCCAAGAAGAGGTTTAATAGACGATGCTTCAATGTTAGCTGATGAAGGGACGTTTAGACCCCTGCTGGCGCATTCTGCAACAACAGCTGGTGGTGAATCAGTAGCGTCCGCTGCTGCAAGACTAAGAATGCAACAGAGAGCGGACAAAGCAGCAATAGATGCAGAGTTAGGAGGAGAGGTTGATGTAAGGGGTCAGACAGCCCGTGATCTTGTAGATGAGGCTACCATAAGAAGGGATGAGGCTTATACTGCTGCGGAGGCGACAACTGATCGAGTACCTATTGGGGACGCAATCCGTGGAAATCTGATGAAATCAGAGGACTTTGATACCGTATTAGCGGTTGCCAGGAAAGAAAGAAGTACGCAGCCTGGAGCTGAGTTACGTGATGACTACCCCAAAACAAAGAAAGAGCTTCTTGAAGGGTACAGGGATATTGATAAAAATGAGCAGGCTCTCTACGAGAAGAAGGGGTGGCGAGTTAAAGTGACTACAATACCTGGGGCCAGGAACCCCGACACTGGAAAACCCGGCCCGGATAAGGTGCTTTACAGAGCATTTGATCCTGAAGGACCCGGCCTTAACTTGAGGCAGATCGGTGAGATAACTAAGGCGTTTAATACAGTGGCAGAGGGGTATAAAGGAAAGGGGCAAGAATCTGCAATCATTGATCTGGCTAATTCTTTTAGAGGCAGCTTTGCTGCTAAGTCCACTAAACTAAAGATGGCTGGACAGTACCATGATGAGGTACTACGTCTTGAGGATGCAGCTAAAGAAACGCCATCAGACCTACTCTCATTAAAGCCAGCAGAACTTGCAAGAAAACTAGAGTTCGATGGAAGGGTTCAGGAAGGATACCCATATGGGAAGCCACGATCTGCTCAGCAGAGGAAAATATTAGAAGAGACTTTATGGGATGACATATCCAGGCAAGTACGGGAATCTAAAGGAAGACCCTCTCAATCCATGATGGATAGTGTTGAAGTGCTTATGAATGACAAAGCTAGGTTTGCTAACTGGAAAGTTCTCGTTGCAAAAGCAGAGCAATATGGCCTTTCCTGGGAAAGTTTTGGAAGAGCGTATGATCCCAAAGAAGATCTACCGCCTAGTGCAGCGGAAGCCGTAGGTAAGGTTGGTAGGAGAATGGCTGAGTTCTTTTTCTCCGCTCCCTTTGCTGCTGCAAGACAGCTGGATAGGACCCTGAGCAAGGCTCAGTTGCTACGAAACCAAGCTGTTAATGATGCTGTGGTTGACCTTCTAACCAAGACAGGGCCTCAGAGGGTAAAGGCCGAACGTCTTATACAGAAAGCAATGTCTGAGAAGACAGTATCGCCAGCAGATAGAAAGCTGGTAATGGAGATATTCAGAATGGCTGTGGGCTTAGCACCACAAATGGGTGAAGCTGAAGACATGCCTTATGTTGGAGCAACAGGTAGAGCGGTAGGTTGGGGGTTAATAGGTGCAGGGAGGCTTGCGCGTGGATTGATTCCAGGAGTACAGTAACGTGAGGCTTTTGCTAACTACACTTATGTTACTTGTAACATCGTCCGTACTAGCGGGACCGCCAGAAGGAATGGTGAAACAAATGATCCCGTTCCCAGCTATGTGCTTACCAGCTACAGTAGAGAAACATCACTTCGCCGCTCTCATGGGCGCATTAATTAATGATTACGGTGTCCACATATCAATGACGTTCAGCGCGAGCCAAGATCAGAGTAGACGTGTTGCAATCATTGAGAACCCAGCTACTGGCTTGGCTGGTGTGTTGATGATTACGGACGAACAGTCCTGCATAGCTTTTTCTGGGGAGGATAGGCAAGGTTACATACGCCCTCCAAACCATCCAGTAGGTACGGAGAATGAGGACCCGAAAACATAATGAACGTAGACTCAAGAATAATAACATTAGCACTCTTCCTTATCGCCCAGAGCGTAGGTGCTATATGGTGGGCTAGTGGCCTATCTTCCGAGGTTAATAGACTATCAGGTCTTGTAGACAAGTCCGATCAGTTTCAGACTGAAATACAGAGAGCGGTGTCAGGCCTTGATGTACTTAACTTTAAGGTCGAGGAGTTGTGGAAGGCTATTGAAAGATTGGAAGAAGCTGACATAGTTTTGCGTGAAGTCGATAGCGAGATAATGGTTCAACATGAAACCATATTTGCTTGGTTATCTGAAGGTGAAGCAGAGCAGACAGCCAAGGGAAATCCATATGACTGATGATGTTAGTCTTAGCGATAAGACTAGCGTTGGAATGCCCATAAGAAACCTGATCGGTTTAATAGGTACAGTATGCGTAGGAGCGTGGGGTTACTTTGGGATACTTGAAAGGCTGAATGTAGTAGAAACTAACCAGATACTCATGTCAGCAGATGTTACAAAGAATTCCATCTTCTCAGAAAAGTGGCCTAGAGGTGAGCTAGGTTCCCTCCCAGCTGATGCAGAACAATTTATGCTTATAGAACATCTATCCGGGGAATTTGAAAAACTATTAAAAAATATTGAGGACGGTAATGCTCCGTTCGACAGGCAACAGGCACTTACCCTTGATTTCTACAGGCAGCGAATAGAAGCATTAGAGCAGAAGGTAGAGATACTAAAGGATAAGGTTGCACAAATTAAATTCAGCAATGGAGCGGCACACTAATGGAAGTCATGTTTGTATTACTGTTGTACATGAACGACAACCTAAAGGAATGGATGGGTCATTATGAAAATGATTCTGGGGAGTGGGTTGAGATGGGTATGTCTGGGTGTTTGAGTATGAAGCGTACCTTGAAAAGAAATGGCTGGAAAGACACGGCATCGGGGAAGACCCGATTCACTTGCGAGAAACGTACCGTCGAATTGAAGACGAACAACGAAGGGAACATAGTGGTAGCGAAAGTGTTATGAGTCACTTAAAGGATATAAATTTATCATGGGCGAGACATCTGCGATTTGCAACGGGGCTTGCTTTGAGGTTGTTTCTTTTGTCCTTAACTGCTGTGGTACATGGAATGTTTCCATTTATCTTTACATCCAAAGTATCTGATGAGGTACACAAACTAAACAAGGAGCTCTCGTAATGGATCCAAGACAACTAATGCAAAGACTTACCGAAATAAAGCAGGAGGGTGAGGCTATTGTGCAGCAACTTACCGCTTCAGGTGTCCCTCAAGAAGCTATTATGGCTGCGTTGAGCGGTCAACAACCACAACAGCCTGGTATGGGTGCTGGCCGTGGTCCTGATATGCCACCTGGACCTCCTCCTGGCATGGGTGGTGGTCGTGGCCCTGACCTGCCTCCTGGTATTCCGCAAGGCCCTCAGATGGGTGGTGGCGGTGGAATGCCCCAAGGACTACTGGGGGGTAGATGACCCGTAATAGGAATTATTCTAGAGAGTACCAGAGGAATCATTCTAGCCAAGCAGCTAAGCGAAGAAGAGCAGCTAGGAATGCTGCACGGAGAAAAATGCTTAAAGCTGGTAGGGTTAAGAAGGGGGACAAGAAAGACGTTCACCACAAAGACAGGAACCCACAGAACAATAGTGCTAGTAACATCTCCGTAGTAAGTCGAAGCAAGAATAGAAAAGTGGGGGAGAGTCCTGGTAGACCAAGACGTAAGGGCTAAATGAATAATTATGACAATCACAGAGTCAGCACAAAAGAAAGTAGATCAGACCCTAAACGGGGAAGGCTTCTTGGGCGTGCATCTAGAAGGTGGCGGATGTTCCGGCTATCAAATAAAGCTATCGCCATCCACGGACATACCTCAAGATGCTCAGATGATATCAGACACAATCTTCTCAGACTCCACCTCTTTGGAGCTATTAGGTGACGCTACGATGGACTGGGTAGAAGATCCCTTTGGGTCTACCTTTCATTTCACACCACCAACGGGCTCTCAGTCATGTGGGTGTGGAAATAGTTTTACAGTGTGAGTTGTAAGGAATTTATATTCCCAGCTTGTATGATTGTTCTGATTCTAAGCGTACCCTTAGGTATTGTCCTGTGGGTAAACCATGTACTAGGAATGTAAGGAGATAAAATGGAAAAATGGAAAGAACTAAGCGCAGGAAGGAAAAGATTTTGGGGGACGGTTGCCGTAGTGGTGATTATAGCCGTGGTAGGCTGGGTCACAGGATGGTGGTCCTCGCCAGAGGTTGTCTAACCCTCTCGTCGATAGGTTTAATCGGATGCACAACTTTGAAGAAGGCCGGTATAGTGAGTCTGGGAGCAGGAGGGGGTGCACTTGTGGGGACTGTCTTATCGGGGGGTGTAGCTGCACCGATTCTGGGAGCCACGACGACTGCCTTTGTAACAGATGTGGTGACGGAAGCGATCCCGATTGGGGGAAAAGGAAAGGAAGCTATGAGTAATTGTGCGCCGGATAATTTTTGGACCCTGTTGGGATCCCTAATCGAGATGGGTGGTTGGGCTTTAATACTTATAGTAATAGTTCCCATGCTATTTTCATGGCTATTACCTGGACCGATAAAGTTTAAGGGTAAGGATAAGAGTGGCTGAGTACAGGCTCTGCCTCGTTAGGTGGCTTGATGTACTAGCCACGAGTGGTTGGGAAAAGGATGCTGACTGCCCTGAGATACTCTCCGTAGGGTGGCACATTTACGAAGACGATCATACACTCAAGATAGCCAACACCCTAGACTATGAGGACTTCTCAGGAGACAGCAGGGAGGAAGAGAAGCCTATACCGTATGGTCTCACAGCTTTTCCCAAAGGTTGTGTACTAGAGATAAAATTTATTTAATGCTCCTTTGCGTGATTGCTCTTATGCTATTGTAGTATCCTTCACCATCTAACCCTTCCAACATTACAACCCCTCTCCACCACTGATACTCCGTATCACGACACCATGATTCGGTGTACTTAGGATGTGAGTAACACCCCACAGATAAACCAAATATCTTCTGCCCATCTGGGCGTGTCTGTTCTGAGTGATTGTACAGATGAGAATGACCCTGCACAGCAGAACAGTGGAGCTTAGTTATCATCATGTGTCCTATGTGTACAGAACTGATAGCCCTACCAGCTATACCAGATGTAAAGTAGTGACTGAATGTTATGCCCTTTACAGTAACGCATTTCTTAAAGGGTGTTAGCTTCCAGCCAAACTCCTTGTACTTCAAGTCATCTATTCCTATAGCTCCTTCAAGCTCAGGAGTAGAGTTGACCGCCCTGATGATCCTCTCTTCATGGTTACCTAACGTCATGTACAGCTTAGGGTTGTAGTTCTTTACCTTCTTTACTGGCGTGAGTAGTTTAGTTTGAGCATCTATAACAGCAGCAACGTCCTTCTTGTACCGCCTTCCTTCAAAGCCTTTCGTCCCCCTGTCATAAGAGGACAGACTTGGCATATCAGCCATGTCGCCTATACATACTATAGCATCTGGCTTTTCTTTTACTATAAATTTACCTAGCGCAGTAAACCTACTGTTATCATAGTCAGGGTGAGCATGGGGATCACCTATGATTAAAAGATTCAGATCTCTTCTCCTTCCATTTCCCTTATGGGAGTAACAGACGCTAACGCACGATCTATGTCCTCATCCAGGAAGTCTTTGTAGGTATCCCACAGAGCCTCTTCCCGAACACAGAATGAGTTCTTAGCCATTTCTTCTAGGACCTTACGAAACAGATCCTTCTCAAGAAGACCGTTATCGAGAATGATTCTCATTAGCGATACCGCAGACACCATGTGGAACTGAACCATGGCTAGGACATCCTCATCTTCCCCGCTGAATAAATCCCTATTCATTTACGCTTACTCCTGTTGTCTAAGTCAGTAAGGCGTAGGTAACCGTCAAGGAATCCCTTGAAGGCCTTAAAGTTCTCCCCTGCCTCATTAGATCTACCGGACTCAAACGCTCCCGTCTGCTTGTCGAACCGTAGAATGTAGGAGGCGTCTACAGACTTATCGTAGATCTCCTCTACACACTGTGCATAAGCAGCGCACTGCAGGTGGTAGTTGTTGTAGATGGCCTTGGATGTTTTGAAGTCAATCACAGAAAACTCCCCGTTCACCTTAGCCACAGCATCTATCGTGCCTGCGTAGTTATACTTCCTACTGTAGACCTTCTCTTCAGCGGTTATAAACTCCACATCATTCTCTTTGATCCAATCCCTAAAGGCATTGATGGAGTTCTCAGCAGCCTCGTTGTCTGGGGTGTCAGGAATGTCACCACGCCCTAACTTCCAGTTGATTGCAGCCTCGCACCAATCATGCACCATGGTACCAATTGCCATGGCCTCAGTTGAGCGCTTACGATGCGCTCCCTTGATGCCCTTTACCATCTGCTCTATAGAGAGCTCTGCTTGTGAGAAGGATTCAGCATTCTCCTCAAACCACTCTGCCCCCATCTTGACTGCCCAGGGTACGAGAGCAGGCTTGGCTATAATGTTTAGCACTGTAGTGACGGAAGGGACGTACTTATCTTCCACATTATAGTAGTGTTTCTTCGGGTCAAAATTTAGAATTACCACACTACCATCAGGGTAGTTAATAGGTGTCTCAATCATTAGAATGGTATGTCGCTGGCTGGTTTCTTGGTGTATTCAGGTGACGGCGCACTGTCCCTGGGCTCCTCGAGCTTTATCTTGAGGTAGTCTTTGCCTTGCTTACTGACGTTATGCCAGACGGCTGCTCTGGTGGCCTTACCCCATGCTAGGCCCTTCCCAGTATAGGATGGGGCCTTGGGGCTTGACTTCTCCTGCAGCCACACGGTTATCACATTGTCTTCTTGGTCATAGGATGCCATCGGGGTCCTCCGCTGTTGGTTTAACTCCTCTGCATGATTGGCTGCTTGATCTGTATTGTCGTACTCCTGTAGCCACTCCGCCTCTGTCTTCATGAAATCATTCGAGTT
>Ga0315338_1003071_pt1 | contig 15164 bp, 11 predicted proteins | sample ASW8metaG_FD_204518 | JGI IMG/M metagenome (GOLD analysis project Ga0315338, IMG submission 204518) | Ammonia-oxidizing marine archaeal communities from Monterey Bay, California, United States - ASW #8 | ecosystem: Environmental > Aquatic > Marine > Coastal | place: USA: California | collected... | reverse complement strand
CAGAAGCCTCTTGACCGGATGTATCAAAATACTCACCCGTCTCTAGCTTTCCGACAAACTCCGTAAGGTCATCAATTCGCATTTGCCTGGTTTGCCGAATGGCTGCCGCGGCGGCTTTGTTCCCCTCCGCTTCCTCCTTTTTTAATTCTTTTATCTCCTTTTTGGTATACTGTGTGCTTATCCGCTTTCTATTATAAGAACGAATCACCGAACGGCGGATGGGTGCGCAGACCACCTTCACCACATTATCTACATATTGCGCCCCATTTTTTTCATTTATCGGAGGGGGCTCCCCCTCTGTATCTAGTCGGTTAACGGGATACATGAGTTCTGTCAAAAACCGGTTGTAGGCTTTAATGCGCAGCATGTCGTCCGAGACGCCCCATTTTGCTTTCAACCTCTCAACACGGCTCCGATATTTAAAATAATCAAACAGCATCGCGACGCGTCGCGGGCCCTTTCTCCAGGGGTTATAGGCCCAGTGAAGATCGTGTAGGCTGGGCATATGGTCAACGTTATAAACCTTCTTGTTTTTCTCAGAGCCTATTCGTTCTCTCGCCTCTATAGTATGTTGTTGTAGTCCTGTTTCGAAGACTTCGGGGGCATCCGAAAAATCATGTCCTTCGCCGGTGTGGGCATCCCATTCAGGCATGGCATACCCTCCCGTGCGTCGCTTGAAGGATCCTTCGCCTCCCCACCTCAGGCCAGTGTGGCGACCACCATGCCACCCGCCCCCGAGGATGCTTTGGTCGAATCGCGATTTTACCCGCTCGCTCTCAGGGACGTCCTCCTCGAGCACTCTCAGAAACGTCTCCTCATTAACGGTGTAACGGGTTTCTAGATTGAGAAACTGGAAGGGATTGGCCGGCGAGCCGGACTCTATTGTAAAAAAGTCCTCGGCGTCATAGCCCGACAAAATAGCCGGAATGCCATCGGGATTTGTAGTCAGATGCTTAAATTCTTCGGCCACTACTCTTTTCATTAGCTCCAGATCTTTATACACGTTGCTGGCCTCGATTCTATCCTCTTCCTCGCCCGTCATACCCGTAATAAGCACGTTCGCATTGGGGCTACCTAGGGCATTCTCTACCGCTGCATTGAATGTCATCTCTATTTCAAAAGGGCCAGATGGGACGTCCAGCGCTGGCTTAAGCACGTGTCTGCTAAGAGTTAAGAAGAAAGATATCCTATTATTCTGGATTTCGTTGGCCAACGTAGAGGGGGATATTCCCGGAAGATGCTCGCAGGCTTGTTGAAGGAATTTATCATCGGGCATCGTATATCCAATGTCGGCGCGGATTCTAAAATAGCGCGGGTTGTATTGGCGGGCGAACTCGCGCGGATTATCTTTGGGCGACACATACTTCTTAGGACGCTTAATAAGGTCCAGGAAGGACACATTTTTATTTGGCCCTTTTCCATAACTGTGATAGAGGGCATCAACACTAGAAAAATACAATTTAAGCTTACAGTCAATAAAAGTTTCCACCTCGGCAGGATTGGAGCCAAGATAGTCAAAAGAAAAGTCTTTCAAACCGACCGCCAAATGTCCCGGGGGTTTTCCCGCATATAACTGTTCGGTGGGGCTTATCTCCTCGGGGTTTTTAAAGTTGTTAAGAGGGAATTGAAGGGTCGTTCCCACAAAATCATCAGCATTCTTGTAAAACACCTTATATAGTTTAAGATAGGGCTGCAACGACGACATCACTTGTTTGGGAAGCCGATCCAACAGAGTAAACCGAGTTTTCGTGCCGTCCGCGTTTATTTGACAATTCTGTAAATCTGCCAAAAACGTAATGTCGGACGCTGCGACTCCCGGCAGCCCTGCGGTGCCTTGGCCGCGGCCTGGATATGTCATATTCACATATTCGTATCCCTCGTAGAGAACCTTTCCCTTTAAGCCCACAAAATAAGGCAACAGGTCCAGCATAAAGCGCTGCTCATCAAATGAGTTTAATTCGTTTTTCTTTTTGCTTGCCATATTCTTACGTGAGAGCTAAAACATCATTAAGGGGAAGAGGGATATAGACGATATCGCCAAGTTTATAGTCGGATTCTAAAGGTTTTTGATTAAACCATGGAATCAACCACCAATAACGATAATTGCTATAATAGGTAAGAGCCAGTTTATAAAATCTATCTCCTTGCGTCCAGATGTGTTGTTGTAAATTTAATTCTTGTATTTCTTGAGTGCTGGGGTAAGTAATGGTGGGATAGGAATACTGCCTGATGAACGGCACTTGGCGGTCATAAAAATAGTTTCTATAAAGACCGGCATTATTTACGAACAACATTTTATTGTATCTATTACTCATCAATCCCCTCCCGTCACATTATCCGCTAAGGCAGCGGCGACGCGCGGTAGCTTGTCGTTCTCACTAGGGATCCCAATTAAATTGGCTGTGGGGTCGTCGACGACGGCGATGTTGTAAGGATAGCTAATGTGGCTGAATTGGTATCTTTTCCCCTTTTGGGACCAATGGGGCGAAATTTCATTGAGAGGATAAAAATTAAAAGATAGATTAATTAATTTGGGATAATTGCGGTTATCGGGGGTGACATAGAACCCCTGATCTATGTCAAACTCATAATTGAGGCCATCAATGTACCCTGTTTGTCCCATCGTAACCCCTCCGGTTGATGCCTTCGCGGGCGAATATGTTATAAGGTTATTAAATGCGACGGCAAATAAAGGATCTCCACCTGAGCGCACATATTGTTGGCCCACGCCGCTAGCGTCGGTGGTCTCTGCCAGGGGGTACATCATTTGGACAAACTTCTCTACCCTTTCCAAATTATTGCGTGCATCAGTGAGACTAAATGCGGGTATTGCCAGTCCCACAGCCACAGTGCGTTCTGCACCGCTGATTTTTCTTAAAGGTTCGTAATGTCCAACCAATTTTTCTGCTTTTAAGTCAACTTTAAATTGTTCTTTAAAAGTGGTTAAAAAAGCTTTAAATTTTATAATCTCTTTGGAATTTTTGCCTCCGAGATGGAGAGCTTTAATTTGAATAAAAAGATTATATTTATTAGCCAACCCACTGGAATAATCGGTCGACCAGCCAACGTGCCCTAGGGCTTCTCCGGTTTGTTTATCTTTAACCCTGTCAACCTGATAATAAGTATCGAACAGTTCCTGATCTACATTATTAGCCATCGTTTCGTTTCCTCTTCTTATCTAATTATCACGCAGGTGAATTTATCCAGCCCTATTCATGATAGAAAGTTTTTCGTTTACCTGGTCTCCGACAAATTCGGCCAATACCTGTTCGCCAAGCATGATCTGTTTATCTACGGGCTTCATTATGCCCGCAAGAGATCCGGGGAGGCCAGCAACCGCGTTAGCCATCTGTTGAGTGCTCTGTGCAAGGTTACCGGCCGTCTGTGCCGTGTGTACTGCAGTACCATATTTGGGAAGCATCGTGGTGCCCCCTCCTGTTTCTACCAATTCGCCTGCATGCAGCTTTGCGGGAACAACGGCGCCTTTACCGCGGAGTGCGCGGTTCATGGGGTTGCCAATGGCTAGGGTGGGAGCTTCGTCTTCTTCGCCACCTCCTTCTCCTCCGCCGCCCGAGGTGGAGGCCGACAAAAAGGCTGCCATGGCACCTGCGGCGGCTATAGCAACGGGTACCGTCCAAGGGGATAGGGCTGCCTTGGCGATAGCGGCTTTAATGGCGGACCATCTCATCGCATTAAAAAGCTTAACGAGTTTGTACCCAACAAAAATAAATGCCCCAAGTTTTGCTGGTGCTCCCTCTGCCATTCCCAAAAACGTGCTAAGGCCTTTGATAATTTTACTCAAAAATTGAAAGACTGGTTTTAGCGATACAGCAACCTGCATCATCGTCATTCTTAGTTCTTCCATTATCGGCATCGCTTCCCTAGCCAAGTCGTTCATGGTCTTTTGCTTTTCTGCCGCGGCTTCTTGCTCCGCTCTTTGTACCTCTAAACTGGTGTTAAAGAAGTTGGAGGCTTCTGCGACGGATTTGAAACCGGATGCCTGAGCGAACGCTTTTTTCTCAAAACGGCTCATGCTGTCAAATGATTTGCCGCTGGCCGTAAGGGTTTTGTGGAGCATTTCCAGCCTTTCAGCCTCAGTAGCATACACCATTTCCACCGAATTAAGGTAAGGGCCTCCCAGGACTGCATTCATGCGCGACACGGCCTTTGCAGAGCTTTCAAAAGTATCGTATTGGGCCGCGATGCTCATTAAATTACTAAGAGAGATCCCAGTCTGCTGCGCTGTGATTGCTAATTCTTTGAAGACTTTTTCGGCGTCTTGACCATGTGCCGCCAATTCAGGCATCAATTGATTAAACTCACTCAAGAACTGATTGGCATTCATATTGAGCGATCTACCAAATTGTATCAACTGGGTGGTGGCTGCTTTCATCTCCGTCTTTCCCATACCCATGGTTTTACCGAAGAATTCCATGGCCTTGGCGGCAGCGTTACCTTGAATTCCCGCTTTCTGAAGTTCTGCCGTGAACAGGATAAGTTCTTTTTGCGTTTCTTGAGTTCCTGTACGGAACATGGTATTAGCATCCATCAGATTTTGGGAGGCTGCAAAGGCCTCTTCCATTCCCAAGCCCATGTGTCGTAGGGAATCAGATGCATCTAGTGTGGCTTCGGCTAAAGAGGCGTTAGCGCCAGTGCTCTTAATGAAATTGGCGTAGAGTTTCTCCTGCCCCATAAGAACGTTTTCTAGAATGCCTAGGTACGCTCCTCCCACCATTCCTTCCTGCCACATTTTTTTCATTGAAGCCCCAGTTTGACCTATGTTGGAGAGCATCGTGCCGAGCCCACCAATCATCGTCTCTTCAGCTTTTTTGCCAATCCCGAAAAGCGCTGCCCATTTCTTTGTAGCGTTCTCTACGGCGCCGGGCATTTTGGCTATTTTTCCCAGTTCCTCGTCTAACTGCGCTAACCGTTTATTTCCGGCTTTGATCTGCTCTTCGAGGGCCTTTTTACGGTCTGCTTCAAAATTGTTGGAATCCAGGGCCAGGGCGTCTAGAAGCGCTTTTTTATTCTCCAAAAATTTTCTCTCTTGATCAGAGAGACCCTTTTGTTTCTTGAGGGTCTTTTCTATCTCCTTGGCTGCATCTTCGGTCGCCTGCTGGCCTTGGCTTTGCAGGCGATACATTTCCTTCTGCAACTCCAGCGCGATTCTGGCTTGGGCTGCATCTTTTTCTTTTTGCGCATACTGGCGCCCCAGACCTTCTTCAATTTCCATTGCAGCTTCTAAATAGGCCTGCTGGTCTGCTAGAAGTTTTGTTAAATCCGGTGTTTTCGGGGTGTCAGCCATCTATCTGCCCTCATGAAGTGAATGGCCAAGGAATCCCTGTGACGTCGTGGAATCTGCTTCCCACGCGTTGAATCTGGCTTAAGCTGGCCCGCGCTTGTGGACTATTCGGTCCATGTCGCATTATGTTCTGGAGGTGGTGTTTTTCCACCCCCAAGGCTGCAGCTAAGGCGCCAATTTCGCCGGCGGTGCCTGATATGTTCATGTGGGGTTGTGCGCCCGCTAGCAACTGTCCTAGAGCGTAGCCAAGCTCGGCTCCAAGAGAGGTGAGGACACTTTCATCTAACTGCCCCTTTCTTTTAGAGCCCAAGTCAAGGGTTGGTTTCTGGAGTTCATTATTGTTGAGCATTCACTTTATCCCTTTCGCGCTATACGTAATTAGCAACTACTTCTTTTTATGCGCTTTTTCAATAGCTTCTTTTTCGTCGTTAAGCTGTTTTACCAATCTTTCCACGAACCAGGTTCTAATTTTGATGGGGAGATTGTAGGCTTCGAACAGACTCCAACCACCATGATACTTCAAAAAGAAAAACTGTTCATAGACCTCTTGCGTGTAGGTGTTATCCAGGCCAAAAAAACTCTGCCGTTAACGGCAAGTCTACCTCCTCTGTGTGGGAACACACATCGCAGCTATAAGCACACTTTAAATTGACATCTGGACTGACGCTATTAAAGGCCTTTCTTAGATGGCGCCCATCCAGGGTAGGTAGCGTATCAATAAATTGATTAATATGATCTGGTCGGTTGCTCCCGTTCACAGAATGGATGATCAGTCTCAATTGATCTGTAAACGGTGTTTCAGGTAAGTTTTGTTTCTTTTTTGTTTCCGACAGCACTATCATCCTTCTCTCTTCAAACCCGGTGAGAAGTCGGAATTCAACATTGGCTCGCGTAGTGGGTAGCGACGTAAAAAAGATGCCCCCTTGTACATGGGACGTCCCCTCTTGAGGGTCACATGGCTTGATTTGTTGGGCTTCATTGAGATCGAATGTCTCTTTAGCATTTGTCCCACACATCGCACACGTTACATTGACCGGGTAATCCGGGCCGAAGCCTGTAATACGAGAAGCTATCAATAGAGCATTTTTATCTCCCATTAGTAGCGTATCAGGTTTAATACTTTTGTCAACGAGAATGTTTTGAAGCAGGCGATCTAAAGCAACCCCCTTTTTTAACAGTGCTTGAGAAGTTAAGATATCTTCTTCTTTCGCCGTCATATATTTAATTTCCACCGTCGTCTGATTGTGGAGCGGGTGCTCAGGAGGATAAAATTGTCCCTCCGATGGAATGTCCACGTGTTCTGTGGGCACCACATAAGAGAACTGAGATGCTCCTGTATCTTGATTTATTAAATCAACTGGGGGCGTGTCTGGAGATGGGACTGCGCCCACACGCTCTTGATTATTTCTTACAGCCATTTATACCTCGTAATTAATTATGCTAGTTGTCCGGGTTTTGCGATATGCTGTGCAAAATCAAATCTAATTGTTAAACTGATTTCTACCATATCCGCACTTGCATAATCCAAACTACCAAAATTAACTTCTTGGATCCAAGGATTGTATAACTTCCACTCTTCTACAACCTGATTGGGCACGTCGTCAATTTGGCCAATTTGGCGCAATTTGACAATCTGTCCCAAAGCATTGGTTGCCTCCGCTTTAGAAGGAGTGAAAAGGCCAGGTCGCAGAGGCTCTGCCAATAAACGATCTGGGATTTCATAGCCCGAGAGACGCAGCTTCTGCCATAAAATTTGAGAAGCATCCGGATCAATGGGGTCCACAAGTGTGATCGCCACTGTATTCCAATTTACGGGGCCAGGATAATAAAATTTGTGGCCAAAGAAAGAATGTGTAGTTTCCTCGACACTAAAAGAAGGTTTCTGCACGGTCTTAATCAGATATGCATCTACCCCATCAATATTCAGTAGCCAGCGATGTGCTCTTTTTGGCTCTAATCTAGAATCTGCCCAAAATCTTTCCTGTGCCATTATCTTTTAGTCTCCTTTACCTTAAATAGTTGGCTTTTCCAATTAATCATCGAAGGAAGCTCCAGAATCTGTTACTACAAAGTCTAGGGCGACGAATTCAATAGATCGTGCTGGCTTTAAGAACACCTTCGCATACATGATATTCCTATCAATCAACTCTGGTGTCGTTGTGCTCTTGTCAAGAACCACACGGTAATCCATGAGGCCTTGTGCGGCCTGAATGCCGCTTAGAAGGGATTCTACGCGGTTGCTGAAGCTGTCCCACGTTGCTTGAATGTTTTGTTCAAATAACGTGGTGGCCGCAATGCGAGATACCTGCTTTTTAATGAAAATAAGCAGGCGACGGACATTAACTCTGTCCAAAGCCGATGGCGTCACTTGTAGTGTCTTCTGTCCAAAGATCACGATACCTTCTGCTGGGAAGGTTGCAATCGGGTTGATGTTTGCTCCGTAGAGGTCATCTCGTTCTTTAGCGTTTAGCTGGTACTTGACACCAACAACCGGGAGGCCGGCGGCGCCTTCGCTCAAGCCACCTCGTGTAAAGCCCGCAGGTGCGAACCAGAGCGCCTTTTTAGCCTCGCTGTTAGAAATAGTACCTAGAGCCACAACAGAGGGCGGTACGTCCACCACCTGGTTAGAGATGGTATCTCTAATTTGTACCCATGGGAAGTAAGTTGCACCATAGCTGCTATTAAGACTGCGTAGTTTAAGATTTCTAACTGCTTCTGCTACGTTAGGTCGTCTCTGCGCTGCTGTTTGCGTATTCTCCGTGCGAGGCACATAGTCGCCTGTTAGGTCAATAAGCGCCAGAGCATCTGCACGCTCCTCACATGTTTCAACGAGATGAGCCGTCAAGCTCTCTACGTTAATACCAGGAACAGTGGCGAGATTAAACTCAACATACTCCGGATCACGCAGGGTGTCAATCGCTCTCTTGACTGTATAGAAACGATAGTCGTTGTCCTCGGTGGGGCTTGTGACAAATGCCTGATTGCGGAATGCGTCTTTCTCAGTGATATCTAGGCCGTCGAATCCACCATGGAATAAGCAGGTGAATTTGTCAAACCCGCCGATGTGGCCTTCTCCGGAATCTAGAACGGCACCAGTTAAAACGGCACCATATCCATAAATCGCGCTCAAGGAGCGGCCGGTTGTGGTTTGAGTTCGTGAGCCAGAAACATATACCGCGCTATTATAGGAGGCAGAGATGTCGTCCAGAGTGAAAATATAAGGAATTCGCTGATAACTGTTAGAACCGACGTCCAAGTCGCCACCGGGTGCGCGCAAGAAGTCAACAACACTCTCATCATAGGTATTATAACTGTCTGCACGCCCTACAGTTACACCGAAACAAGCATTGGTCGGTGTTCCCATATTACCAGCCGAAGCGCTAATTCTCAGCGGCAACGCGGGCATGAAATAGGAGCATGTTAGGGCCAATATATACTCCGGAGTACCCGAAGGGGTAGTACTGCCGCCGGCAATATTATTAAGGACCTCGCCTGGTAAGCTCCCGGAAATGCCCACGATTGTGTTGTCGTACTCGGCGATACCTTCGGCAGCAAGCCATGGATTAAGATTGAGCGGGGTGCCCGCTATGTCATTATCACTAGAATTAAAGGTGCCCGAAATTGCAATCAGGTTATTCCACTGGGGAGCGCCATGGAAGCCAAAGGGGACATAGCGCGCGTCAAGAGCGCCGTCGTCCAAGTCCGCATTTACTTCTACACGCATAAATTTAGATTGGTTATTATAAGTTCCATATTCCCGCAGGCGATGTTCATTATAATCCCAAGCCACATGCTTGTCACCAAGTTTTCTGGCGATGTAGTCGGTGGAGTTGGGGTTTAGATTCAGGTTGGTGAATCTCTCAACTACCACAGGGGCCTTGTCATTATCTTCTATCCTTCGAAGGGTGACCGTAAACGTTCCGTAAGAATCAAAGTCATTTTGTGATGGCTTGATCATTTCAATCGTGACTTTGAGATTTTTTTGGAGCCATTCGCCATGATTAAGGCCATGAATCCTGAATAGCTTTTGCGCATTGCCGTATGTAAACGACGTCGCTTCTCCCAAGTCCTGCCCGACAATCCAACCAGTAACTGGTTCTTTAGTTTCAAAGGCGTTGTCGCTCCAATTCTGTCCTCCGCCCGTTTCTAATCCGACGACGATTGCATTATTCAAATCGCCAGGACCGCTGATGTTCGTGTTGCGGGTGCGCCAACCGCCGGCGGTTTGATTCTTGGAGTCTCCTAGACTTCCTGTTCTTAGAGCCGCATCAAATGACTCGCCCAAGAAATAAGTCCGGGTGGCATCACCACTCGTAATTTCACTATTTAAGAGCGTAGGATTAGTATTGAATACTTTTCTAATATATTTGTCACTGCTTCGCTGAAAATTAAATTCAAACTTTTCTGCGGTGGCAGCGCCAATTTGTGCATGAGTTCCGATGTACATCTCAAAATTGCCAGCGGAGTTGGTAGGAAATACGACGCCTTGAGACGCCGTTGCTGTGGCGGCAAGCCCCGGAACCTTTGTGCCCGGAGTTGTGCCGCTAATAGGTGTTCCATAAAGTGCTGGTGTCACCGTATTATTAGAATAGAAAACTGCGGCCAAGACCGCTGCCTGCCCTATGCCGGCATTGTGTACGGTGGATCCCGAATTCATAACAAAGAGGCCGTATGCTCCGCCCGGAGAAGAATCAGCGACGGATCCAAAATTAACTGGACTGGTTTTATTGCCCCCACCCCATCCGGCGTAGCCTTCGCCTGCCGGGTTTTGAGATTGATCGCCCAGGAGCCGCATCATTGTGATGGGCGCGTTGTTTCTCAACCATGCCTGAGCGGCGTACGCTGCATAGGTTGGGCCAAGAGTGTCACCATCGCGCCAAACATCATCGCCTCGGCCACCCGGAAGCGGGTTTCCAAAAATAGTTATAAATTCGGAATATGATTTGACCGTAACGGGCCGTAAGGCAGGTCCCCTTAGGGTTCTACCAATGACCACGGGGCCAATATCGGCTCCTTGATTAGGGTTGCCTGAGTTGTCTATTTCGTGTAGAAAAATGCCTGGTGAGACAAATTTGAATTTCTTTTCCGCCATGACGCGCTTTCTCCTTGTACAGAATAATTCTTAAATAAATAGTAGGAGATACGCGCAAAAGACCATTTAAGAGTATTTAGTCTCTATAAAATCCTCGGTTATCTATTTGCTGGGGAATATCGCCTAAAATCACCCTCTCGCGGGGGAGTTTTACCTCTACAGCATTCTCCCGTATTACAATTTTTGGTTGATTCTCATTTTTTCCCTGCCCAATGAGATATCCGAGTACTTCGACGTCGATAGTTGTCTGATAACTTCGCTCATCCTCTCCCAGACTAGCTATATTGTTATTTTGAGAGAAGCTCTCCTGAATAAATGCCTCATAGGTGTGACCTTCTCGGGAAATTAGGAAGTAATTGATGCCGCCAGTTTTCCCCAAGAAAGGGGTCATCATTTCGTTCATCTGCTGCTGATATTGCGACGTCAAGGTGATGCTATATCCAATAGTTACATATACGACCATGGGAATGGAGATTGTTTGGTATACCACCTTTTTGTTTTTGCGAGGAAAATTGATTTGATATTTTTCGCCACCTCGTTTGTAGCGATACGTGTCTGCATTGGCAAAATTCTTGGTTTTATTTTGGTTGATTCTCCGCGCTACAACGAGTGAGCCTCCTTGAGGATCAGCGAACGGAGGGATGTTGCCATAAAAAGTCCCTTTCTTGCTTAAACTTTTTTCCACCGTTTTTCTTTCTACGGTCACTACCGGCAAAATAAGTGCATCTTTCTCATTTCTCACACCTTTATTGTTTTTAATTTGAAAAGCTCTTTCTGCTGACATCCATAAAACAGGAACTTTTCCGAAGCCTTTATGGGTGTCACAGTGCACATTGAAATTGTCATCAATATGTTTAAAGAAAGCGGCATCAATAGATTCCAGAGTTGAAGGAGTAATTATGCGCTCTTCAATAATACTTGGATCATCTATTCCCGTATAGTCATTTTCTTTAGTCGGCATTGAAAAGGTCCTCGCGAGCGTAAATACATTTGGCTGAGACTTCCATCTTATGGTTAATCTGTCCAAAGATTTGAACGGGCTCATCCAGCGTTACGATCTCATAGTAATTATCACCGTATTGGACGAAATCCCCCACCCTCACACTAAGATCTTGATCCTCAGTTAACCTTCTTTTGTGAAAATGCACAGTTATGCTGGTATATCTATCTACGGCAACGTTATCCATAAAGGTAGTTGCTTGACCCTCCCAGTCCACCAGCGCGTACACCCGAATGGGAGGTAAAAACACTTTATGTATAGCTTCTCCATAAACGGGGTGGACGTCGGTGTGATCATCGCTGATAGGAAAATACAATATTTGTTGGCCAATTACATTTTCAATAAGTTCGTCATTGACTTGCTTAATGAGATCCCTTTCTTTTTGTCCAACAAAAAGAGGAGGTGGCGGAGAAGCAGGTTGCGACCATTTATTCTTATCATTCGACATTTATTTATCCTTGGAATATAGGTAGGGGGATCCTCTCCTGTACCTTCAGGACTGATTCTACCTTGGCTGCGTCGTCGGCAGCCAACTTCGCATAAGTTAGTTCATCTAGGGTGGTTCTAAGTTCCTCACGTAATGACTGCTGTTCCGTTTGCGACTGAGTTATTAAAGCGTCCCCGTTTAAGGTTAGATTGCTCCCAGGTATCGGTATTGTGCCAAATTTACTGCGGACCTGTCCTAGGATTTCTTTACATAGAGATAGGGCAAATCTACGAATCCATTGTTTCCCCATCGAATTAATCTTTTCATAGAGAATGTTTTTATAAGGAAGAGTGTTCATGTTGTTTACTCCTCCAACGTTATTTTGGCGATTCGCATTTTCTTCCCAAGGTTCGGTTTCGTTGGCAATCACAAATTCCACCCACATTTTGTCAGGTGAACTGGTTTGCGGCTCGGGAAACAGTCTCAATTTATTATTTTTTAGTTCGAAAGAAAATTGAGAGTTGCGCGTGTAAATAGCGTCCTTGAAGGCCATGGCCTGTTGTTTGTTTTGCCATACAGGAACAATCTGAAATTGTGAGTCGTCTGCCCACTGGCCGTAATTCTGTAAGTTTCCCACGGCATTGAGGCCGCCATAGTAGCCGAAGAATCTCCACATTGCATTAGGAGTTTTATAGAACACTTTTCGGATGAGAAGGCGATTATTACCTACCTTATTATAATAAGCAAGACCGGTATCTGTGCCAGCTTTTTCTGAAATAATACTTTGCAAATCATAATCTTGAACTCCCCCCGTTGTATTAAAGGAGGCGGAGTATACGGTTTGATACCCGTTGAGATTGGCTTCATTGGACACTGCCTGTCCTGTCTTCTTTTCATAAGCAAAAGTAATATTGGGATATTTGGTACCTACATTATTTCCACCATAAGGACCGTGACCCAGGCTTGCCGAGATCTCTCCAGCTTTATATTCTCCCTTACTATCGAAGCTCCCTGTTTGGGATCCCAAGAGATCCGAAAGCGAATTTTTAGCTTGATGAAGGTTAACAATGTATGAATACTCTAATACAGCTTCTTCATAAGCTGAGTATACTTGCGTCTCGGTGATCTCAACATCTAGAACATCGCCGCCGAGCTTTTTGTATACATAACCTACTTGGTCCTGCGCGCCCGTTATAAAGTCTACACTTCCCGTGTAAACCCCGAATATCACCCCGTTCTTTACTTCAGTGCCGCCGGCCCCTTGACCAATAAAGGTTCCCGAGGCTGGCAAGACAACCGAACTGGTTACGCTTGTCGGAAATAGGTTCGTTGTACTCATTCATTAAATCCTCTTGGTATAAGTAGTTTTTACAAAAAGAAACCCCCCTCTCCCGAAGGAAAGGGGGGCCATAATTAAGAAATTATTATTAAGAAATTAATGATTACTCATTAAGCAGTGCTATAAGCAATTGCGTCATTGCCCGTACCAATTCCTTCAGACCTCATTTCGAATTGCCATTCTCCCGCGGCGACACAAACAAATGTGGCCAACGAACCAATTCCCCATGCCGAATTTGTAGCGGCACCTGTAATGGTGATGGTGTTATTAGCTGCAGCCGGGTAGGTGGGCGCCAGATAGACGCTACTGTTGAAGCCCAGCGCATAACTATTAGTGGAAAAAGTGTTTCCTGCTCCCGCTGAAATGGTGAGTACGCCACTCCCAACCAGGTTTGCAGCTTGTACAAACTGGATGGATGTGCCAATATCGGCAGCGGTGACATTCGCTGGCAATGTAAGTGTTTTTGCCACACTAGCCGTGTCAATAAAACACGTTTTGCCATTGTCAGTTGTTGCATACGAGACAGCAGTAGTGTTATTCGCAGCATTGGCGAGGGGCGTTTCGGCCACCGCTTGAACCGCGGCGTTGTTAAACTTAAGGCCACTGGAAACATCTAATGTTTTCACTTTAGCCTCCATTGGGATAGTCATAGCCCTTCTTAATAAATTAATTGATCTTTTAGACATAATAAAAAACCCTCCTTTTTTTTGTTTCTTTATATGAATGCATTCACAACCTTAAAAGGGTGTGTATTATAAATAGTGCGCAGTGCACCGTTTATTGATAAAAAAAGCCCCTCCCGGACGAATCCAAGAGGGGCTTGCTCTTTGAGAAGCGTTTTAACGCGAAGAGCGCATTATTGATTAACCAACAAGGTCTTCAACAATAACAAGGCCGTACATGTCAGGACGTACCATCTTCTTCGCATAACGCGTCATGACGCCCTTACGGGGCACGAAGTCGTCAATACCAAAGATAGTCGGTGTGACCTGGAGTGGTACGTACGGAGCGTAAACATAGCCGCTCTCAAGGAACGAACCACCTCTACGGCCCACGAGGACCACGTTACGGACAAAGTAGGGGTCAACATAGACATCCCACTTCTTGCTGAGAGAGCCTGTTCTTACAGCACCTACGGTACCACGGTCGCCGTCACCAGTGACGTCGGCGCGGAAGCCGGAAGTAAACTCAAGAATGTTAGCTACCTCTGGACCGCAAACAATGAAGTTTGCGCCGCCGCGCAACGTGCGGCGATGGATACGAGCGGAGACATCATTGATAGTCTCACACAGGGTCTCATACCATTCAGAAACCGTACCGGTGAAGTCAGGAGTAACAGTCGTTGCTCCAATTTCAGCACCAGTTTCGCGGTTAACGAATTTACCAGCATTACGTGACCAGTAAAGAGTACCAGCAGTGGCGCCCTTAACAAGATCCTCGAGGATCTCGCGGTCAATTTCCAGAGCGATTTGCTCCGAAAGAATACCAGTAAGCTCAACCTCGGCATCAAGATTGTGATAAGCATTAAGGTCCTGGCCAAGCTCAGGGGTCCATTGTGCTTTCAGCTTCTTGGTGATAGCCGTGACTGATACAGAGTCAACCTTGATATCGATCTGCGGGATAGCGCCTTGATTTTCAAGACCCCACGTATCGGTACCAACCAGTGCGCCCACAGCATCTTGTGCTGCACGGCCGGTGGCGTTAACGAAGTTATCAGTGATTGGGCAGGCAAAAGTAAGTGCTCCCGATCCTGTAAGTTGCATCACGAGACCATTGTTTGCACCCCAAAGGCCGTTTGTTCCGCCACCAGTACCGGTACCGGAAGAGGCCTCAAACACCATTTGGATGCCCCACGAGTCGATCTGATTGTCGCCGGTTTGGGTGGATGCCGTGGTGAACTGCGTAAGACGGCGTACGAGACGGCCGTCGGGGAGAGATCCAGTGGTGCAAATAGCCACGAAATCATCTAGATTCATCTGCGCATTGAGCGCGCTCGAACCAGTA
>Ga0315338_1003069_pt1 | contig 15171 bp, 17 predicted proteins | sample ASW8metaG_FD_204518 | JGI IMG/M metagenome (GOLD analysis project Ga0315338, IMG submission 204518) | Ammonia-oxidizing marine archaeal communities from Monterey Bay, California, United States - ASW #8 | ecosystem: Environmental > Aquatic > Marine > Coastal | place: USA: California | collected... | reverse complement strand
CGAATTCACCCCAGAGAAGTATACGAAAAATTCTGTAGTAGTAAAGAAAATATTTCAACTGGAACCTCACTTAAATCAACTAACTCTCGATACTTCAAACGCCGATTTCTCTGAAACAGCTAGCAGCCAAGCAGATAATGTTGGCATTGGAAATCCCGACATAGATTTAATTTGGGATACGAAATTTAAAATTAGACTAACTTCGCGAAAGACCGGCAAAAAAATAGATCTCAATGTTAATTACAAATTACAAGATATAGATTATACTATGCATGTAGAAGAACCGACGGCAGACTGAAGGACACAAATATGGCATTCCTTAAAACAAGCGACTCGATAATAATCAGAGCAACACTAACCGAAAAGGGCAGGAAGCTTATGAGTAGAGGCAAATTTAAAATTGCTAAATTTGCTTTAGGAGATGATGAAATCGACTATTCGCTTTACGATTCCAGCATGCACGCCGACGCGTCTTACCGACCGGCACTTTTAAATACTTTTTCTCTAGAAGCTTACGGAGACCGGTTAAAGAATATTCAATATGGATTAAATTCTTATGATGTGGGTGTTATATATTTGAAAGACAGCGAGATAGAGGCGATGGAGCCTGAGATTCATGCGTCAATTTACTGGATGCCGACTCTTGTTAAAAATGATCTATTGAGCATGTCACCAACATGGAGAGATTCAACTTATTATGTTTCAGTTAATGATGAGACTACCTCCAAAATAAGAGAAGGAATTCCTAATTTTAAGTTCTTAGAAGACAACAATCTAGAAAATTGTAAAATTATCATTGAGTCTGGAATAATAGGACAAAACCCCGGCGCCGGCGGACCTGCACTACCGACGCCAACTTTCAAGAACCGAATAGATTATATTCTTAAGAAGTTTTTATTAGATCACGATTTTTTTATAAACGTAGATGATCGTTTTATTAGAAAATTGGCAGCAATTTCTCCAAAATCTAAATTTCAAAGTTTTCCAAGCGGCGAATATATTGCAGACTTCGAGACTTTAAATGAGATAGCTCCCATATCGCTGGAGAATCAATTTCCGAATTATGCCTCTTATGTCGCTAAGGGGGTAAATAATATGGTAGCGGATTCCGAATTCGGCGCCACTGATGCCACACGCTCGGCCGGCAGAATATCTGCACTGGATGGTCCGCGCGGCAGTGTTTTTGCGCTTAACGTGATGGTAGATGAACAAATAAAAGCTAACTCGACCGGCGAAAGAGATTTTAGATATAAAAAGTTTGGAGAAATAAACCAAATTGTTTTTAGCGAAATGGCAACAAGTAAGTTCGATTATATAGATACTACTATTTATATTTATGGCGGCACCACTAATTCTCGAATTGTAGTGCCAGTCAGACTAATCAGATATGCAGGAATATAATTTTAAATATAAATAATTCTTATGGTATACTCTTTTTATACAAAAAACACTAATTATTCTATTGGCGAGGTAAATTAATGGCTTTATTAGACAACTCCGGAGACATCATCTTAGACTGTGTGCTGACAGAAGTTGGACGCAAGAGAATGGCACGGGGTCAATTCAACATAAATAAGTTTGCTTTAGGTGATGATGAGATAAACTATCAGCTTTATGACAAAAATCACAAATCCGGATCTGCATACTATGATCTGGAAATTTTGCAAACGCCCGTGTTCCAGGCAACAACACAAAATGCTACCATTAATTATGGACTAGTATCATATGGGAACCCCAACTTGTTTTATATGCCTTCGATTGTAAGAAATACAAAAGTTCCTAACTCTATGATGCCAAAGACAAAGATTTATTATCTCGCGATTAATGATGGCGTCACAAGCCTTGCTCTTACGACGGCCTTTGGTGGCGCGACGGGTGGAGGCTTACGCCGAGTCCTTAAAGCTGGCCAGCGAAATGGAACAGCAATCGTCCTCGAGACTGGACTGAACACCGCAGAAATCGCAGGCACCTCCACTAACCGTTCCAAATATATTAAATCACAAGGTCTAATGGATACTTCTTTTAATATAGCTGTCGACCAGAGATATTTTACTAATATCCTAGGACCAACACCCGGCTGTGTTTTTGATAACTCGGGCGGCTCCGGCGAAGCGGTCATTAAACTTATCCTAAGCAATAACATCCCAGCAATTAGTAGCGGCGGACGCAAGAATTATTCAGTTGCCCGCGTACGCTCAATTAATAACAATGTTCTTCGCCGGCAAAACGACAAAATACCAGACACGGACACTTCCGCCATCGCAGGACCTAGGGCTGCAGCGCTAGCCTTGAATTTTGATGTTAAATTATTAACTACTGACGACTTTAAAAGATATGGCAAGACGGGACAAACTGTTGCCGGCGCCGCAGGAACATACCAGTATATAGATACTACAGTGTATGTTGAAGGCTCCAGCGGAGTTACAGAACAGTTGCCAATCCGAATCATAAAACAAGAATAATGGAGTAAATGAATGCCAGTTAAAAGCTTTGAGCCGATCAATCCCGGAACGGATATCACAACAACTAGAACCTTCTTACATGAGGTTCTGCCACTCACCGGCGCGATATTGAGTGGAACCTACGGAACGTTCCCGAACGATACGAATATCAAGAATTATACTCATGGAATGTTCCAGTCGGTATATGACTATGCATATCTCAGTTCGTCGGCTAACCACATTTTCGATGTAACCGCCGGAATCGCGAACTCTTCTCAGTTATCGGGCACAACCGTAACCCAGATGAAAAAGAAGACCAATATGTACAACGAGTTTGCGCAGGTCCTTCTGGGTTATACGGGCTCCAACAATGCTGTGAGAGTTTTTGAAAATGATCTCAAGCTAGATCAAAAAGGAGCGATGAGAGACGTCTTTGTTATAAGTCTTTCTCGATTGCTCATTAAGGATGAAATCAAGAAAGGCACATTCAAGATCGCCCTCGGTACCGGATCGTGGTCCGATCCGTTCGGAACCGGCTCGAATAGGGTCAAGACCCTACAAGATTCTTTAGCCAAAGTTAATGGTGATGGCATTAATAATGCCGACGGCGGCGACTACGGTGTGCTCTATGATAAGTCGAACCCTGGACCAAATGAGTCTGGATACGGCGTTGTTTTCTATCAAGCAGGGATCGTGGTGCTTTCATCCTCGATATGGCAGGGTGGCGCGAGTGGCTCCAAAGCCCCGGGCGCCACCGCCCAGGGTCAACGCGCAGGCTTTTACAAGATTACTCGCGCCGGCGCATCAGCCACGAAGTATAATGTCCGTCAATGTCTGCAGACTGCCAGTATTTCTGGCGCCATGGACGCACTGAGACACAGAATCCAGAACATCTCATTCAACAACACTACCGAGATTAACTCTACCATTTACTTCTGTCGAGCACCAACCAGCAAGTTCAATTATAGTTCTAACCCCACGTATGTAACGGGAAGCAAAATCAGAGTTAAGAATATTTCTTCAGATAATCCTGTGGCATACGTCACAACAGTTGGGCTCTATAATTCTCAGAATGAATTGATGGCAGTTGCTAAGCTTTCTGAACCTCTGAAGAAGTCTATTGATAACGAACTTACGATTAGAGTAAGATTGGACTACTAAGTGTCCGCGGACTACCGGAAGTTCGGACTTAACGATATCCGCATCAATACGTTGAAGGCTCACCCTAGGTCTGAGTTCTTCATCTATAAGGGCGAGATATTCTATAACGATCAGGGTCGACAACTAGGACAGTTTCAGACCGCCTCGGCAGATCCTGGAAATGCTTATATGACCAAAACTGGTTATATAAATCTGTATGAGTATAATATAGATCGTGCCGCACCTAGACTCCCGGACTTTGACTGGAACCCTCTCATATATCCATACATATCCAAAGATAGTTCACGAGTAAGTCTTGTGCTCACTGGAACATATGGTGACGATACAATCTTGAATGAGTTTGCCTATGGCGATATTGTAAGCGGATCCTACCCGCTTAAAACGACGATTAGAAGAGAGTATATGTCCGGAGCCACCTCGAAAGGCTTTAAGAAGTGTGTCTCTTCCAACCCCGCTGATCTGTCCACGTGCCACGACCACGACTCAAGAGCAACTGCAAAAGGCACTTGCAACAACAACATGACCTACTATTCTTTACGGAACATCCTAGATTTATACAGCACCCTTAGCATCCACTATAAGCCAAAAAGCAAATATGGAGACAAGAATAATCAGCCTCTAAACATAATTCATATTCCATCTATATTTTACGGAGATAAGATCAAACCCGGCACAGTATCTCTTAAGTGGTATTATACCGGATCACTATTGGCCGAAGTAAGAGACACTAAAGAAAATGGAGAGCTTATTCAAGTAGGACCCACGGGCTCGCTTAATGAGGGATTGGTGCAAGGTGTTATATTATACAATGAGGGTTTCGTGATCCTGACGGGTAGCAGAAGACTTGGCAAGCCTGGCAACTATCCGCCCGCAATTGGTTTGACCAACAATGTCGATTCCACGTCGCCCGTATACAATACCTCGAAACGCTATCCAAGTTGGAAATATTGGGGCGCCGGCTGCCGAGACGGTATCAACGCTTCAACTTCTCCCGCGGGCTTTGTAGAGGCATCCTTCCGTATGGATTTTCAAGGAACCACAAAAACCGAAGTGGTGACAATGTATGCGCATGCTAAACGCGGCGAAGTCAACTATTCTAATAACCCAACATTTCTGCAGTATAATCAACCTGTATTGTCGTTCACTTCATCTCATGTATATGCGGAGAATACAGACAGAAAAATAAAGAACACAAAAAGCTCAAGTTTCAAAGATTATAAAGAAGAGTTTGAGAGACAAGTATACATTTCTAAGATTGCAGTGTATGATAAGGATAGGAATTTGATCGGGATAGCAACACTGCCATCTCCGATATTAAAAGAAGAAGACCGCGACCTCGCATTCAAACTTAAGTTAGATATTTAAAAGATTATGGTTTTAGGAATTGATATATCAACCAGCATAACTGGATTTGCTGTAGTTGGCGACGGACAACTGCTGCACTATAGCGCCATAGATCTAAGGAAGTACAAAGGCGTTTTTGCTAAAGCTATAGCACTGAAAGAATATGTGGAGGATCTTTTTGAAAATTATCAACTAGATCAGGAAGGATCATTCGGATGGGGCGAATCTAAACATCCCATTGAGTACATTTATATCGAACAGCCTTTACATATGTTTATGAAAGGCAAATCATCAGCGAAAACCCTTTCAGCGTTAATGACTTTTAACGGTATTGTCTCTTGGCTTGTATATGAAATGTTCGAGATTGAACCAAAATATATTGCAGCAACAAGCGCCCGCAAGCATTGTGGGATTAAAGTTAAACGCGGAGAAAAAGGAAAAGAGGTGGTTTTAAAACACCTTCTTGAGAACGAAAAGGCTTTTCACATAGAGTACACCAAATTTGGAAACCCCAAACCTGAATCATATGATCAGGCGGATGCAATTGTAGTGGCTAAAGCTGGAAATATTGTTGAGAAAAATTTAGAAAATACCTAAAAATTCTTGACACACACCTAGATACATGTTATTCTTATAAGGAATAATTTCATTAACAACAGGAGAAATAATGAAAGTAGAACTTGGGCACAACGTACAAGTGCACTATGTCGGTACCCACGCCGACGGAACAGAGTTTGATAACTCGCGTGTTAGAGGGCAACCTCTGACATTTAAGGTGGGAGATCATCGAATGATTAGGGGATTTAGCTCAGCGCTCGTTGGGATGACTGAAGGAGAGACCAAATCGTTTACTCTCCCACCCGGCGAAGCATATGGAGACAGAAATGATCTGGCAACCAGAGATGTCCCCGCCGCTGATTTTGGAGAGATTGAAGTTGAGGTTGGTGGAATGGTCAAGGGTAATGGTCCACGTGGCCCGTTCCTCGCACAAGTGACTGCAATCGAGAACGAGGTTGTGACTTTGGATATGAACCACCCTCTCGCCGGCAAGGAGCTTAACTTCGAAATTGAGGTACTGTCAAACACTGGTACCCAGGTCCTCGTAGAAGATGATTCCCCAGAAGCCACTGGCACAGTTGAGGATGATTCCTCTGAAACTACGGACACAGAGGCAGAAGCCCCAGCTGAAGCCGAAACGACCGAGTGAAAGGCGCCCCAGAAGCCCCAACCAAATAAAAACAGCCCCTGTGGGCTGTTTTTTCTTGACTGCTAAAAATATATGTGTTAGGTTATATGTGAGGGCACATGAATAAAAAAGAAGCGAAGAAGATATTATATGAAACATTTGGAGACTATGCAGACAAAGGCGGCGAGTTTCTTTTCTCGTGCCCGGCATGCAATCACCACAAACGTAAATTTTCTATTAACGTTAACAAAAATGTGTTTAAGTGTTGGATTTGTGATTATCATGGTCGTAACATTAGGCGTGCTATTAGACGTTTTGGTTCGTATCTGCAACTACAGAAATGGGACGCAATATCGGACAGGACAGATATTGAAAGATTTGCTGACTTATTTGTGGAAAGATGCCCTGAAGAAAACCGGGAGAGGGTAGAACTCCCAGAGAATTTCATAAGCCTATGCTCCGCTAGCATGCCGGCAACAGGAAAATATGCAATGAGATATTTGCAATCTCGCGGCATATCAAGAGAAGATATTATAAAGTGGAAGATTGGATATTGTTTTGATGGCGAATATCGCAATAGAATCATTATTCCATCATTCGACGAGAATGGCGATTGTAGCTACTTTATAGCGAGATCCTACAATGGGGACTCCTACAAGTATAAAAACCCGAGAGCGTCCAAGGATATAGTGTTTAATGACCTATTTATTAACTGGAACTCAGACCTGATGTTAGTTGAGGGAGTGTTCGATGCCATTGTCTGCGGAAATGCTGTACCTATCTTGGGTTCAACCTTGCGCACCGACTCCGATTTGTTACGGAAAATCGTCTATAACGATACGCCAATCTACATCGCCCTCGATCCCGACGCCGCCAACAAAGAAAGGCGGATCATTAAGATGCTGTTGGAATATGATATCGAACTTTATAAGATTGATGTTTCCGGATATGAGGACGTAGGCTCGATGTCAAAGCAGGTTTTCACCGAAAGAAAGAATAACGCATCCTTTATCGATAGAGATAACTATTTATTGTTGAATTTACTATCGGCTGTATAAGGATTAGCAACATGAAACAAATATTTGAAAATTGGCGAAAGCATGTAACTGAAGCAGCTGTACCACATTCAGCCCATCACGTCGTTAAAAAGATGATGAAAACAGGACTAAGTGCCAAGGAAGCGCTAAAGAGCTTAACTCACGATCTTTCTGATGAAGAAGCTGAACGTTGGCTTGAGCACCACAAGGATGAAATGGATAGTGCTAAACAAGACATAGCAAGCCGAAACGAAGCAGCATACGAACCCGGTCGTGCTGGTACTTTTGATATTGATACTGGTGAAGAATACCTGAGCCCTGAAGATCTTATGCGTGATGAAGTACAAGACTTGGCTGACAAGTTTAATGTCGAGGCATCCGTTGAGATCGCTAGCGATGGAAAGCCCGCTATTTTGGTAACACATCAAGACGGAGAAACCACAGTATATAACGACACAGAAGAGATGTATCAAGATTTAGCAGACGAAATAGGTCGCGATATGCATGGCGACCCCGATCGGGATGATGACGACTGGGGCTTAAACGAAGAAGATAAGGATTGGATCCAAAAAGCAGTCGATCCAGATCACGAAGGATACTGCACTCCGATGACAAAGTCGACATGCACGCCAAAACGTAAGGCTCTCGCTAAGCGCTTTAAGAAAGCCGCGAAAAAGAAAGAAAAGAAAGGTGGAACCGGCTGGCAAGGAAAGGTCTGATGCAACTATCCGAAGTTAGACTCCGGCAGATTATTTCAGAAGAGGTACAATCGCGCCTCATGGAACATTATATCGAAAAGGAAATTCAAATACTTTTTGAAGATTCGGATGATCCAGAGGTGCAAAAAGATAGAGAAGAATATAGAAGATTATCTCGACAAGGCAAGAAGATACCTGCAGCGCTTGCTCTTACTCTAGGTCTTGGAGTCGGCGGGCTTAAGCTGGCTACCGATCAACACTCCGACACCGAAGCAGCCAAGACCGACGCAAGGATAACACAGAACTTGGAAGATGCAGCAACCGACGAAGCTCAACTCCAGGATTTTACGGACCAATTGAACAACCAATATGCATTTCGATGGGGCAAGGACAGCAACTCTGTGGTATATGCCCCGGGCTCAAAGGGTAAGATTACAGTTTTGCCGGCCAGCTATAGTATAGCTGTGAAGGCGCTGCAGGATAAAAAAATGAACGCCGAAAGGATAGAGCAAGGACTTAGACCTATTGAACGATATGGACCGATCGATTTAGACAACCCCGGTGGTGATGCACCAGAATATCAAGGGGACTATGAAGATAATATTGACGACTTCTTTAAAACTCATAAGGGAAGCTTTGTCAATGCGATGAACGTTGTTGGTGCCCATGACGAATTAAATGTTGTCCCCGGAAGCGGCACTGAAAGCATGATAATAATGGTCGACCCAAACAAGGTCAGTGGAGACTATTTTTTGCCAGAGTTGGGAATGACCGCGGCGGATTATTATAACTCTCAATATGGAGAGTTCATGGGCTCCGGCGAAATGGCGGCCCTTGAACAGCCCGACGAAGAGATGGTGGTAACCCCTGACGATGACGGCAAAGAAAAGCTCGACCCCGGCGTCATTGACGCCACCAATAAAAGAGTACAACAAGATCAAAAACGAAGCCTAAAAGAAAGCAAGATCACTTGGAAAAACTATAAAAATCGAAAGAAAGTGCTTGCATAGTCAACAGTGACGTGATATATTAATACATGAGGGCAAAAATGTATTTTATTGTAGACACACTTGTAAAGGCTATATGTTTTGAGATTGGTATGTGTTTTAGCATATTTGTCTTGCCAATAATAATGCATTCCTGTTTGGGAGTGCCCTATCTTAATTAACCGGAGGACATGTGAAGTTTGCCCATATTAGCGATACCCACATTAAAAATTTAAAATATCATTATGAATATCGAGTCATTTTCGAACAGCTATATAAAAAGCTGAAAGAAGAAGAAGTCGACTATATCGTTCATTGCGGAGATATCGCACACACTAAGACGCAGATCTCACCAGAGTATGTTGAGATGTGTTCTCAGTTCTTTGAGAACCTTGCCGACATCGCCCCAACGTATGCTATTTTAGGTAATCATGACGGCAACTTAAAGAACAGCAGCCGTCAAGATGCTTTGACGCCAATTTTTAATGCACTTAAACATCCGAACCTTCATTTGCTGAAAGAGTCCGGAGAAACAAACATCAACGACAACGTATGTTTAAACGTACTTTCAGTATTTGATCGAGAAAATTGGGTTAAGCCTACTAATTCAGATAAGATCAATATTGCTCTTTATCATGGATCAATTAGCAACTGCAAGACAGATGTTGGCTGGGTCATGCTGAATGGCGAAGATACGATGGAGATTTTTGATGGATTTGATTTTGCCATGCTTGGTGACATTCATCGTCGTCAAATTCTTGACGATGCTGGTCGCATTTGGTATGCAGGCTCAACCGTCCAGCAGAATCACGGAGAAACAAACGACAAGGGTATTCTTATTTGGAATATTCAGTCAGAGGCTGACTGGGACGTCGAGCCGATTGTGTTCAAAAATCCCAAGCCGTTCATCACTCTGGAACTCACGCCGAAAGGTCGCATGCCCAAGGGAGCGTCTATCCCGGAGGGCGCGAGACTTCGGCTCGTAAGCAACAACAATCTGCCGCTTAACGTCATGAAGCGGGCAATGGACATTGCAAAACACAGATTTAAGCCAGAGGTTGTGACTTTCCTGAATCGTGCTGCTGGTGAACGTGGAAATGTGTCAGACATCACCGACACCTTAAAGACAGAAAACCTGCGAGACATCAACATCCAAGAAGAATTAATGGACGAGTATCTGAAAGACTTTCAGGTAGATGCCTCGACGATGGAAAAGGTGTATGAACTCAACCGCAAGTATAAGAAGGTGGTCGAGGACAATGACGACATTTCACGAAACGTTAATTGGAAATTGAAAAATTTTGAATTCGAAAACCTATTTAATTATGGAGGAAGCAACAGTGTCTGCTTTGATGAACTTAATGGCATTACAGGGATCTTTGGCAAAAACTTTTCTGGGAAGAGCAGCATTATTGATGCTGTGCTTTGGACTCTTTTTAACACAACCTCGAAAAATGAGCGTAAGAATCTCAATGTTATTAACCAGAATAAGGACTCGTGTAAAGGAAAGCTAACCATCGATGTTGGACATTTAACATACACCATCGAAAGAACAGCGGAGAAATATACCAAACGACTGAAGGGAGAAGAGACCATGGAGGCTAAGACCGATCTTAACTTCGAAGTTTACGATCAGGTTTCGGGTGACACCACCTCCCTAAACGGTCTGAGTCGCCCACTAACAGATGCCAACATCCGTCGCCATTTTGGCGCATGCGAAGATTTTCTGATATCGTCCATGGCTTCCCAGCACGGCGCGCTAGCTTTCATCGACGAGGGCTCAACCCGGCGGAAAGAAATCATTGCTAAGTTTCTTGACTTGGAGATTTTCGAGAAGAAGTTCAAGCTGTCCAAGGATGATAGTGTGGACCTTAAGGGCGCCCTAAAGCGCCTTGAAGCGCGCAACTATGATGAAGAGATAGAAGAGGCGTCCGGCGAACTGAAAGCCAAGAGAAGCGAACTGAGCACCCATGAACAAGAGTGTGATAGTCTAAAGGAGGAGATCGCACATATAGCGGTAACCTGTGAAGACTTGCGTAACAGCATCGAGGCCATACCCGAAGAGATTATCAACGTTGTTGACACAAAGCGCGAGATTAGAAAGAAGAAAATTCAGATCGCATCGCTTCAAAGCGCCAACAAGCAACACAGTGTAGACTTGAGCGTTAAACGTTCCATCTCAGAAAAGATCGAAGAATATCTGGGGAAGATAAACATCGATGTGTTAAAAGAGCAACAGGGACTTGTTGATGGCTTGCGCACACAAAAGACTGAAAAAGAAGATGTGCTGACTCAACTGGTCGGTGAGATCGCAGACATTGAGCGTAAGTCTAAATTGTTAGACGGGATCCCCTGCGGCGTCGACTATCCTCAATGTAAGTTTATTCGTGACGCCAACATCGCTGTGTCCAATCTTCCGCATGTTGAAGAACAGCACATAGCCGCCAAGGGAGAAGCACATTCTCTGATAAAGAAGATTCAGAGCATGCGCCCCGATTTTATATTTGAACAGATTGACAAATATAATGTGGTTACTGAAAAGCGCTCGGGTCTTATTAACGAGATTGCTGACTTTAATTTATCGATTGAGAAAAACCAAGCATCAATTGAGCGCTTGGGCTACGAATTGAAAGATCTAAATGAGAAGAAGAATAAATACGAAGAGAACAAGGAAGCCATTGAAAACTTTGAAGAATTTACCACTGAACTTGATGCCTGTAACGCCAAGCTAGAAACAGCAGAAGCGAAATATGGGCTGTGCCAAGAGCAGACATTGGAACTTTATAAGGATGTTGGCTCCATGGAACAAAAGGTGGAGAGCGTCCGAGAACAAAAACAAGAGTATTTAAATCTACAAGAGGAATATTCAGCTTATGATCTTTATATGCGTTGCATGCACACATCTGGTATTGCTTACGATATTATTAAACGAAAGCTCCCGGTCATCAACCAGGAGATCGCCAAAGTCTTAGCAAATATTGTAGACTTTGAAATCTTTTTTGAGGACTCTGGAAAGAAATTTGATATTTTTATTAAACATCCTCGGCATGAACCGCGCCCCATTGAAATGGCATCAGGAGCAGAGAAAACTTTATGTGCAATGGCACTTCGTTTGGCTCTTTTGAGCGTCTCGTCACTACCTAAGAGCGATTTATTTATCCTCGATGAGCCGGGCACTGCACTCGATGAAGAAAATATGGAGGGTTTTATTAGGATCTTGGAACTAATTAAGGTGTATTTTAAGAACGTTTTGCTTATCTCGCATCTTGATTCGCTCAAAGACTGTGTTGACATGCAAATTGTAATTGAGAAAAAAGCAGGATACGCAAGAGTAAATCAATAGGAGATTACAAAATGAAAGTAACCAAGGCACAACTTAAACAGATCATCAAGGAAGAGCTTGAAGAGGCTGCGATGGATGAGGGATTCATGGATTCAATCAAGAACGCCGTCCATGGCAGCAAGCTCGGCGCAAAAGCAGTCGACGCGATAAAAGGCACAGGGAACCTTTCTCAGACGGTCCAAGCGGAAAAACAGATCACGTCCATGGTCCAAAAACTTGCCAAGACTGCCTACGGTGGCGAGCACGGCGCACGCTCATTAGCACAACTTTTACAGAAGCTGGCTGCAGATATTATGAAAGCTAATCCCGAACCGAAGCGCTTTTAAACTCGAGAGAACATAAAGGAATAACCAATGTCAGACGAAAAAGAAGATAAAAACGAATTTGATTTTCTGCCTCCCGCAGAACCACCTCCCGCGTTCGCGCAGGAAAAAGACAGCTACCACGAATCAGTAGAAGCAGAAGACTTCGGATTACAGATGGAATACTCTGATGAAGATTTACTCCCCGAGAACACCGCGCCTTCTTCGATTAACGTTGGCTTTGTTGGGGTTGGCGGTGGAGGCAACAAAATGGCGAATGCGTTCATTGAACTAGGTTTCAATAAAACGCTACTCGTAAACTCAACAGGAAAGGACATTCCAAAGAATGTTGAAGAGGATCACGTCGTTTTAATTCCCGATTCTGATGGAATCGGAAAGAATGTAGAATATGGAAAAGAGGTTTTAAGTCAAAATGGTGCGATTGTTGAAGATGCCTTGCGTATCAAGCTCGGTAAAGTTGATTGGTTATTCGTCCTTGCTGGCGGTGGTGGTGGTACCGGTAGTAGTGTTACCGCTCTGCACCCTGTCTTTGAGCGTTACATGCGCTCTGTGCAGTCGAGTGGCAAGGTCGTTTATATAGTCTCATGGCCCACAGCACAAGAAAACCTTAACCCAACAATCGCTCGTAATGCGTTGACGCTGGCAAATGATGTTGCCAAGCATCCGCATATCGTTCTCGACAACGAACGAGCCACACGCTTACTGCGCGGCAGAATCGGCATGCTTGGCATGTATCCTGTCGCCAACACAACTTTTGCTAAGTCACTTGCCCAAGTGTTAAAGCTCTCCACCGAGGATTCACCGATCCAATCTTTTGACAGCAAGGATTTGGAAACATGTTTGGGCAATGACGGTCGTGCCTTCTTAGGCTCAACTATGATAAAGGATCCAAATACAGCTAAGCTTGGATCGGTGATTCTCCATAACTGCATGAATCGTTCTGCATGCCCCCCACCCAAGGGTAAGGCTGCTGCAGGCTCGTTGGTGCTGGTTGTGTCTGAGGAGATGGTGGCTGACCCCAAAGTCAGTAAAAACATTGAGTCGGCAATCGCTTATGTCGGCGGTCGGTGCGAGACACTTTTCTCTGGCGTTTATGTCAGAAAGAATGTGCCCGGATTGATTGCGATACTAAGTATGAATGGATTAGCAACATGAAAGGAAAAATGTAATGGCTATAAGAAAAAACAAGAAAAGAATCGACCCTCGGTATTTTTTACACGAGACGACACATAGAGATATACAAAAAGATTCATCTTTAAGTGAAAACAAAGAGTACTGGGACGACTTGTTTGGTAATAAATGGGGTGACGAGCACACATGGAAAATGGTCACCGCTAACTCACTCGTTGGGGTGTATAATAATATGGGGTTTACAGACCCACAAAGATTTATCGATGGTTTGCCTTACGAGTGGCAAAAGCCGAAAGCTACCCAAGCGTTGCAGGATGCTGGAATTCTTAAAGGTGATGCTGCCGGCGGCTCTTTCACGCACTCTGCAGCGGGTACCGCCGGCGATCCAGCAAGAGCAAAAAAGACCAGAGATTTTAAGATGGATCCCCGGACTGGCAAAGTTTCTGAATAAGAGATAATAAGCATGAATGGATTAGCAACATAGGAGATTACAAATGAAAATCAGCAAATCACAACTTAAAGAGATTATCAAAAAAGAATTGAGCGAACTTGATATGACAGGAAAAGCGCGTCACGGCGGATCGCTTGTAGCAAGCGCCCAAGGTGATGTTATTATCAACATGAGCGGTAATTTAACTCTCGATTTAGTTTTGCCCAATGGACAAACCTTTGCAATAACCGCTCAACTAGATCAGGGAGATTTAGACACATTGCGCGACGAAGGCTTGATGTAAGAAGCATGAATGGATTAGCAACATAGGAGATTATAAATGAAAATCACAAAAGCACAACTCAGTAAACTTATTAAGGAAGAACTGGAACAAGTTCAAGCAGAGCAGCAGCTTAATGAAAACCCAGCGATGATCGCACAGGTGGTAAAATACCTCCCGCAGATTATGGAACTGGTCAAGATGCTTCCGGAAATCTCAGCAATGATGAAATCTATGGGTGGTGAAGGCGCCGCCGGCGCCGGAGGTACTGCCGATACAACTCCAGACCTTACGCCGGCATCGGAATAAAAATGAATTTATTAAAAAACTTATGGAACAGAGTGGTAAATAGAACGTCCCTATCAGCAAAGCTAACTTTGGTGGAAGACCCCCCAGAGTGTACAGCATCGGAATTGCTCGAATGTGTGTTAGAGGGCGATGGCGCCTCGCCATGGTTTTTAAAGCTTAACGCTCCCGAGCTTTTTGAGAAGTGGTATACTGGAGATTTAACTGAAGAAGCCGTCCGCGCAGCAATACCGGAGTTTCTCCAAGCCCACCAAAGCATAGCAAGCAGAGTGGGAGAAGAATACAGATAAAATGGAAGTCACTAAGTCCCAGCTTATGCAGATCATAAAAGAAGAGGTCGAAGCCGTGATAGAGGATTTTGGCAGCACCGGCTGGCCAACAGTCCCCCCTGAACATCCGAAAGGTTCAGCCGGCGTGTGTATTCAACACACACGATCTGGTACAAAAAAATTATACAAAGGCGATGAGGGGTACGAAGAGTGTGTACAAGAAAAACAGACAAATG
>Ga0315338_1003068_pt1 | contig 15174 bp, 10 predicted proteins | sample ASW8metaG_FD_204518 | JGI IMG/M metagenome (GOLD analysis project Ga0315338, IMG submission 204518) | Ammonia-oxidizing marine archaeal communities from Monterey Bay, California, United States - ASW #8 | ecosystem: Environmental > Aquatic > Marine > Coastal | place: USA: California | collected... | reverse complement strand
AGGAAGTTATTGTTGGGGTAAACCGATATCAGCTTGATGAGGAAGAGCAGGTCGAGATTCTCAGTGTAGACAACATAGCGGTTCGTGACGCACAGTTACGACGTCTGGAAAGCGTTCGCTTGGCTCGCGATGAAGATCGTTGCCAAGAAGCGTTACAGATACTCGAACATGCAGCAACTAAAGAAGAGCGAAACAATAATCTTCTGGCCTGTGCGATGGACGCTGCCAGGGTCCGAGCAACAGTGGGTGAGATTTCTACCGCCTTGGAGAAAGTATTTGGTCGACATCGTGCAGAGACAATCACCATTTCGGGAGTTTACGGTGCGGTTGTGAAAGACGATAAGAGTTTCAGCAGTACCCAGGCGGGAATTCGCTCATTCGCTGATCGTGTCGGTAGACAGCCCCGTTTGCTGGTGGCAAAACTGGGCCAGGATGGGCATGATCGCGGGGCGAGCGTAATTGCTACAGCGTTTGCCGACTTGGGCTTCGACGTTGATATTGGGCCATTGTTTCAAACCCCTGCTGATGCAGTACGCCAGGCAGTTGAAAATGATGTCCACATCATCGGTATATCCTCGCAGGCGGCTGCACACCGTACATTGATACCTGAGGTTATGGCAGAACTTGAGCGCCAGGGTGCATCAGACATTATTGTGGTTCTGGGTGGTGTGATTCCGCCGCAGGATCATGCAGAGATGTACGAGTTGGGTGTGGCGGCTATCTACGGTCCCGGTGCTCATATCCCAAATGCAGCTCAGGACATTATGAATCTACTGGGGCAGCGTCAGCGTTAGCGGGAGGACGGGCCATGCAGGAAATAATTGAAGAACTCGAACGCCGACGGGAAGCCGCCAAACTGGGCGGTGGCCAGGAACGAATCGATGCGCAACACGCACGGGGAAAGCTGACCGCACGTGAGCGTGTTGATGTGCTTCTGGATCAGGGTAGTTTTGAAGAATGGGACATTTTCGTCGAGCATCGCTCAACTGATTTTGATATGGCCAACAAGGTTGTGCCGGGCGACGGTGTTGTTACCGGATACGGAACTATTAATGGTCGAATGGTCTTTGTTTTTAGCCAGGACTTTACGGTGCTTGGTGGTTCGTTGTCAGAAGCGCATGCGGGAAAGATCTGCAAGATCATGGATCACGCGATGAAGGTTGGTGTGCCCGTTATCGGCCTTAACGATTCCGGTGGCGCTCGTATCCAGGAGGGTATCGATTCGCTCGCGGGGTATGCTGAAGTATTTCAGCGTAATGTACTGGCCTCGGGAGTCATTCCTCAAATTTCGATGATCATGGGGCCGTGTGCGGGTGGTGCCGTTTATTCGCCAGCAATGACAGACTTTATTTTCATGGTGAAGGATACCTCGTATATGTATGTGACCGGTCCAGAGGTGGTCAAAACTGTTACGCACGAGACAGTTACCCACGAGGAACTTGGTGGAGCAAACACGCATTCCACCCGGTCGGGGGTTGCAGATGGTGCCTTTGAAAATGATGTCGAGGCGTTACTGTCATTAAGACGCTTTGTAGATTTTCTGCCCCTGAATAACCGCAGCGAGTGCCCTAGGCGTAATGTCGACGACCCTGCTGATCGTATCGAGACATCACTGGATACTCTGGTGCCGAGTAATCCAAACCAACCCTATGATATGAAAGAGTTGATCCACAAAGTTGTCGATGTGGATGATTTCTTTGAATTGCAACCCGACTATGCTGGCAATATCGTCATCGGTTTCGGCAGAGTCGATGGTTCGACGGTGGGTGTTGTGGCTAATCAGCCAATGGTGCTGGCCGGGTGTTTGGATATCCAATCCTCAGTCAAGGCGGCACGATTTGTACGTTTCTGTGACGCCTTTGGAATTCCGATCGTGACATTTGTGGATGTGCCGGGTTTTCTTCCGGGCACAACCCAGGAATACGGTGGCATCATCCGTCACGGTGCGAAACTGCTATATGCATACGCTGAGTGTACCGTTCCTAAGATCACGGTTATAACGCGTAAGGCCTACGGCGGCGCGTACGATGTGATGGCATCCAAACATCTGCGCGGGGATGTTAATCTGGCCTGGCCCAGCGCTGAGATTGCAGTTATGGGGTCTAAAGGGGCTGTAGAAATAATCTTTCGCCAGGAAATGGGTGATCCGGATAAGATTGCGGCCCGTACTGAGGAATATCAGCAGACATTTGCGAATCCCTTTATCGCGGGACACAGAGGATTTATAGACGATGTAATCCTTCCGAGGGACACCCGGCGTCGAGTTTCACGTTCACTGGATATGTTGCGCGGCAAACAGTTGTCTAATCCCTGGCGCAAGCACGGCAATATTCCACTCTAGTGGGTTTAGTATGACGGGCCCAGTGATCAGTATGTGTATAGCGGGCGAGTAAGGCGAACCTGCGAACTGTTTACGTTGCGATATTCTTACGAGCGGATCTATTCACATTGACGACCGAAAAGTTGAGTAACATCATCATGACTAACCTGGTTTCTTACGAAGACGCATCGGAAGAGGTGCGAACCGTCTATGACGATATTAAGCGTACCCGTGATGTCGAGCGGGTGAGTAATTTCTGGATGGCCATCGCTAATCATCCGCCAACGCTCAGGCGAACGTGGGAGAGTATCAAGGAGATCATGGCCGATGGCGCCCTGGATATCCGAATCAAAGAGATGATCTACCTCGCAATCAGTACCAATAACGGGTGCGAATACTGTCAGGCCAGTCACGGAGCCTCAGCCCGAAAAGCCGGTATGACCGAAGAAATGTTCGGAGAGTTGATGGCTGTTGTGGCCATGGCTAACGAAACCAACAAGCTCGCCGAAGGATACGGAGTACCTGTAGATGATGCGCTTGCCTAACCAAATATCCAGTTTTGCTGTCACTGTGTCCTGCGATGAGTGATCAGGACAATTTGTCTGCGCTTTATGGGGAAGACCTCAGCAAGTTTGTCGTTTATGGCGATCTCAATTGTCCATTTTGTTTTGCATTGCACGAACGGTTTAGCGCCTGGAATCTACTGAACCGTGTAGAGTGGCGATTGATCATACATGCGCCGGAACTGTCTGAGGCGGCATTTAGTCTGGAAGATGAAAGCCTGCTCGCCAACGAAGTTTTCGCGATACATCATCGGGCACCGGATGTGTCGGTTTCGCTGCCCAAGCGTCGGCCAGGCAGTAGTCTTGCAACGCGGCTTATGATGGCCATCGGCCAGTATGCAAGTGACAAAGCTCCCGAACTCCGGTTGGCGCTATACAGGGCCTTATGGCAGGACGGTCTTGATCTCAGCCAGCCTGGTGTATTGGAATCTAGTCTACGCGAAGCGGGATTGGACAAGTTCCTTGATACCGATTCGAAATCTGAAATAAACAACGGTAATCCCATGGAACGTTGGGAGTTCTGGAGACTACTGGGACCAGAACCCAAAGAGCAGGTACTTTGGCAGAACCGCTGGGAGACAGTCGAAGCTTTTGATCGCCGTATACCACTGATCGAGAACACGCAAACTAACGCGCTGCTGCTGGGGTTACCCTCTGAGGAGGCGCTGTATCAATTTCTGCTGAGCCGGCGGGCACACTTCGTCAATGATGATGTGTGTGTGTTCCAGCCGCGGCCGGTCATCCTGGTATTTGGCTGGATGGATCACCTCTGGTCACTGGTCCAGATTGCGCGTGAATCGTGTGAAATCCTTCATTTTTCAGACCTTGAAGCCTGTCAACAAATGGTGGTAGAGAATGAGGACATCGATTTTCTGTTCATAGAGCACGAATTTGTTGATGACGAAATGTTGAAAAGCTTGACGACGCTTGCAAGATCTCGAGGCTTGTCTTGGGTGCTTGCGTCAGAAATAATGACCGAAGAAGTAGAATTGCGTGCCTTGAAGCATGGCGCCGAACAGTATATGTCGCTGGACAGTAGTTCTTCTTTGCACAGGGCTAGAATTGACAAGTTGGTCAGTGACCGTAGGCGATTGGTTTCCATGGAGAGAGACGCCAGAGTCGATGGGATGACCCAAATTGCCAACCGAAGGGAATTCCAGTTTCGCTTGGAACAGGAATGGCAACGAGTTCTTGACCGTCAGCATGGGTCGATTACCCTGTTGCTGATTGATCTGGATCATTTCAAACCGTACAACGATCACTATGGACACCTGGCGGGAGACGCTTGTCTGAAAAGGGCAGCGTCGGTTTTCAAGAGCAGTGTTAAACGCGCTAGTGATTTAGTGGCCCGATACGGGGGTGAAGAATTTGCAGTGTTAGTGCTTGACGTCTCACAGGAGCAAGCTTTGGAAATTGCTGAGCGTTTACGTGCTGCGTTGCTGGAAGACGCAATCGAGCACCAGGCCTCCCCGGTAAACGATTTTGTTACAGCAAGTATTGGTGTAGCGAGGATAGATTACGGCGCTAGTAGTTCAGTGGGTGATCTTATCAAATTAGCTGATGACGGCCTTTATGCTGCAAAAGGTAATGGTCGGAATCAGGTACGGGCCTCACCCGGGTAAACTGGTAATTCTGTTTTTTCTCTCACAAAGAATGTGGCCGTCAAAATATCACTCATAGATGCATTCTGGCCTAGTTAGAAATGTGGAATTCATTGCGTGAGTGCGTAATTGGCTGAAGTTAAACGTATATTGTTCCAGCGGCACTAATAAATTCATGCGTAACGTACACACCGAATGTGGGCATGGAACTTAAATATCACTGAAAAAGATTAAATTGACACATTTACGGAATTTAGCTACTTTTCATTTGCCGTCAGCCACTAGAGGGCTTTTGGCAACTAAAGAATGCTTCAGATCAATTTATTTAAACACTTGCCTGGCTGGAGCCAACGACCGATCACAGTTGGAATTCTATTGTGTGGGTTGGTCGTTGTTTCATTAGTCTATATTTTTCAAGATATCGGAAAAATTGAGAGTGACTTACCCCCCGCTTCCCAGTGGAATGCGGAACGGGTGTTTAATGAATTCCAACAGTTTATGAGTGTTATCGAACAGCACCAGCGGGTCGAGGAATTATTACCGCAAAGTGAAAAGTATTTGAGAAAGTTGGAGTTGATGCAGACGTTGGGCATGGAAATAAAAAAACAATTCAATGTGCTGATGAGTGAGCTAGAAAAGGCGGTCAATTTTAACCGCCTATACCACGCCTACATATTTAGGGAGATGCCTGGGTATCCTGTCATCCTTCGGTATCTCTTTAACGAGTTGAGTGCTCTTCAGCCAACAATATTTGGTTTGACAGAGATGGGTGGTCGAGTTTTGGACCGTGATAGGGTTTACCTCGATTTAGATATTCGCTTGAAGCCGTTTGTACGAAAACTGAGTTTAGTAGCAGCTGTTGCTAGTCAGGGGCAACTAGATCAGGAGAGAGAACGTACAGATCGAATACTGAAACTATCACGATATGTTCAGATCGCTACGGCCTTATCTGTATTGATTGGCGCCGGATTGTTTATCCTATTTGTAAGCCGAAGCCGAGTTCGGCGAAAGGTTGCACAACTCGAGCATGAAGTAAATCTGGAGATAATGGATCAGCTCACTATAGGGATGGCTTTCTACGATAATGAGAACAAGTTGGTACGAACGAATCAGGCCTACAGAGATCTTTATCAATATCCATCGAAACTAACCGAGCAGGGTAGTAAACTCGAAGCGGTGATGCGTTATGACGTCGCACATGGCATGTATGGTGACATCGATGATGTGGACGCGTTTGTGGAATCGCGTTTACACGCTATTTCCTCTCTTCCCCATGGCGAAAAACCAGAAGTAAGAGATCAGGTCCTGCCGGATGGCCGAATTATCGAAGTTCAGCGACGGGGGCTAAGTACCGGGGGTGTTTGGGGTATTTACACAGACGTAACAGAAAAACGGGGTTCTGAGCAGCACAAACGAGAAAACTGGATTGAATCTCTCCTGGAGCAGGAAGAACGGATTGAGGAACTCGAAAATCAGATGGGTCTTGAAACTCTCGAACACGTAGATGTGGGCATTTCGATTATTGATGCTGATCTTAACGTTGTTCATAACAACTCGGTCGTCAGCAAGATGTATGGATTCCCGGAATCGATAACCCAGCCCGGTCAGCCGTTCAAGAGAATTCTACTCACGCTGGCGGAATGGGGGGTCTATGGTGAAGGTGCCCCTGAAGGATTGGTCTCAAATCTTATAAAGTCGTTTTCGGGATCATGGTCGGAGTGGCGGGATGATCTTGAGTTGCCGAGTGGGAAAGTTATCGATGTAAGAACACACAAGCTTTCGGGCGGTGGGTTGGCCTATATCCATACCGACGTTACGAAAGAGAGGCAGGCACAACAACTTATAGAAATCACTGATAGGGTAACCGGGCTGCCGACTTTCGAATATCTCGAACAGCAACTCGCAGAGATCTTGGAAGATGCGAAACAACAAAGCAGTGAGTTTTACGGTATACGCATAAAAGTCGATCGCTTTCAGGCAATTAACGAGATTTATAGCATAGAGGCCGGGGACCGACTGCTCCAGCAAATAGCTATTCGTTTAAAAGACGTTGTGCCAGACGGGGCGATACTCACTCGAGGTCAGGGCAACGAGTTTTTCCTGGCTGAGGCTTGCAATAAATCACAGGTCGCAGCTGAGTCGTCAGTGCTAATTCTCCAAGACGCCATGAGGGACTCTTTCCCGCTTGAACTGGACCACGGTGAGACTATAGAAGAAATGTCCTTTACCGCGAGCGCTGGTGTTGTGTTGTATCCGAAGGATGGGTCCGAACTCGGTGAGTTATTGACCAAGTCTCAGTTGGCTCTGCAGTATGCTGCGCAACAGGGTAACTCGTATCGATATTTTGACTGGCGTGCGGCGCGCCGTAAAGTAAGTCGAGATGTCATCCGGCTAGAAGCCGATCTGAGGGTGGCCCTTGAAAAGGACCAGTTCGAGTTGCATTACCAACCACAGGTCGACCTTGAGACAGGCCGTTTAACTGGCACCGAGGCACTGATACGGTGGCGGCGTCCCGACAGCGGTGATGGTTTGAATTCGCATGTGATTTCTCCAGACGACTTTATCCCAGTTGCAGAAGACGCCGGATTGATCATTCCGATCGGGCGCTGGGTGGTTAAGGAGGCGTGTCGCCAGGCTAAGTCCTGGCAGGAGGAGGGATATCCGCCAGTGACGATGTCGGTGAATATCTCCGTAGTGGAGTTTCGACAGCAGGATCTGGTTGAACGCATTCAAGAAGTCCTCGATGAGACTGGGCTGGCTGCCGAGTGGTTGGAGCTCGAGGTCACCGAATCAATCGTCGCCGATGACATCGAGCGGATCACGAAGGTGCTTGATGAGCTCAAGGTTCTTGGAATCGGTGTCGCGATTGACGACTTCGGTACCGGCTATTCGAGCCTCTCCTATCTGACCCGACTGCCTTTCGATAAGTTGAAGATTGACCAATCATTCGTGCGTAACACTGACCGCCAGAATTGGGCCATTGTTCGGGCTGTGGTGCAGTTAGCACGCAGTCTCGAGCTCAAGATTGTCGCAGAAGGCATAGAAACGATGGAAAGCATGCACCAACTCCGCGACTTGGGTTGTCATATTGGGCAAGGCTACTATTTCAGCCGGCCTGTACCCGCAACTGAATTCGTTGAATACCTCGAGGAAAACCAGAATCAGCACCCAAACAGCGCACCGAAGGAAAGCAGAAAGATATTTCGAGTCGGGTTGCCCACTGATTATGGGCTGTCGTACCTGAACAGCAGGCTGGCAGAGTTTCGTCAGGTCCACACCGATGTCCCACTCAAGATCCGATGTGACCTCAGTCAGCAACTTGTAGAAAGCCTAGTACTCGGAGAGCTCGATACTGTGGTTGCTATCGCCCATGAGGCTAACGAAGACCAACTTACAGCGACATGGGAAGTAAAGCCGATCTGGGTGGCTTCATTAGATTTGACTCTAAATGATGGCGAGGCCGTACCGTTGATCGTACATCCGGAAGGTTGTGAATATCGCAAGCGCATGGTTGAATGCCTTAATGCGGCCGAGCGTGCCTGGTACGTTTCTTATCAGAGTCCAGATTTAGCCAGCCTTCAAGAAGCCGTAGTAAACGGAATGGGTGTGACTGCCCTGACGCGACTTACGCTCGATGAGAGAATGAGAATTCTAGATGTTGACCAAGGCTTTCCAGCTCTTAGAAACATAACAATTGGGCTCTACACAGCTGATGAAAGTCAGTCGGGGGATAAGACTGATTTCATAAATGACTGGCTTTCGGAGTCACTGGCAAGACATCGACATTAACGCTGGTTTTGTGATCTGGTGGTAGCCCGTCGAATTGTACCTGCTCGTATACACGAGAACACAGGTCGAACGATGAGACGATCGGGTCTGGAAGATTTGTTCTAGGCATCCGGTAGTCGCGGACGTTTTCGTCGCTCCATTAGCTCAGCACTCGGCGGCAGTTGTTTTGCTTCATCAGGAAGGTTGTCATGGATTGAAGCCATAATCACCCAACTACGGATGGGTTCTCGATAATAGCGCGGGAGTGCAGCCCAGGCTTTAGCCAGTGCGAGTGCTTCTTCCGGTAGATCAGGACCAGTATAGGCGGCAGTACCGGCATAGCGGGGACCATTTCCACTCGCGAGCCATTCTATGTTGACACGCAACCAGTCTGCGATCAGCTCAAGGCGATACCGGCGTGGAAAAGCAGATCCTTCCAGATATTTACGGGCCGTCGTGAGGCTCTTGGCACCGGCCTCGCGGCGAAGCGGTTCGATTTCCACTGGAAAGCGTGACCAGCTGCCGGTACGGGCTGCGTAGCCGGATTCGATCATGGCATCGATCAGTCTTTTAGAGAAACCCTGGTAGGGACTGTTATTCATAAAGATCTCCGGTCGGCTGTGTGTGGGGATAAGCGTTGATGATTCATTAAATAATATTATCACTGTAAAAGACAAAATTGTATACTACCAGTGATAAATTGGTATGTTAGAGATCACGGCCTAGAATATCCTTTCCGAAATTAGTCAGACTCTCGTTTGAGCGTCTCTATAGCGAAGTCTTAACTAGATAAATAAGATGAGTCAGATTAACCGCGGTGTAACGGAGCCTCAGGATGCACGGCAACTACGCCGTCGCTTGCGCTTGGGCGAAGTCCTGGTGAGTGAGGGCCTCACCAGTGAGGCTGAGATTCATGTTGCACTGAGTCAGCAAAAAAAACAGAAAGGCAAACGCCTCGGTGAGGTGCTGGTTGAACTGGGTATGGTTGACGAGAGCGCCATCGCCAGAGTCTTGGCTAACCGACTGGGGTTGCCATTCATTGATCTAGACAGTACCGACATCGAGTCTGACGCGCTCGCCGAGATTCCGGCTAGAGTAATCCGCGAGCAGCAGGTGTTTCCGATCAGGGCAGATATTGAAACTCTTACAGTGGCAATGGGAGATCCACTGTCTAGTGAGGCAATAGACGCCGTTCGTTTTACCTGTAAGAAACGAGTGGTCGAGGTGGTTGCAACACCTACTCAATTGAAAGCGTATATTGCCGATCGGCTATCTACCCAAGAAAGCAGCGAGGATTTTGAGACCTACTTGCGGTCACTCGGCGGCAGTGGCGCTGATACTGAAGACGACGACGATGTTATTAAACTGGTAAACCGATTTATTGTCGATGCGGTCCGCGACCGCGCATCAGACATACATATCGAACCGTATGGTGAAAAGCAGGATCTCACAGTTCGGTTTCGGGTAGATGGACAACTCCGCAATTACCGCCGTATCCCATCGGAGTATCGGGAACGTATCGTGGCCAGGATGAAAATCATGGCGAGGCTTAATATTGCAGAGCGGCGATTGCCACAGGACGGCAAGATCCGATTTAAACTCGGAGAACGTGAGATTGAACTGCGTATGGTTACCCTGCCGACAGCCGGAGAAAATGAGGATGTGGTGCTGCGGATTCTAGCGGGGTTCGGGGCTTTGCCGTTGAGTGAGATGGGTCTCAGTCCAGAAAACCTACAAGCTGTAGAAGCGTTGGTGCGACGTCCTTATGGACTGGTGTTGGCGGTAGGCCCGACAGGCTCAGGTAAAACGACGACACTTCACTCTATGCTGGCCCAAATCAACGACGTTAAGAAAAAGATATGGACCGTGGAGGATCCGGTGGAAATTACCCAACCTGGCCTGCGGCAGTTACAGGTACAACCGCAGATTGGGTTGACGTTTGCGTCGGCTATGCGCTCGTTTCTGCGAGCAGATCCAGATGTCATTATGGTCGGCGAAATGCGAGATGAAGAAACTGCCCATATGGGGATCGAAGCCTCTCTGACGGGTCATATAGTGCTCTCTACATTACACACCAACACGGCGCCAGAAACGGTGACTCGCCTGATCGATATGGGTATGGAGCCATTTTCTTTCTCGGATGCGTTGTTGGGCATTCTTTCACAGCGATTGGCTCGGCAGCTGTGCGGAAAATGCAAAGTACAGTATGACGCAACAGCCGATGAGTCCGATGAGTTTAGTCGTTATATCGGGGCAGACGCGGTAGAACGGGCAACGACTGGCGGTGTCTTGAAGTTGTGGCGAGCAGACGGCTGCGTGGAGTGTGAGAAAACCGGCTACCGAGGCCGTCTGGCTTTGCATGAACTGCTGGTAAATAATGATGAGATCCGTGCTGCGATTCAAAGAAAGGCCACAACAGGAGAGATCCGAGACTTAGCTCAGCAAGCGGGCATGCAAACACTGCTTCAAGACGGGGTAGCTAAGTGCTTGCAAGGTCACACTGATCTCAAACAAGTACTGGCAGTCTGTAGCCGCTAGCACTTCGTTGTTATGGAAAAGGTTAGATTCGATATAATTTGTTTGGAGTTCGAGATTGATGAAAATCTCCCGCACGGGTTAAGCTAAATTGGGGGTTGTAAAAGGAGAAAATTGATGTCAAGAATTTTGGCAGTACTGATGCTGGCAGTGTTTTCTATTGTGGCGATTGCCGATGATATTTCAACCGAAGACAAAGCAAAAGCCCAACTAACGCTCGCGAAATGGATGAAATCTCGATCTGATGATAACGGCCGGTTTCTTTTTGTAGATCGGCAGACTAATGACTTGATGGGCGGCTACAGTGCCAATGTCCACCCGATGATTGTGCCTTTCAAGGATGGAACCGTGTTTGTATGTTCGGAGATTGTCACGGATAACGGTGACCGAGTGACGGCGGACTTTCTCACTGTCAAAGTCGGTGATGAATTCAAGATCGTTGAAGTCATTATGAATAATCGGGACAGTGTCAAGAAAATGATGGGTATGTAATTTGTCTGAGTGTCGCGACCGGCCGCCAATCAGTGATCGGCCGCCGACCTTCTATTTTTATTCTAATGCGTCTCGGAATTTTCCTTAAGTTTGTACTGTATTTTGTTTTGCTGGCCGTTGTGTTGGGTGCCGGCGGATTGTTGGTTTACAAGAACTACAGAACCGATCACTACAAAGGTGTCGCCTCTGCGCAATTGGCGACTGCTGTCGTGGGCAGCGCGACTGTTTTAGAGCAAGCGATCTCCATGGGTGAAAAAGAAGCGAGAGAAGCACTATCCCTATTTTCAATGTTGCCATTTGTATTGTGTGTCGAGATTGAGTCGGGTCAGGAGGCTGATTTTCGTTGGCCACCGCTCCCTTGTGAGATTATCAAAGAAGAAAAATATCCCCTTAACTATGGAAACATACTGTCTGACGGTAGTGGACTGCTCTTCTATATCAGCAGTGAGTGGGTACAGGAGCAGGTCGATCGGGAGTTATACATTGGCTTTATCGCGTTAGTAGTCTTTCTGTTGTTATTTGTAGTGGGAAGCGGACTGTTGTTTCAAAGAATAGTTGGGCATCCGGTTGGTTACCTGATCCGAAGTCTTCGTAACATTTCACAAGATCTCACCAAGCAGGAGTTGATCCGGAAGCTCACCGAGGATGAAATCGGCGAACTAACCGATGCGTTGAATGGGTTACTGCAGCGTATCCGGACGTACCAGGCGGAACTAGTTCGGCTCGCAAACACTGATGGGTTGACAAACATCTTTAATCGTCGAACGTTTTTTACGAATGGAGAAGAGTTAATAAAATCTCACCCACAAGGTGTCTATTTTCTGCTGATAGATCTTGATCATTTCAAGACCATCAACGACACCTATGGCCATGCGGTGGGAGATATCGTGCTAGAAAAGGTTGGGGGATTATTGCAAGGATCGATGCGGACCAGTGGCACTCGTCTACCGGATATCGTTGGCCGGCTTGGAGGCGAGGAGTTCGGTATATTGATGTCTGCAGATAATATCGATGATGCTGTTTCAGTTGCCGAGAGGTTACGCCAGACGATTGAAAGTACACATATAGAAACCGTTGATGTGTCGGTTTCGACTACAGGTTCTATCGGCGTGGCCAAAACGGTCACTGGAGAAAGTCTTGATAGTCTATATCAGCGAGCGGATAAAGCCTGCTATCTGGCTAAAGACAATGGCCGCAATCGTGTGGAGGCGGCTGACTAGATTGTCAGAAAACGTTCACTGTTGGTGTCACGTATAGCTTTTGGCAGTTGCCTTACTTAGACATCGACAGCACTATGTCGGGAAAGGTTTATAGTGGATGATTGATCTGAGTCATGTCAAAGTCATTGGTTACGCACTATATCGGGTGCGAACGACATCGCGTCGTCGAGTTGATTAGACTTGATTATTTTGCTGCCAGAATTCGACCTAGTTTTTGAAACGAGTTATGACTACTAAAGGATCATCAAGTCAAGTGGCTAAAATCAAGAATAATCTTTTAACAGGGCAAACCTTTCTTGACAGCATTCGTGACGGGCGCGAGGTCTGGTACGCTGGTGAAAGAGTCAAAGATGTCACGACTCACCCAGCTTTCAGAATTAGTGCCCGAAATGTCGCGCGTCTTTACGATTCACTCCACGACCCTGCGTATCGCGAACAACTGACGAGAACGGATAAATACGGTATTTTGACTCATAAGTTTTTCGCACCCAGTTACACCGCGGAAGAACTTCTGGAAGCACGGGATGCCATTGCGCTGTGGCAGCGTATGACTTATGGCTGGATGGGGCGTACACCAGACTATAAAGCTGCATTTATGGCCCAATTGGCAGAGGGGTTTAATTTCTATGACCCCTTTGGTCAAAATGCCTTGAACTGGTATCGAAAGTATGCGGCACAAGGTTTGTTTCTGAACCATGTGCTGGTCGACCCGCCGGTAGATCGAAACCGGCCTCACCATGAAGCCACCGACGTGTTCGTGAATGTCACACGAGATGATGATCGGGGAATTTATGTCAGCGGTGCTAAGATGGTCGCGACAGGGTCGGTTTTGACCCATGCAACTTTTGTGGCACCGAACAGTGGTACTGCAGCGCGCATGCAAGCCGGCAAAGATGAGGCTTTTGCACTGGTCTTTATTGTAGACATGGACACCCCGGGTCTTAAGCTTGTCGCTCGGCCATCGTACGAGCTAAAAGCGGATAGTCCCTTCGAAGCACCTCTTGCAAGCCGTTTTGATGAAAACGATTCTGTGCTGGTGTTTCATGAAGCCTTTATTCCTTGGGAAAATGTGCTGGTCTACCGGGACGTTGAAAAGGCCAAAGGGTTTTACGCTTCGTCTGGATTTTTCAATCGCTTCAACCTGCAATCCTCGACCCGGTTGGCGGTCAAGCTTGAATTTGCTTGTGGCTTGCTGATGAAAGGCACAGAGGCTACTGGGACCGATACTTTTCGAGGCGTGCAGACAGAGGTCGGTGAGTTGATTTCAATGGCTAATCTCGTATGGGCATTGACCACGGCAATGGCGATGGACCCTGAGCCGGGCGTCGGTGAATCAGTTGTGCCCAAACTTCAGACCGCGGCGGCTGCGCGGGTTTATATGACTTCCGCTTGGCAGCGCGTACGGGAGATTTTTGAGAAAGTACTTGCTGGGGCTCCCATTGTGACAGTGTCTTCGGTCGAGGATCTCAGGCAACCTGAACTGGATCCGATCATCGAACGTTACTTCCGAGGAACAGGAATAGCAGCGGTGGACAGAATCAAGCTGTTCAAGTTGATCTGGGATGCGCTCTACTCGGAATTCGCGGGCCGACATGCGCTCTATGAACGCAATTATGCCGGTAATCATGAACAGCAAAGACTAGATGCTCTGAGTTGGTCTGACGGGCGCGGAGACAGTGAACGCTACCGTCAGATGGTGGATGCTTGTCTAAGTGATTATGATGAAGATGGCTGGGTCGTCGAGCACCTCCGGGACAGCTAGATTCGGTGACCCTCGTCTGTTTTGTGGCCCATCGGTTTCAGTACCTAAAATCTTGTGCTGATTTAAAGTAAAGTCGAGAATTTCTCTGTGTCAGAACCATCGTCGGAGGCCGCTCGCTCTCTTTGGGATTACGCAACCGCGGTCTACAGTCGACCAGGCATACCTGAGTTGTGCCTTTGGTTTCAGGATCACTGCCGCGGTGATGTTCCTATTATTCTGTTTATCAGTTGGTGTTCGATACGGGGCGTACCTGTAGATCATCTACTGCTGGCACAGATTGAAAAAATGGTCGGTGTCTGGCACCGGGATGTCGTCGCTCCCTTGCGTGGCCTGCGGCAAGAACTAAAAAGAGACTCAAAGGGTATCGTACAAGAAACGGTTCTTGCGTTTCGTGAGAAACTTAAAGCACTGGAGTTGGAGGCCGAACATCTGGAACTGAACGCTCTGGCAAGTTTGAGTTATGATGAAACTGCTTCGGCAGTTCCTGTTTCAGATCAGAAACGGCTAATCGAAAGTGGCTTGGTCCAATATTTGGAACAGTTAAAATATGATGTCGATGCACAGACCAAAGAGAAAATCAGCACATTTATCGCGTGTCTATTGGCAGAATAGACTGCCAACGGGTAGGGTTGTTCTTATCGCTATCCCGTGGGCCTTTCGCAATGCGACAGGTCCGGTTAATCTGCCTCCTTTGGCTGGATCGATAGACAAGTGACGATGAATCAAGGACGAATCGTGGCACATGCAGTGAGTCCCCATACTCCGCGTATGGCCAACCCCGACGGTGCGCCAGATTTCCTCGCTGGTGTAATGGACGGTGCGAGAGAGATGGGTGAGGTCATCCGTTCACTCGAACCCGATCTTTGGGTTGTTCACTCGACACACTGGGTCACTACCTTTAACTGGTACGTCA
>Ga0315338_1003067_pt1 | contig 15177 bp, 13 predicted proteins | sample ASW8metaG_FD_204518 | JGI IMG/M metagenome (GOLD analysis project Ga0315338, IMG submission 204518) | Ammonia-oxidizing marine archaeal communities from Monterey Bay, California, United States - ASW #8 | ecosystem: Environmental > Aquatic > Marine > Coastal | place: USA: California | collected... | reverse complement strand
CATGCAAGCAGAATAGAGAAGCGCCGACCGCCGATCGAGGGCCGCGGTCGGGCGATCCGCGGAAATCGCGGATCACGACGGGCGTCGCGATGGATCGATCGAGCGACTGGCCGCAGCGCCGGCTCGACGTCAGTCCGCGGCTGCGCCGAGATGGAGTCGCATCTTCTCGGAAACGACCTCGCGGACGCGCTTGTCGAGCGCCGGGTACCAGGCCTGCTCGAGTCGAGCGACGCCCTCTTCCCGTGCCAGCTCCTCGGCCACGGAGGTCATCGCGACATCCTCGAGACCACAGGGCACGATCGCTTCGAAGCCGGCGAGATCGATCGTCACGTTCAGCGCGAAGCCATGGAAGGTCACCCAGCGTCGAATCCCGACGCCGATCGAAGCAATCTTGCGTTCGCGCCCGGTCGGCACGGCACTTCGCGAGCGATCGACGAACACACCCGTCCATCCGGGCATGCGCTTCGCCGGAACACCGAGTTCCTCGAGCGCATCGATCAGTCCGGCTTCGATTCGTCGCAGATGGGCATGCACGTCCCGACGTCCCTGCGCATCGAGATCGAGGATCGGATAGCCGACCAGCTGGCCGGGAGCGTGATAGGTGACGTCCCCGCCTCGCCCGACCTCGAAGAGTTCGACCCCGCGCTCGCGCAGGTCGGCTTCCTCGGTCCTCAGGTTCGCGCGGTCGGTGCTGCGGCCGAGGGTAATCACGGGTGGGTGCTCGACCAGAAGTAGACGATCGGGTGTGGCGCCGGCGAGTCGGTCGCTGACGGCCTGACGCTGGAACGAGAGCGCCTCGGCATAGGAGGTCTCGCCGATCCATTCTATCGACAGCGAGTCGCTCACCGTCTCCCGCGCGTCCGCCAGCGCGCCATCCAGTTCATCGTCACATCGCCCTACGCGTAGCCATGCACATCGCCCTACGCGGCGTCCCGCACATCGTCCTACACATCGTCCTACACATCGTCCTACACATCGTCCTACACATCAAAGTCGGCGGCCTCGAGGAGTTCGCGAATGCGGTAGAGGAAGCCGTTTGCCGGTGCGCCATCGACGGCTCGATGATCGTACGAAAGCGCCAGGTACATCATCGTGCGAATTACGATCGCGTCCTCGCCGTCGAGGCTCCGAACGACCGGTCTCTTCGAAATCTCCCCCATGCGAAGGATGCCGACCTGGGGCTGATTGATGATGGCGAACCCGTAGAGGTTGCCCTGGCGACCGGGGTTCGAGACGGTGAAGGTGCCTCCGCGCAGATCGTCCGCGGAGAGCTTCTTGTCGCGTGCACGCGTCGCGAGGTCGTGGATCGCGAGGGCGGTTCCAGAGAGCGAGAGCCTGTCGGCATCTCGGATCACGGGAACGACGAGCCCCTTCTCGGTCTCGGTCGCGACGCCGACATGCACGTTCTGCTTCTCGACGATCGCATCGTCCACGACGGAGGCGTTCAGCGCCGGAAATTCGCGGAGCGCGCGAACCGTCGCGTGCACCACGAAAGGAAGGAACGTCAGCGCCACGCCATAGGTTTCCTGGAAGGCCTTCTTGTGCTGATTGCGCAACCGAACGACGGCACTCAGGTCGAGCTCGGCCACGGTTCCCACATGAGGGCTCGTCCGCTTCGAGTAGACCATGTGTTCCGAGATGATCCGTCGCATCGGCGACATCGGAATCACGCGATCCCCCGGCTGCAATTCGTACCCGAAGCCCGGTGAAGAAGCGGGCCTTCGCGCGGCGGGTCTGGCCGGCGGCTCGACCCGGGCGGCGGGCGGCGGCGGCGCGGGCGCCTGGCTCGAAGGCAGAGCGTGACCGGGCTGCTGCTGGGAGCCCATGCTGTGCCTGAGTACGTCTTCCTTGGTCACGCGGCCGGCGCTGCCGGTCCCCTCGACTTCGCGCAAGTCGATCGAGGCATCGTCGGCCAGGCGACGCGCGACGGGCGTCGCCGGAATCAAGTCGGGCGCGCTGGTGGCAGCAGCGGCAGGCGGCGGCGCGGACGCAGCAGCGGGCGGCGCTTCGGGCTGGCGCGGCGGCGACGCTGCGGACGGTGCAGGCGGGACGTTCGCCGACGTGTCGGCTGACGGTGCATCCGCCTTCGCATCCGGGTCGATGCGAGCGAGCACGGCCCCGATCTCGACGACCTGGCCCTCGGCGGCGAGGATCGATTCGATCATGCCCGCACAGGGAGACGGGATCTCGGCATCGACCTTGTCCGTCGTCACCTCGACGATCGGCTGATCGACCTCGACCATCTCCCCTTCGGAAACCAGCCAGCGAGCAACGGTCCCCTCGAAGACACTCTCTCCGAGTGAGGGCAGCTCTACCGCAATCGACATCTCATCTCCTTCCGAAACTCACTCATGCATCTGGATCGGCCACTCCCGATCCTCGCTTGATGCGCGATCGGCATCCCGCAATCCACCCGACCGCAACAACTCGAGCGCCTCCCGCAGCGCTTCCGGCGCCGGCGGGCAACCGGGCACCACGACGTCGACGGGGAGAATACGAGAGAGTCCGGAAATCGTCGCGTAGTTATCGTAGGCTGCGCCGGAAATCGCGCAGGCGCCCCACGCGATCACCCAGCGCGGCTCGATGAGACGCCGATAGACGTCGAGCACGAGGGGAACCTGGCGACGGGTCAACACACCGGACACGATCAGCAGATCCGCCGACCGAGCGGAGACCGCCGGCGGCCCGGTCCCGAAAGCCTCGAAGAAGTCGCCTCCCTGCACCATCGACATCCCACAACAGGAAGTCGCGAGACGCACGGGTGAAGGAGCCAGTCCAGCCGCCCAGTCCAGCGCCGACTCGAGTCGCGTCGCCCGCATCCGGCTGGCCACGGCGGACGCCTCAGCGATCTGCGCGGTCGGGGCGGTTCGCGCCGAGGACGATGCTCTCGAAGACGGAAGGCTGTCGCTCATCGGACTCCTCGATCTCGCGCTCGACGGATCGAGGCGACCCGCCGCGAGTCGGATCGATGCGGGCGTTCCGACGATAGCCTCTCTGATATGCTTCGCGGGTGATCGACGGATTGAGCACATGCAAGTAGACGAACGAATCGGGAAGATCGGCTCCTGGAGCATCCATCTGTTCACCGCCAGCGGCGCGGTGCTCGGGTTCTTCGCACTCATCGCGATCGCGACGGGGAACTTCGGGAACGCGACGCTCCTCATGCTGGCTGCCCTCTTCATCGACTCCGTCGACGGCACCCTCGCCCGCGCGGCACGCGTTTCGGTCCACACCCCCGAGATCAACGGCCGTCGCCTCGACGACATCGTCGACTACCTGAACTTCGTGATCGTGCCGGTCTTCTTTCTCTGGGGCGCGGGCAGCGTCGCGCACCCCATCTTCCTGGCCGGACCGATCCTCGCCAGCGCCTTCGGCTTCTCGCGCGAGAACGCGAAGACCGCCGACAACTTCTTCCTCGGCTTTCCCTCCTACTGGAACATCCTCGCGATCTACCTGTGGCTTCTCTCGGTTGGACCCGTCGGCGGAACGGTCTGGGTCGTGGTCCTTTCGATCGCGGTCTTCGTACCCATGAAATACCTCTATCCGAGCAAGGTGGAGCCCATGTCCCTCCGCTTCTGGCTCGGAGTCGGCGCACTGGCCTGGACGGCCGCCCTCGTCGCCTGCGTCCGCTGGCCCGACGCGACCGCGTCCCTCTTCCTCGTCGAGGTCTCGCTCGTCTACCCGGCGTGGTACATATGGCTGTCATTCACGCGCGGCGGCTTTCAACGACGAGCCCTGCCAGGAGATCCCGGCGGCTATGAGTGAAGAGACGACTCCGGCCGGACGGCCGGTCGTGGAGCGGGACCCGACGGGCGTCCTGCTCGTCAACCTGGGCACGCCGGACGGTCCCGAGACCGGCCCCGTTCGACGCTATCTCCGCGAGTTCCTCGGTGATCCGCGCGTGCTCACGCTGCCCGCCCCCCTGCGATGGCTGCTGCTGAACGCTGTCATCCTGCCCTTTCGGCCGCGAAAGACCGCGGCCGCCTATCGGAAGATCTGGCTGCCGGAGGGATCGCCTCTTCGATTGCACTCCGAGACGCTCACCGAGCACGTCGGACAGATCCTCGGCGACGGTTTTCGGGTATCCCTCGCCATGCGATACGGACGCCCCTCGATCGAGGCGGGGATCGCCGAACTCGAGCGCACCGGCGTCGGTCGGCTCATCGTCCTGCCCCTCTTTCCCCAATACGCCTCGGCCGTCACGGCCTCGGTCTCGGCCGAGGTCTTCCGCTGCATCGATCGCATGGGCGATACGCCGCCCTTCGAGATCATGGGCGCCTTCTATGACGAGCCTGATTTCTCGAGCAGTTGGGCCTCGATCGCCGGCCCTTCCCTCGACGAGTTCGGTGCCGACCACGTTCTGTTCAGCTTTCACGGATTGCCGGAGGACCAGATCCGGGCGAGTGACCCGGCCGGCGGCCATTGTCTCGCCGCCGCGGACTGCTGCGCGAGACCCGGACCCAGTTTGCGCCGCTGCTATCGCGCCCAGTGCTATGCGACGACGACGGCCCTGATCGGCGCGTTCGGACTCGACGAGTCAGATACGAGCACCGCATTCCAGTCCCGGCTGGGCCCGCTTCCCTGGATCCAGCCCTTCACCGACATCGAGCTTCCGAAACTCGCCGAGCGCGGCGTGCGTCGCCTCGCGGTCTTCTGCCCTTCGTTCGTCGCAGACTGCCTCGAGACCCTCGAAGAGGTCGGCATTCGACTGCGAGAGCAATGGCTCGAACTCGGCGGGGAAGATCTCTGGCTCGCGCCGTGCCCGAACGGAGACAAGCGATTCGCCGAGGCGGTCGCCGGCTGGATCAGGCGCCGAGCGCCCTCGCCGCGTCGGTAAAGGCGCGCACGCCCTCGACGGGGGTGTCGGGCAGGCAGCCGTGCCCCAGATTGAGGACGTGACCGCGCGCGCCCGAAGCCGCCTCCGCCATCTCGCGCACCATCTCGAAGATGCGCTCACGCGGCGCATGCAACCAGCAGGGATCGAGATTGCCCTGCAGACTGACGCGGTCGCCGTATCGACTCGCGACGTCCGTGAGATCGACGCGCCAATCGAGGGAGATCACATCGGCACCCGATGTGGCTGCCTGATCGACGATATGCGAGCCGTTCTGGACATAGAGGATCAAGGGCGCCGGGAGATCGGCAAGTGCGCTCGCGATTCGTTCATGGGTCGGCTGGACCCAATGTCGATAGGCGGCGGGATCGAGGAGCCCGGCCCAGGTATCGAAGAGCTGGACCGCCTCGGCGCCCGCTTCGACCTGCGCCCGCAGATAGTCGATCGTCAGGTCGCCCAGCTTCTCGAGCAGGGCGGCGACCTCGTCGGGTCGCGTCTGCATCATCGCCTTCAGGATCGAGAAGTCCTTGGATCCGCTGCCCTGGATCAGATAGGCCGCGAGCGTGAAGGGGGCGCCCGCAAATCCCAGGATCGGGATCTCGCGCGTCGCCATCGCCTCGCGCAGACGACCCAGGATCTCGAAGACGAAGGGGACGGTCTCTCGCGGATCCGGAACGGACAGCGCCTCGATCTGCGCCGCCTCCCGGATCGGTTTCTCGATCACGGGCCCGGGAGCGAAGTCGAGCTCGACGCCCATGCCCGGGATCGGCGTGAAAATATCCTGGAAGAGGATCACGGCTTCGGATCCGACGAGGTCGATCGGCTGCAGTGAGACCGTGACCGCGCGCTCCACGTCGGCGCACATTTCGAGGAAGCTCACGCCCGCGCGCACCGCGCGGTATTCGGGCAGGTAGCGGCCGGCCTGACGCATCAACCACACGGGTGGACGATCGACGGGCTCTCCGCGACACGAACGCAGGAAGCGATCTCTGGGGTTCAAGTCGCGGTTTCTCCCGGGCGGAGCGCGGCGCTCTCTCAGTAGTTCCCGAGCGTAGCCCACCGATTGCGATGGAAGGCCGCGTCGCCGAAGGTCAGCTCGGAAACGCGGGCACGCTTCATGTAGAACCCGATGTCGTACTCGTCCGTCATGCCGACGCCCGCGAAGATCTGGACGCCCTCGTTCGCCGCGAGCACATAGGCATCTGAACAGCGAGCCTTGGCCAGGGAAACGAGCTTCTTCGCGTCCGCGTCGCCGGCATCGACTGCACGCGAGGCAGCCATGACAGTCGATCGTGCGAGTTCGATCTCCATGTAGACGTTGGCGGCGCGATGCTGGAGCGCCTGGAAGGAGCCGATCTTGACGCCGAACTGGTCCCGGGTCTTCAGGTATTCGAGCGTGAGATCGAAGGCTTCGGACATGCCGCCCAGCATCTCGGCGCAGAGAACGACCGTGGCTCGGTCGATCACGTCCTCGAGGAGCGCGCCACCGCCGTCGACGCTACCGACGATCGACGCCGCAGAACAAGCCACGCCTTCGAGGCGGACGATGGCCGCGTTGCGATGGTCGACACGAACCTGCCGCTCTACGTCGAGCCCCTTCGCGCCGGTTTCGACCAGGAAGAGCGTGATGCCATCTCGGTCTCCGGAAGCGCCACTCGTGCGAGCCGGGATGATCACCGCATCGGCCCCGACGGCGTCGAGCACCTGCACCTTCTCGCCACCGAGCGTGAATCCGTCACCGGAAGATTCGGCCCGCGTCTCGATCGCAAAGATGTCGTAGCGGGAGCGCGCCTCCTGGTGCGCCAAGGCGACGACCTTCGAGCCGTCGATCACGCCCGGCAGCCACGCATCACGCAGCGCTTCCGAGGCACCGAGCGCGAGCGCCGAACCACCCATCGCTATGCCGCCCAGGAAGGGCTCCGGCGCGAGCTTTCGACCCAGCGCTTCGACGATCAGGACGAGCTCGGCCAGGCCCATTCCGGCACCCCCCAGCTTCTCGTCAAAGGGAATGCCGGCCCAACCCAGCTCGGCCATCTCCTTGAAGAGGGCGCGGGAATAGCCGAGTTCTTCGTTCGCATCGCGAAGCGCGCGGAAACGGCTCGTCGGGGAATGCTCCTCGACGAAATCCAGGGCGGTCTTCGCGATCAGCTCCTGATCTTCGTTCAGTACCAGTTCCATTTGAATCTTCCTTCGAGCCCGCCGGATCGCAGCGACTGCGGGCGGAGCGATGCGTTCAGGCCGGCAGACCGAGAACGTGCTTCGAGATGATGTTGAGCTGGACCTCGGACGTGCCGCCCTCGATCGAATTGCCGCGCGATCGCAGCCACTCGCGGGTGAGGTCGAGTTCGCCGGCCTCGAAGCCGGGCCCTTCCCAACCGAGTGCGTTGGGTCCGAGGAGTCGAACCAGCAGCTCGTATCGCTTCATGTTCAGTTCCGTTCCGTAGACCTTGAACATCGAACTCTCCGAACCGGGCTGATGTCCTGCACGCGCAGCATCCTTCGTGCGCTGAACGGTCAAGCCGAAAGCCTTCGAGTCCATCTCCATCGCGGCGACATCGTCGCGCAGCACGGAGTCGGCCACGCGACCGTCGCTCTCGCCCAGATGGGTCATCGCGAGGTCGGAGAGGAAGCTCCGCTTCGAATTCTTCTTGGCCTTCGGCCCGGATACACCGAACGCGTCCGCGATCATCGTCCGCTCGTGACCGAGTAGCGCCTTCGCGACCGTCCATCCCGCACCGATCTCGTGCACGACGTTCTCGACGGGGACGCGGACGTCCGTGAAATGCGTCTCGCAGAAGGGGGACTTGCCGGAGATCAGCAGAATCGGGCTGACCTTCACGCCCGGATCGTCCATGTCGATCAGGATGAAGGTGATGCCTTCCTGCTTCTTCGGCGCATTCGGATCGGAGCGCACCAGGGCGAAGATCCAGTCGGCCTGGTCCGCGTAGGACGTCCAGACCTTGGTTCCGCTAACGACGAAATGATCGCCGTCGCGCACGGCCTTCGTCTGCAGGGATGCGAGGTCGGAGCCCGAGCCCGGCTCGGAATAGCCCTGACACCATCGAATCTCGCCGCGGCAGATCTTCGGGAGATGCTCCTTCTTCTGCTCTTCGTTCCCGAAGCGGAGCAGCGTCGGCCCGATCATCGTGAGTCCGAAGCCGACCAGCGGCGGCGGCAGTTTCATGGCCCGCATCTCGGTGGAGAGGACCTTGGCCTCCTCGTTCGAGAGTCCCCCGCCCCCGTATTCCGCGGGCCACGTCGGCGCCGTCCAGCCCTTCTCGGCCATCACGTCGAGCCACGTCTTCAGCGCCGGAATCGGATAGGTCGCCTTCTTGCCGCCCCAGTTGCCTTCGAGTTCGGCCGCGGGAAGCCCGGCAACGCCTTCGGGTGCGTTTGATTCGAGCCAGGTTCGAGTTTCCTGGCGAAAAGTCTCGAGGTCGGACATGTCGACATGCCTCCTGCCATTTGTTTCGGGATTTTCGATTGTAACGAGCCCGGGCTCGAGTGAACAGGCCCTCGCCGCCCGAAACGCATCGCCTCGGGAACGCTAGACTCGGGTGCACTATGCGCATTCTGCTTGCCAGTCCCCGGGGTTTCTGTGCCGGCGTCGATCGGGCGATCGAGATCGTCGAGCTCGCGCTGAAACAGGAATCACGTCCCGTCTTCGTCCGGCACGAGATCGTGCACAATCGTCACGTCGTCGACGGGCTTCGCGACAAGGGCGCGACGTTCATCGAAGACCCGAGCGATGCCCCCAGCGGCGCCATGCTGATCTACTCCGCACACGGCGTGTCGCCTGCCGTCCGGCGCCGGGCGGAGGATCGAAAGCTCCAGACGATCGACGCCACCTGCCCTCTCGTCACGAAGGTCCACAACGAGGTCCATCGCATGGTGGAAGAGGGCTTCGAGATCGTGATGATCGGCCACGCGGGACACGTCGAGGTCGAGGGCACGATGGGCCAGGCGCCCGATTCGATGCATCTCGTCGAAACCGTCGACGACGTATCCCGGCTCGAAGTACGGAATCCCGACCGGCTGGGCTGCGTCACGCAGACGACCCTCTCCGTCGACGACACCCGCGACGTCATGAAGGCCCTCGCGCAGCGCTTCCCGAAGATCCACCTCCCGAAGCGCGACGACATCTGTTATGCGACGCAGAACCGGCAGGACGCGGTCAAGGAACTCGCCAACTACGCCAACCTCGTCCTGGTCGTCGGTGCGCCCGCCTCGTCGAACAGCAATCGGCTCGTCGAGGTCGCTTCGCGCCTCGGCGTCCCGGCCTACTTGATCCAGACCGAGGACGACATCGACCCGAGCTGGCTCGACGACGTGGAATGCGTCGGAATCACGGCCGGCGCCTCGACGCCCGACGTGCTCGTCCAGGGCGTGATCGCGCATCTCAAGGACCTCTCCGACGGAGAGGCGACCCTCGACTCCCTGCCGGAGATCGACGAGGGCGTCCGGTTCAAGCTCCCCCGCGAACTGCGCGACGCGTGAGGCGACCAGCAGTCCGACGAGCCCGCCATTGACCGAAGACCGTCGCCGGACAGCCGATGGCGAGAACGATCCGCTCAGCCGAACCGCCGAACGCGCGGCCGCCGAGCTCGAGTCGCCCGAGGATCCCGAGGTCGGGCCTCCGGTCCCGGCGAGCGCGCTCGCGGCGAACGCGATCTCGCCGATCCCCGAACGGAGATCGAGTACACGCGGCGGCTCCTCGGCAGAGATCCTGCGACTGGCCTGGCCCGTCGTCGCGAGCCAGGTCCTGCTCAATCTGACGGGCCTGATCGACCGGATGATGATCGGCCGACTCGGGGACGAAGGCAGCGCGGCCATCCCCCTGGCGGCCGTCGGCTATGCGACACAGCTCTTCCACCTCGTTCATTCGACGCTCTTCGCCGTCGGTCTCGCCTGCGTTGCGCTGATGGCCCGGTCGATCGGCGCGCGCGACCCCGAGAGGGCTCGGCACGCGTTCGCCGGATCCGTGCAGATCTCGGCGGTCGTCACGTTCGTCTATGCGTCGGCCCTCTACCTCTTCAGCGAGGAGGCCCTCGCGCTCCTCGGCGCCGAAGCCTCGGTGATCGAAATGGCGGCGCCCTACCTGGAACTCACCGTCGGCGCTTCCCTCGTCCTCGCCTTCACGATGATCTTCGAGAGCGGGCTGCGTGCGAACCGCGACATGCGGACACCGATGTTCATCGCGATCGTGGTCACGATCGCCAAGCTCGGACTGAACGCACTCCTCATCTTCGGACTCTTCGGCGCACCGCGACTCGAACTCTTCGGCGCCGGCCTCGCGACCGCAATCAGTCAGCTGATCGGACTCGTGCTCTTCGTCTTCGTGCTCGCCAGGGCGCCACGGGACGGCCCGACTGCCCTGCGATTTCGCGACCTGGTGCACCGCAACCCCATCGCGCGCGAGGTCGTGCGCATCGCGATGCCCGGCGTCGCCGAGCGCATCGTCCTGAACATGGGCCTGCTGTCCTATTTCTGGGTGCTGAGCAACTACTACGGCACCCTGGCCGTCGCGACCTATACGGTCGGCGTGTCGCTCCTCTCGTTCTCGTGGATTCCGGGGACCGGATACGCGCAGGCCTGCTCGACGGTCGTCGGTCAGGCGCTGGGGGCGCGCGATCGCGACGTCGCAAGGCGCGCGGGCCAGCGCTCCGTCGCACTCGCCGTCGCGACAGCGATCCCACTGGGGCTGCTCTTTGCCTGGTACCGCATCCCGCTGGCGGAACTCTTCACGAGCGACGTCGAAGTCGTGGCGGCACTCTCGCCTTTCATGCTGGCCCTCGCCGCCGCGCAGCCCTTCCTACAAATGCACTTCACGCTGGGCGGCGCGCACAAGGGGGCGGGCGACACGATCACCCCCCTCGTCGCGGCCCTCATCGGCAACTGGGTCATCCGGGTACCCGTCGCGATCGTGCTCGGCGGGGTGCTCGAAGTCGACGTCGTCTGGATCTGGGCCACGCTGATCTTCGACCACATAGCGCGGGCCGCGTGGCTGGGGGTGAGTTTTCTGCGCGAACGCTGGATGAACTCGATTGAGCCTTCGGATAGGATGAGCCGATGAGCGGCGAAATCGAAGTCAGCTTCGTCATGCCCTGCCTGGACGAAGCCGAGACCCTCGCGGACTGCATCGAGGCGGCCAATCGCTGTGCGGCCGATCACGGCCTCCACGCAGAGGTCGTCATCGCCGACAACGGCAGCACGGACGGCTCCCAGGAGATCGCACGCAGCCTCGGCGCCCGAGTCGTCGATGTCACGGAGCGGGGCTACGGCGCGGCCCTGATGGGCGGCTTCAACGCGGCGCGTGGGCGCTACCTCGTGATGGGCGACGCCGATCGAAGCTACGACTTCGAAGAATCCTTCGGAATGATCGAGAAGCTCCGGGCCGGCGCCGACCTCGTGATCGGCTCGCGCTTCGCGGGGCGCATCGAGAAGGGCGCGATGCCTTGGAGTCATCGCTGGATCGGAAACCCGATCCTGAGTTTCATCGGGCGACTCCTCTTCCGATCGAAGATCTCCGATTTCCACTGCGGCCTGCGCGCGCTGACCAAGGAGGCCTACGAGAGCCTCGGACTGCGTACGACGGGCATGGAGTTCGCCAGCGAACTCGTCGTGAAGGCGAGTGCCGGGCAGTACCGCATCGAAGAAATCCCGATCACGCTCCGGCCGGACGGCCGGTCGCGCCCGCCCCATCTCCGCACCTGGCGCGACGGCTGGCGCCACCTGCGCTTCATGCTGACGCTCTCGCCCCGCTACACGCTCTTCCTCCCCGGCCTCATCTTGATGCTCGGCGGGGGAGCGCTGCTCGGCCTGCTCTATCGCGGACCCCTCGAGCTCGGCGCGGTCATCCTCGACGTCCATTCCATGCAGCTCGCGAGTCTCGCCGTGATCGTCGGGTACCAGGCGGTCACGACCGGCATCGCCGCGCGCATCTTCGCCGTCTCCGAAGAGATCGGTCCCTCGTCCCCGTTCATGCAGAACGCCTTCAAGGTGTTCACCCTCGAGCGCGGCCTGCTCGCCGGCGCGATCATCTCGATCGTCGGGCTCGGGTTCATCGGGTCGGCGGTTCGCACGTGGATGCAAGCAGATTTCGGACCGCTCCTGCCGTCGGTCACGATGCGCCCGGTCTCGATCGGCGCAACGTTGATCGCCCTGGGCATCCAGACGCTGTTGATGTCCTTCCTCTACAGCATGCTCGGCATCCGGCGCCGCGGGGCGGGTCCGCCCGCGTGAAGGCGGTCGATCGATTCCTCCAGCAGTGGCGGATCGGGAAGGCCCTCCCCTTCATCCGATCCGGCGATCGACTCCTCGACGTCGGCTGCTACGACCGAACCCTGATCGATCGCGCCCTCCCCCGAGTCGCCTCGGCGGTCGGCATGGATGCGCTCGTCGAGCCCGCGAGCAACGACCGCGTCGAACTGCTTCGAGGGCACTTTCCCGAGGACTCGCGCTTCGAGGACGCTTGCTTCGATTGCATCGTGCTCCTCGCCGTCCTCGAACACGTCGATGACCCGATGACCCTTGCCGGCGAATGCGAGCGGATCCTCGCGCCGGGCGGTCGCGTGATCGTGACGGTTCCCCATCCGCTGGTCGACGGGATCCTCGACGTCCTGATGTTCCTGCGCGTCATCGACGGCATGTCGACCGAGGAACACCACGGATTCGACGTCGCGAAGACCGCATCGATCTTCGAAGCAGCCCGGCTCCCCGTGCTTCACGAGAAGCGATTCCAGCTGGGCCTGAATCGGCTCTTCGTCTTCGAGAAGCCCGGCGCATCGTCGAGAAATCATGTCGGAGGGTGAACCGGAGCGGACGAGCCCTGCGCATGTCCGTCTCTTCGGCGTCCTCTTCCTTTTCGCATTCGCCGCACGCTCGATCGGCTCTCCGACCGTCTTCTCATCGATCGGCGTCCAGCTGCCCTACGCGGGTGATGCCTACTACCACCTGCGTCGCATCTGGTACTCGGTCGCGCGTTTTCCCGAGAGCCTCGACTTCGATCGTTATGTGAGCTTTCCGGACGGGTCGCAGAGCATCTGGCCCCCCGCCTTCGACTGGACGATCGCCCTCTTCATACGTCCCTTCGTCGACCCGACCGACCAGCATGCGGTCGAGGTTCTGGCGAGCTGGGCGCCGGTCGTGCTCGGCGCGACGACGACCGGAGTCGCGGGGCTGCTGGCTGCGCGCCTCTACGGCACGCTCGCCGGCTGGAGCGCGGGCTGCCTCTACGCCGTGCTTCCGATGAGCTTCATCTTCTCGCAGCTCGGCATGATCGATCATCATGTCGCGGTCGCCGCGCTCTCGACGGTGACGCTCTGGATCGGATGCGGGATCTTCGCGCGGGACGAACGCGCGGAATCCTGGGCAGGGGCTCTTTCGACGCCGAACGCTCGGTGGAGCGCGGCGCTCGGCCTGGCGATGGGCGCTTCGCTGCTCACATGGCCGGGCGTACTGATTCATATTGGTGTCCTCCAGTTGGCCCTCGGCCTGCGCTGGCTCTGGGCTTCCGACCTCGAGACCGCCCGCGCCCGGGCGATTCACTTCGCGATCTCACAGGCGGTCGTCTTCGGTTGCATCGCTCCCGTCGGTCTCGGTCGCGATTGGAGCGAGTTCGGAAGCTGGTCTCCACTCGTGCTGTCAAATTTCCAGCCAGCGTTCTTCGCCATGACGGCAGTCGCCGTCTGCATCTCGCAAGGCCTCGCCGAGCGATTCGACCTCGCGGAATCGCGAGGCCATCGTTCCACACTCGCCATGATCATCGCCGCGATCGTGGCCGCCGGCGCGCTCTCGTTCTTGCCGGATCTTCGCGAGTCGCTGGTCTCTGCTAGCGGATGGTTCACGCGCGACGAGGTCCTACTCGGCCTCGCGAACGAAATGCAGCCAATCCTCGCGACGCGCGGCGTATTCGATCCGAGCTTCGCCGTCACGCGCTTCGGTGCGGGCTTCGTCGTCCTGCCCCTCGTCTGGGGCGTGCTCGCGTTCCGCGCATGGAAGACCCGGGACTCGGCCCAGGGACTGCTGCTCTTCTGGACGTTCGCCTTCACGATCCTGACGCTTCGCCAATGGCGCTTCGGGAACACGCTCGCCGTCGGCTACGCGATCATGATCGGCGCGCTCCTCGCCAGCTGGATGCCGGATCTGCGCCGCCGCCTTTCCCAAGCGCCCCTCCGCCCCGCTGCGGAGATCCTCGTCGCCGTCTGTCTGATCGTCTGGAGCGGCGTCGCCTTCGCGCGCTTCTATCAACCGATCGTCGCGATGAACTGGCAGGCGCTCTCCGACGAAACCACACGCGACCGCGGCCCCCTGGCGCCGACACGCCGGATCTACGATCAGGCCGGACGTTGGTTGGCTCGACACACGCCGGTGACCAGCGGCTACCTCGACACAGAGGCCATTCCTGAATACGGCGTGCTCGCCGACTGGGGGACGGGGCACGTCCTGCGTTACCGATCCGAACGCCCGATGATCCAGGATCCCTTCGGTCCCTACGCGGGACGCAAGAGCTTCGAAGCCGCCTGGTCCTACTACGCGACGAGCGACGAAGACGCCGCGATCGAGATCCTCGAAACACTAGGGGCGCGTTTTATCGTCGGGGGACGATCGGGTGCGGGATCGACGTCCAGCCTCGAGCCCGAGGCGATGGCGAACCGACTGTGGCGCGCCTACGGCTCTTCGATGCCAATGCGCGGGGGCACCGCCGTTCCCGGGCTCGCTCGACATCGACTCGTCTACTTCGCCCATGCGCGCCTGCCCGACGACCTGCCGGCCTCTCTCCGTGCCGGACTTCGACCGGAGAGCATCGGCGTCTGGGAAGTCGTACCCGGAGCGCGGATCGAGGGCCGGGCCCAGGCGGGCTCTCGGGTTCGGCTCGCCCTCGATCTCTCGACGAGCCCGACCACGAAGCACGTCTATCGCCGCGAGACCATCGCCGACGACAAGGGTCGCTACGACTTCGTCGTCCCCTATCCGAACGACGAAGCGTTCAGCCCGAACATCCGAGCGGCGGGCGCCTATCGATTGAGTGGTGTGAAGTCCCGAACTCGCCTCGCCGTTCGCGAGGAGGAGATCCAGGCGGGAACAATCGTGATCGCGCCAGATCTCTAACCAGAAGTTCGAACGAGGGGCACCCGCGTAGGCATTTCGCGGATCGGCCGGTTCGCGACCGATCGAGTCGAGCGGCTCAGCCGTCGAAGCTGAATGAGAATTCGTTTGCCACGTCGACGTCGACCACGACGTGGCCGCCCCCCTTCAAGCGACCGAAGAGCACCTCGTCCGTCAGGGGATTCTTGATCTCCTTCTGGATCAGGCGATCGAGGGGGCGAGCACCGAAGTCCGGG
>Ga0315338_1003066_pt1 | contig 15180 bp, 14 predicted proteins | sample ASW8metaG_FD_204518 | JGI IMG/M metagenome (GOLD analysis project Ga0315338, IMG submission 204518) | Ammonia-oxidizing marine archaeal communities from Monterey Bay, California, United States - ASW #8 | ecosystem: Environmental > Aquatic > Marine > Coastal | place: USA: California | collected... | reverse complement strand
CTCACCAGTAATTGTTTTTAAGGATGATAAACCCTTATTAGCCCTGGGAGCAGCGGGAGGAAGCCGGATACCATCATCTATTGTCAATGTAATCAGTAAAATCATTGATTATGAAATGCCTTTGTCAGAAGCATTGCATGCCCCCCGTGTACATCCACTGGAAGAAGGAATTAATCTAGAAGTTGTCGATGGAACTAGGTGGAACGAAGATGATAGTACGTATTTTTCTCAACTAGGTTATATGGTTGAAATGAGGCGATTACCAGGCCAATTTGGACGAATTCATGCTGTAATGCTGGATACATTAACAGGAGAATGGATTGGTTGTGCGGATCCGGATTGGGAGGGTACTGCCGAATCTGCTAGTTGGAAATAATTAAATTAAAACGATTTATTTAATTGATCTCTTGGTTGGCTTATTGAACGAGTTTGAATATGTCTCCTGGCTTTATTTCACCATCCTTGGTTATCCGGGCATACCATCCGCGCCTATGTAAGATCGTGTTCGTAAATGTTTTGATATGCTTTTGACCGACATAGGGGAGTAAACCCAGATTAGTACAAGGACCACATTCCAAGGATATTTCAATCGTTGAGTTGCCTGCTATATACTGCTGTCCAACCTTGAATGAATCAAGTGGATATCCCTTAACGGTTAGGTTCTCCCCAACATCGCCAGGTTGAACCGGCCAGCCTTCTTGATTCAATTCTTGTATTGTTTCTATAGGATACACAAGAATAGCCATATCCTTGTTGCCTTTTTTCTTGGTTTGGCGATATTTGTTGTAATCGCCATCCAGGCCTTGCTTAGTAACATAAGAATGCTTCACAGCATATTTTGGAAGCCCTCGTTCGTCACGAACTTTTGATTTAACATTAACCTGTAAAATTGTTCCTGCCATGATACACTAAATGATTTGGGTTTTCATTTATTTTTATGTGGGTGTTCTGTTGAACTATTGAAAGTAGTGAATAAATATTAAAGATAACCACAATATTATAGACCTATAAACATAACAATGGTCTCTTTAATGAGCCAGCGTAAAGTTCATCCTATTGATTTTCAAATCTAGGTTCAATCGCTAATTCCTGCTATATTTTAGTTACACATATAATTCTCTTAGCCTGTGTGCCTACGTTCACTAAATAGGAATATGGTAGCAGGTCGGTACGGTACTGAGGGAAACGTCAGTATTAGCTCCCGATTCCTTGGGTAACTTGGAATAACTTGGAATGAGAATGGAAGAAGTCGAACAGAAATATACTCATAGCAGTGTTGCCCAACTGGTAACACAGGGTCCCCAGATTAAGGATAAATTTGGCCGCGCATTTAATTATTTGCGGATCGCGGTTAATGAAAAGTGTAATCTACGCTGCATTTATTGTATGCCTGAAAAGGGCATATTCTTCGAACCCCAAAATAAATTACTGACCCGCAAAGAAATTATTCGGATAGTCAAAGTAGTCGCTAAACTTGGCGTAAACAAGATACGGTTTACAGGAGGTGAACCTTTACTTCGGAAAGATCTAGTAGAATTGGTTAGCGGATCCGCGGAAACTCCTGGTATAGATTCATTAAATTTGACGACAAACGGCGTACTGCTTGCCAATGTTGTCGAATCATTGAAAGACGCAGGCCTCACTGGAGTAAATGTTAGTATTGATACACTGGAGAAAGAAAAGTATACAGAAATTACACGCCGGGATTATATCGATCAAGCCTGTAAGGGTCTTGAAGCAGCGAAAAAGATAGGTATCCCATCAATCAAGGTTAATGTTGTTGCACTGCGTGGATTCAATGATCATGAATTATCAAACTTTGTTCGCCTGACAAAAGATTACCCGCTCACCGTTCGCTTTATTGAGCTAATGCCTTTTGATGCCCAGCAGATCTGGAAAACAGGAAAATTCTTCAGGGCAGAAAATATAAAGGCTGAATTAATAAAATTGTTTCCTGAGATTAAAACAGCCTCAGGCAGTGCCACAGAATTCACCATATTCAATGTGCCAGGTTACAAAGGAAAAGTAGCTGTCATACCATCGTATACCAGAGATCTTTGTGGGGCCTGTAATCGTATTCGCTTAACGGCTACCGGCCAAATACGAAACTGTCTCTATGCTAAAAACAATTTCAGCGTGCGGGATACCATCCGATCAGGTGGATCAGACAAAGATATTGCTGGCCTTTTTTTACAAGCCATGTGGCAAAAACCAATCGATGGATGGATCGCCCAGGAAGCAGCAAATAATCACCCAGAATCAATGACCCAAATAGGAGGGTAACCATGGAAAAATTCAGTCATATGGATGAAAAAGGTGCTGTGAAGATGGTGAATGTAACAAACAAGAATGTATCCTTCAGACTGGCTAGGGCAGAAGGGAAGATACGTCTCCAGATTGATACAATTGCAGCCATTACTGAAAACGCATTACCCAAGGGTAATGTATTGACAACGGCTAAGATCGCCGGGATTCAAGCAGCCAAGAAAACTGCTGAACTTATACCTTTATGTCACCAATTAAATTTATCTTGGGTGGACTTGGAATTTGAACTGGGTAGTGATCAGATAACTATCCACTCTATAGTAAAAACAACGGAAGCTACAGGTGTGGAAATGGAAGCAATGACCGCTGTTGCCACTGCCGCATTAACCATATATGATATGTGTAAAGCTGTTGATAAAACCATGACCATTTCCAATATTCATCTTGTGGAAAAAAAGGGAGGTAAAAGTGATCAACTCTCTGATTTTTCACCAAAGACAGCAGTACTCATACTTTCCCAATCAGTTCATGAAGGTAAAAGTGAGGATACTTCGGGACAGATCCTGAAAGAAGGACTCGCCAAATACGGTTGCCAGATTGATCACAGTGACATAATTCCCGATGACGGCGCAAAGTTGAAGATGGTTATTGAGGATCTAAAAAGTAAAGGCTTTGAACTGGTAGTTACCTCTGGTGGAACAGGTGTTGGGCCCCATGATGTGACTATTGAGACAATTGAACCACTATTGACACAACGGTTGCCTGGCGTTGAGCAGGCACTTCACAGTTACGGACGGATCAAAACTTCCACAGCGATGCTGTCAAGATTATTGGCCGGCCGTATTGGCGACACTTTTGTCATCTGCCTGCCCGGCAGTCCTGGCGCTGCCAAGGACGCACTTGCGGTGCTCATGCCTAGTTTTTTACACGTTTTTTCTATGGCAGAGGGTCAAAGACACTAGCATGGATTTGCAGATTGAACTTCTTTTTTCATTGGCAGTTATTGCTGCTCTTTACGGATCGGTCGGTCACGGTGGTGCTTCCGGATATCTGGCTGTCCTATCTCTTTCAATTTTCGCATTTCACGGTGCTATCTGGTTAAAACCCCATGCGCTTTGTCTTAATCTCATGGTTGCATCCATGGGATTATATTACTACGGTCGGCAGGGGTTTTTCAGTATGAAACTCATACTACCTTTTATCCTAACGTCAATACCGTTTGCTTATGTGGGTGGCTATCTTCCAATAATCGATTGGTTGTTTGATATTGCCCTATCGCTTACCCTTTTATGGGCGGCCTTACGGTTAGTGATGTCCTCTAATGCAGACGGAAATATTTACAATCCACCGTCACTTAGGATTAGCCTCGCTATTGGTGCAGGTTTAGGATTTGTATCAGGACTTGTGGGAGTTGGGGGTGGAATTTTTCTATCGCCTCTACTAGTCCTCAATCGTTGGGCATCCCCTAAGACGACTGCAGCGGTCAGTGCGTTCTTTATCATTGTCAACTCCATTGCAGGCCTTGCGGGGGCGTTTAGTTCAGGGCAGGCTGAACTTGACAGCGATTTGATAATTCAGTTTTCGATAGCTGTCCTGATTGGGGGATTTATGGGAACTCGGTTTGGTGCGAACCACGCTTCAGATCAAACGATTCGACGACTTCTAGCAATAGTGCTGGTTGTTGCTGCTGTTCGTAGGGTGTTAGGTCTAATGGAGTTATGGCCATGATCTCAGTCGCTGAAGCGCACAAGATCATTGATGATCACATTACGAGGCTTGCGCGGGAAAGGGTTTCAATCAATGATACAGAAGGAAGAGTTCTTGCTTCAGAAATAATCGCATCTTTTCCCCAGCCGCGTTTCGATAACAGCGCCATGGATGGTTTTGCTGTCCGAGCGTCAGATACAAAAGGTGCAAGTAAAAAAAGTCCAATTGATCTAAAAATGGTTGGTGTTGTTTCTGCTGGATCGCCAGGTGATGTGGTGGTAGGTACGGGCCAATGTGCTCAATGCATGACAGGTGCACCTATCCCTCAAGGTGCAGATGCAATTGTAATCGTTGAAGATAGTAGTGGATATGAAAGTGGTCCTGAAGTGCAAATGTATACAGAGGTTCAAGAAGGACAACATATCCGCAGAGAAGGAGAAGAAATCCAATTAGGAGACTTGCTGATAAACGATGGCACCTGCATTACAACAGCTGAGATTGGAACAATTGCCACCTTCGGGTATAAGGATATTCAGGTTTACCGAAAACCAAAACTGGCTCTTTTCGCAACAGGGGATGAACTAGTTGAACCGGGAAATGATCTTTTACCGGGACAGATTTACAATTCAAATTTATATTTGTTTGAAGATCTAGCCAGGCGTGCTGGCGCTAAAGTCGTCTTGAAGAATGTAATCAAGGATGACCAGGATGCCCTGAAAATTTTTTTGGCTGATGCATTTAGTACCTGCGATATGGTCATATCTTCCGGTGGGGTTTCAATGGGAAGGTTCGATTATGTCCGGGATGTGTTCATGGAATTGGGTGTCAAGGAACATTTCTGGAAGGTAGCCCAAAAACCAGGGAGACCGTTGTTTTTTGGAAGCAATTCAACCGCATTGATTTTTGGACTGCCAGGTAACCCTGTATCTGCTTTCATCGGTTTTATGGAATATGTCTGGCCGGTATTGGCAAGCATGACCGGTCAATCAAGGTCAAGAAAAATTTCTGCTGTACTAGATGAATCTTTTCCTCTTGACGCAGTAAAAACCAGATATCTTTTTGGTAACATTTGGTCAGAAGATGGTCAATTGATCTGTGCACCGTCTAAAAAGGTTGGCTCCCACATGCTGACCTCTTCTCTAGAAGCAAATTGTATTATAGTCGCTGATCCAGGTGATAAACCACTAACAAAGGGTGATCAAATCCGCGTTCATCTTTTGCCCTGGAAAACGATCAAATGATTATTACCCCGCACGAACTACAGCAGTGGGTATCAGCAGGTAAATCGTTTATAGCAGCAGACATTCGACCGGAAGAACAACGACATCATTTTCCAATCGGTGGATTGAAAACAATAATAGCCAGTACGGAGGACTTGCCTGCTACAAGTGCTGAACCGCTGGTTCTCATATGCCAGTTTGGCATCCTGACCGAAGAATTAATTATTAACCAAAACCTTGAAAATTCCTACAGTCTGCTTGGTGGCGTGCAATCATGGAAAGCTTATCAAGCTGATAAAATGGACCTGAGTCGCTGGTCGCGACAGACTATCCTAAGTGAAATTGGTACAACTGGGCAGAAAAAACTGCAGGCGGCACAGATTACCATTGTAGGTTTAGGTGGACTGGGTTGTCCTGCAGCTCAAACACTTGCTGCTTCTGGTATAGGAACCCTGCGGCTGGTTGATGGTGACATGATAGAACTATCCAATCTCCATCGGCAAACACTGTATGGTATAAATGATATCGGCCAAACCAAGGTATCTGTAGCTTTAAAAGGTTTGCAGAAGCTTAATGAAAAACTAACGGTTATTGCTGAGGACAGATACCTGGATGAATCCAATGGACAGGAACTATTAAAGGATGCAGATGTGATCATTGATGCGACAGATAATATAAAAACCAGGCAGGATATTGACCGTACTTCGAAAACTGCGAACATTCCCATGGTTTATGGTGGCTTGTATCGTTTTGAAGGCCAAGTGGCAGTGTTAAATTATAATGGCAGTCCTGGGTATGAAGAAATATTCACTGCAGCTCCGACTGGTGGTGATACTTGTGTAGAAGCTGGTGTACTGGGTATGCTACCCGCAATAATTGGTAATATCCAGGCTCTGGAAGCAGTAAAAATCATCATCGGAATAAAACCCAACCTAAGTGGTAAGTTGCTCCTTTACGATGGTATTACCCATGAAACAAACATCATAAATATTGGAGCGAACCTATGAAGGTCTTGATCAAATGTTTTTCTCAGGTAAAATACGCTGTTGGTACAAGTGAATTCACTTTGGATCTGGAACCAGGATCCACAACAGCAGACCTTGAAATAATGATTCGAAAAAAAGGCGCTGGCGCACTTGACGGCATTACTCTTCGCGCCGCTGTGAATAAACATTATGTTTCTGAACCAGTACCATTAGAGGATGGCGATGAGGTGGCGTTTATACCACCAGTGCAAGGAGGCTGAATGATCATAACAGAAATTGTACATGGGCGTATTGTTCCCTTTCCTGCGGATGATTCACGGCGTAATGATGGGTCTGAAATTGTATTTAATGGTCGTGTTAGGTCCACCGAACACGGCGAACTAATTCTGGCCCTGGAATATGAACATTATAAAGGGATGGCAGAAACCGAATTAAAAAAATTGGCGGAAACAACAGTCAGTAAGTTTCCCATACATGATTTATTCTGTCGTCACCGAGTTGGACAGATAGGTATTGGTGAAGTAAGCCTCCACATAGTGATCTGGTCTAAACACCGTAAAGAAGGCCTGGATGCAATGACTTGGTTCATCGTCGAATTAAAAAAGCATATACCGATCTGGAAATGGGCATTACTTGCTACTGGTGAGAGAGTTCCCAGCGAATGTGTACATACAGCAATGGTACTCTAACTATGAAAAGAGCTGTCTCTGGTTTTAGTTCTATCACTGCTGCCTTAAAAATTGCCTCAAAAGTTGGATTTGGGAATTTCTATCGGTCCATCACTTCAAGAAACACTTGCAAAACCTGTGCACTTGGCATGGGCGGGCAAAAAGGTGGAATGACCAATGAAGTATCCAGTTTCCCTGAAATATGCAAGAAAAGTATCCAAGCACAACTGACTGACATTCAGCAAGCGATACCTGAATCTCTCTTTCAGAATAACACTATCGCTGATTTCAAACAGATAACTCCGAGAAAACTGGAAAGATTGGGCCGACTGAATACACCATTGTACAAGAAAAAAGAGAGTAACCAATATATACCAATTAGCTGGAACAAAGCCCTGAAAAAGATATTTTCCACACTGCAGCAAACAGATCCAGAGAAAACATTTTTTTATAGTTCCGGTAGATCATCCAATGAAGCAGCATTTCTTTTACAATTATTTGTAAGAGTCTATGGCACAAATAACATCAACAATTGCTCATATTATTGCCATCAGGCTTCCGGGGTCGGCCTTAGTGCTACCATCGGCAGCGGGACTGCAACTGTTGTTTTAGAAGATTTACGCCGGTCGGATATGATTTGGGTTATCGGAGCTAATCCATCGTCAAATCATCCACGGTTACTCACGGAACTGCTTCACTGCCGCAGGCGGGGCGGTAAAGTAATTATTGTTAATCCTATAAAGGAGCCCGGTCTGGTTCGATTTAACGTCCCCAGTGATTGGAAATCGATGCTTCTTGGGGATAATGAAATTGCCACAGATTTCGTGCAGACGAATATAGGTGGTGACATTGCATTATTTAAGGGAATTGCAAAGGTACTGATCGAAAGTGGAAATATTGACAGGGCATTCATCGAGGACCATACATCAGGTTACCACAGTTATGCACAAGATATCATGGAAACTACATGGGCAGATATAACAAAATCGTCTGCTATTGATCGGGCCCAGATCAACCACCTTGCTGATCTTTATCTATCTGCTGAAAATGTTATCTTTAGCTGGGCTATGGGAATCACGCATCACGATCATGGGGTGGATAATGTCGAATCAATTGTAAATCTTGCCCTGCTCAGAGGTATGATTGGAAAGGAAAATACCGGTCTTCTACCCCTAAGAGGCCACTCAAATGTGCAGGGGGTTGGTTCTATGGGGGTTACCCCAGCTCTGAAGGATATTGTGTTGAAAAAACTCGAAAAAAAGATGGGATTTATAGTGCCACAAACAAATGGCTTAGATACAATGGGATGTATTAAATCAGCATATAAAGGTGAGATGGATTTTGCCTTTCTAATGGGTGGTAACCTATATGCTGCTACACCCGATTCAGAATATTCTGAACAAGCCCTAAAAAATGTTCCATTTAAGGTCTTTCTAACCACTACCTTAAATCAAGGCCATTTTTTTGGTATTGGTAAGGAAACAATTATATTACCTGTAGCAGCACGGGATGAAGAGAAACAACCAACCACCCAGGAATCCATGTTTAATTTTGTACGTATGAGCGATGGTGGTGTTGTTAGGCTAAATAACGTTAGGTCAGAAGTAGATATTATTGCAGATATTGCAGCGGGAACAATGGGCAACGATAAGATTGATTTTTTAACCTTCAAGAAACACACCAATATTCGCGATGCTATTGGGCAGATCATTCCGGGATTTGAGAATATTAAGGATATTGATCGAACGAAGGAGGAATTTCAAATTGGTAATAGGACCTTTCATAAGCCAGAGTTTTCTACAGTAGATGGAAATGCTATTTTCAAGATAATAAAGATTCCGCCAGCAAAGGGAAAAAATGGACAATTCAAAATGACCAGTATCCGCAGTGAGGGTCAGTTTAATACCATTGTTTATGAGGAAGCAGATACTTTTCGGAACATTAATGAACGTTGGGTAGTCCTGATGAATGAATCTGATATTCAAAAACTCGGATTAGGCCAGGGGGATACAGTGAACCTACATAATGCAACAGGAAAAATGGAAGCAGTCAAAATACAGTCATTTGATATTGCTGAAGGAAATGTAGCGACCTTTTTCCCCGAAGGAAATAAATTAATATCAACAGTCATTGATGAACGTAGCAAAACACCCAGTTTTAAATCCACGGCAATAACCATTACGCCTGTGTACAGTAATTAGTCGGATCTTTTCGTATTTAACTGGATCGGGTTTTCAAAGAAACAACAGTTTCATAATCATCCGGTGTATTCATATTAAAAAAAGCATCCTTATCCGAGTCCATATTGATTATAGTGAAATCTTCATTTTCAATTAAGCTCTGCAAACTAAAATCTTCATTGTCAAGTTTGGATTGAAGTAATGACATTAAACGACGGTTGTAAAACCCTGCTAAGGGTTCTAATCCTTTCCAGGTTTTGGGTATAACACCATAACTATTTTTATGTTTTTTTCGCCATAGTTTTTCAATTACCGTTTCGGTCATCAGCGGTAAATCACAAGACAGTATCAAATTCCATTCACTTTGAGTGTGGTGTAACGCTGTGTATAAACCATTAAATGGCGCCCGCAAAATCAATTTGTCTACGATAAAAGGTTTGTCCAGTTCAATAGGCTGATCCTTACCGACCACCCACCTAGAGCCAAAATCGCTGCATTTTTTCCAAAGGTGATCTAAAACAGGTTTCCCATCAATTTGAACCTTCCATTTTTGGGATCCAAAGCGTTGGCTTTGGCCACCAATGAGAATGTATGCTGATGCATGGATCATAGGATATACGATTACAAGAGTGAATTAATTTATTTCACCCCACCTATTAAATACAATATTAGATTAATTGGATATAAATTGACTTGTGAATTTGGAGAGGCTGCAATAATAATATAAATTTCCTATTACGTTCATGTATTGTATTAATAGCCCGTATAAATGCCCATTCATCCCCTAGATACCGAAATCGCTAACAAACAAACTGGCTAATGTGCATTCCAATTTTATACAACCGGAAATGATGGATTGGGCTTTCTGAAAAATTAATGATCAAAAAATCTTTACTATTTATTTTATTAATTATGCTATCTGTTGGTTTCGCACAGCAGCGTAAAATGGAACATTTGAATGAAGATGAGATTGATATGAAATATCTTTTTTTCCTACCTAAAGATTATTATAACGCTAAAAAGACAGCCTGGCCGCTCATATTATTCCTTCACGGCATGGGCGAAAGAGGTGACGATCTAGAATTAGTAAAAATACATGGTATTCCCAAGATAGTTAAGACGCAGAAAGATTTCCCATTTATAGCTGTATCACCCCAATGTCCAACTGAATATGTGTGGCGGGACAAGAAAATGCTACAAGCTGTAGAGTCATTAATACTAAAAATAATAAAAAATTATCGTATTGATAAAACACGGGTTTATGTTACCGGATTAAGTATGGGGGGGTATGGTACCTGGGCACTAGCTGCCCGCCGACCTGATTTCTTTGCTGCGGCTGTACCTATATGTGGTGGTGGTGATCCAACAACTGTAAATGTATTGAAAAATTTGCCAATCTGGGTTTTTCATGGGGGTCTCGATGGGATTGTATTGCCTGAAGAATCGGAGAAAATGGTTCAAGCACTGGAAAGAGCAGGCGGCAAGGTCCGTTATACATTATATCCAAAAGCGTACCATGATTCATGGACTGAAACATATGATAACCCTGCATTGTATGATTGGTTACTAAGCAATAGAAAAACAGAAAATTAAGGAAGTACGCTAAAAATGAAGGCCTATTTATTGCGCAAACATGGTAAACCAACAGTTTTGCAACCAACTGATGTTCCTGTTCCTGATCTAAAGCATGAACAGGTAAGAGTTAAAATTGAATGCATTGGCTTGAACTATGCGGAAATTATGGCTCGGAAAGGTTTCTACGGATGGGCACCGCAAATGCCCTATACCTTGGGTATGGAAGCTTATGGTAGCATTGAGGCCGTTGGTGATAGTGTATCAGCGAGGGCGATAGGAGACAAGGTGATCATTGGTACACAGTACGGCTGTTACGCAGAAAAATTTGTCGGTCACTGGCAGGCTACGGCTCCAGCGATCAAACAATTTACGCCTAAAGAAAATGCAGCATTTTTCGTCAATTATTCCACAGCCTGGGTCGGTTTATTCGAAATGGCAAAACTTGTAGCAGGTGAATCTGTATTGATTCAGGCTGCTGCTGGTGGTGTAGGGACTGCTGCGGTGCAGATGGCCAAAGCCTTGGGTTGCACCGTTTATGGTACTGTAAGTAACCTGGCAAAAGCAAAATTACTCCAGGATCTAGGGATTGACCACGCGATCAACTATTTGGATGAGGACTTTGAAGAGTCGGTGAAGAAATTAACGGATGGTCAGGGTGTAGATGTAGTCCAGGAAATGGTTGGCGGCGATGTGTTCAAAAAGAGTGTGCGGGTGTTGAAGCCTTTGGGTCGGATCATTGTAATGGGTTATGCCAGTATGGACCTAAAGAAGTGGAATCCATTATCATGGTATAAAACCTGGCAGGGTATACCAAAAGCAGACCTTATGGATATGTCCAAACGTATATATAGCATGATGGCTTTCCATTTGGGTTACCTCATGAAGGATGAGGTAATCATGGATCGCGTTATTCAGGGACTATCTGAATTTGTTATTAAGCATAATTTGCATCCTGTAGTAGGACAAACTTTTTCCTTTGACGAGATCCCCAAGGCCCATGAATTAATGGAATCACGAAAGAGCATAGGGAAGATCGTTATTACAGTTTAGTTTATTTTTATGAAGGATTACGATTATATTGTAATTGGTTCAGGATTTGGGGGATCCGTAGCTGCCCTTCGTCTTGCTGAAAAAGGTTACAAAGTAGCTGTGATTGAACAAGGAAAACGCTATCAGTCAAAAGATTTTCCGAAAACTAACTGGAATTTTCGAAAATATTTCTGGATACCAAAAATAGGTTTTTATGGAATTCAGGCACTTACATTATTAAAAGATGTTTTTATCCTTCATGGTGCGGGAGTGGGTGGCGGTAGTTTGGTTTATGCCAATAATCTCATAGTACCGCCAGATGAGGCATTCGATAACCCGGTATGGGGTGGGCCGGGTTGGAAAGAAAAACTTACCCCATTTTATGAAAAAGCTAAGATAATGCTTGGTGTCACCAAGAGTGAGGTAATTACTCACGCCGATAAATTGCTACGGGAATGTGCTGAGGATGCTGGTGTTGGAGATACATTCCACGTCAATGATGTCGGTGTCTATTTTGGTGAACCGGGAGTAAAGGTTTCCGACCCTTATTTTGATGGCCAGGGTCCGGACCGAACTGGTTGTATTTTGTGTGGTGGTTGTATGGTCGGTTGTAGGCACGGTGCAAAAAATACGCTGGATATGAACTACCTGTTCCTGGCAGAAAAGCTTGGCGTGGATATAATACCGGAAACAAGGGTCGTGGACGTACAACCCAATGACTCAGAGGATTATATAGTGATTACCAAAAAAGTCACAGGTATTGTAAAAAGAAAAATGTTATACCTTGCCGGTGGGGTAGTTTTTTCCGGTGGTGTTATGGGAACAGTGAAATTACTACACCGCTGCAAATCGAAAGGCTCTTTACCAAATATATCACAACAATTGGGAAATTTTGTCCGTACAAACAGCGAAGCTATACAGGGAGTCGTAGCAAAAGGAAAAGATGTTGATTATTCTAAAGGTATTGCCATTACTTCGGGTATTTATCCTGATAAAAATACCCATATTGAAACTTGCCGCTACGGTAAGGGACAAGGCGCCATGTCTCTTTTGGCAACATTATTAGTAGATAAGCATGATTATGTTCCCCGATCGATTTTATGGCTGTGGAATATTATCCGTCACCCACTCGTTTTTTTGCGCAGCATGAATCCCATTGGGGTGTCTGAAAAATCTACCTACGTGTTGGTTATGCAGACGATAAGTAATTTTATGCGTTTTGATTACAAACGCCGCTGGTGGCGGCTAGGTAAAAGGTCGATGAATTCTAATTGCGATACAAACCAGAAAGTACCGGCTTATATTCCTGTAGCGAATGAATATACCAGACGCCTTGCCGAGAAGATAGATGGTGATCCAGCTGCCAGCATTACAGAAATATTCTTAAATACATCGACAACAGCCCATATCATGGGTGGGTGCGTAATGGCCGACAGTCCAGAAAATGGTGTGATCGATCATAAAGGCCAGATCTTTGGCTATAAAAATCTTTATGTGGCAGATGGTTCTATCGTTCCAGCAAATCTGGGTGTAAACCCGAGTCTCACAATTACGGCCATGGCAGAATATATTTTGGACCAGGTTCCAGAAAAAATTTAATCCATCAATTACATTGATAATTAATACAATATTATGAGGTCATTTATGGATTTAGGTTTTGCAAAGGTTTAATTGCTTTGAATGTAATGGATAATTGCTGGTCTTCTTCCTAAAATTCGTTTGCTACTTTTAGCGGTTTGAAAGAGTAATACCGTTTTGCGATCATATATATATATATACCCATTAATAAAAATATTGATCTTATTAACACTGTTCTTTAATTATGTACGGGGTGATGATACTAGTACAAACATCGCAGTCAAATTAATAGTTGAATCAAAATATGAGTTTCATAATCGCTTCGGAGAATATCTTGAAATACTGCAATACCAAAAAAAAACCAATTTTGATAAACTTGGTAAAATGTCCTCAATCGTACATTATGATGGAGAAGGCAATTTGCAGCGCAAAGATATTTACTATTATAACAATGATGGTTTTCTGGTAGAATTATCAAGTTATGTCCCAGATGGAATGCTAGCATGGAAAAACATATTTGAATATGATAAGGATAACAAAATAACCCATGAAGCCTCATATAATCCTGATGGTTCACTAGCGTGGGAAGACAAATATAAATATGATAAGAATGATCATCTTTTAGAAAAGGTTTCATATCTCGTAGAGGATGAAAACGAATATGTCAGCCGGACCTTTCGGTATGATTCACAGAATCAACTAGTAAAAGAGACTTCTTATTATCCCGACGGCAAGCGCAGCAGTGATTTCATTTATACGTATGATTTCGATGGTAAACTGGTCGAAGAAAAGTTTTATGATTACTACAAAAAGCTTACTCTAAAAGACAAATATAAATATGATCGAAATGAAAATCTCAAAGAATGGATACTAATCGATAAAAATGGTAAGTTGGTCAATAATTACGAAGGAATCGCCAAAAAGACTTATCAATATAATAGGAAAAATAATATAACGGGTATAGAACTAAAGAATGACCATGGTAGTGTAGTAAAGAAGGAAATATTTCAATATGGGAAGGATGAACAGTTACTTGAGTCTGTTAAATTTTATGTGAAATTTATGTTTGGTAAAATCCATGAAATACCCATAGAAAAGACCACATTTCAATATGAGCGGTGGTAATTTTTACTATGCGCAGTAAGTCCTTTTATTGTTTTATTGTGTTGCTAATCTTGGTCAGTTGCTCTGATAATTCACCAGGAATAAAAAAGGTCATTGTGAAGGATAATTCTGCTAGACTTGTTGATAATCCTAGAACAAAATCTCCCATTACCTTTATACCAATTGGCACCGAATTAAAAGTACTGAAAACAAAGGATGTAAAGAAAGGCTTGTTCAACACAACCTGGTTTCAGGTACCTTACGAAGATACAGTAGGTTGGATCAATATGTTTTTCGTAACAATTGATTCAAATGCCACTGTGGATGATATGATAAAACTTGCCGATCGTAGTCAGCCTGATGCCGGCGAGAATGCTGATTATGACGATTATGATGAAGATTATGAAACCGATGAAACTTTTGATTACGATGAATATTATGAAGATGAAGAAATTGCCAATGATACAGATGTATTAACTGCAAGCCAGCGTAATGTTGTTCAAGGTGTTGGATCCGGTAGTGCTAATGCCTCCATTATATCATCAACAGGTAGGTTGTACACTGTACAGATTACATCCGGTAAAAATCTTGTAGCAGCGGAAGAATTGGTCCGGAATGCAAAAAATGCTGGTATAGATGCTTATATCCAACAGGGTTACGTAGATAACAGCGGTACATTATGGTATCGTGTGCGAGCAGGAAAATATACATCCATAGATATAGCCAGTGCTGCCGCTGGTAAAATAAATGAAAAGATGAATACAAATTCCTGGGTGGATAATTTCCGGAAAGATAAAGCGGTAGAACAGGAATTGATTCCAGCGGTAAGCGAACCGTTAGAATCCTTGCCCATGTACAGCGTTATTGA
>Ga0315338_1003065_pt1 | contig 15180 bp, 17 predicted proteins | sample ASW8metaG_FD_204518 | JGI IMG/M metagenome (GOLD analysis project Ga0315338, IMG submission 204518) | Ammonia-oxidizing marine archaeal communities from Monterey Bay, California, United States - ASW #8 | ecosystem: Environmental > Aquatic > Marine > Coastal | place: USA: California | collected... | reverse complement strand
ATGTTTGTTGAAAATTTTAAGAAATTTAAAAAAGTATCTCCAAATATAAAAAAAGCTGGACCAAAGGGTTAAAAAATTAATTATTCCAAATTTTTTCAAGATTATAAAATTCTCTAATTTTAGGTTTAAAAATATTTACTATAATTGAACTTGCATCAATTAAAACCCAATCACTTTGTTCTATACCTTCTACGGATGCATTAAAATTAAAATTTTTTTTTACTTTTTCTCTAATATTTTTTGCCATATTAACAATATGTCTATTTGATGTACCTGATCCTAGAATAATATAATCAGCAAATGTGGTTTTTTTTCTAATATCAATAATTTTTAAGTTAATTACTTTATCATCTAATAGAGTTTGTTTTAAAACTTCAAGCATTTTTGAATCAAAGTGTTTTTTTGATTTTTTTTTAATTTTCATTTTTTTTTCTTATAAGATTTGATTCAATATAATTTTGTTTCCCATGGAAATATATCCATGCTGGAGGTTTTAAAAAAGGTAATTTTTTTGCAAATCTTTCTGGATATGTAAATTTTCTAAATTTTTTAGATGATTTACTTGAAAGTGAACTAATTTTGTATTTAGGTCTATCAAATATAGCGATTGGTATTAGTTGAAAAATTTTTTCCCATTTATACCAGGTATGAAAATTTAACAAATTATCTGCTCCGATTAAATAAACAAATGATTTTTCTTCTGAATCTTTTAAAATTTTTTTTAAATTATTAAATGTATGTTTATCACTGCAATAATCTAAATTGTTAATAATTTTTATTTTAGGATTTTTTAAAATTTTTTTTGCTTCATCTGTTCTCTGAGTAAAATTTTTTTCGTTTATAAAACTTTTTTCAGGATGTTTTTGAGCAATTATCCACCAAACTTCATTTAGATTTAATTTTTTTATTGCCTCTTCTGAAACTTGAATATGCCCAGAATGCGGAGGATAGAAAGAACCACCCAACAACCCAACTCTTATTTTTTTTTTGTTTCTTAGGATCTTAATTGCCCTTGCCCTTTTACTACATATTTAAAGGTTGTTAATTGATCTGCTCCAACAGGACCCCTTGCGTGAAGCTTTCCTGTTGATATGCCAATTTCTGCTCCCATTCCAAATTCACCACCGTCTGCAAATTGTGTTGATGTATTATGCATAACAATTGAACTATCTACCCCATTAAGAAACAATTCAGCATTTTTTTTGTTTGAAGTAATAATCGCATCTGTATGGTTGGATCCATATAAATTAATATGCTCAATAGCTTCTTTTACATCTTTAACCATTTTTATAGATATTATAGGTGCTAAATATTCGGTCTGCCAATCTTTGGAATTTGCTTTTTTAACTCTACTATCAATTTTTTTTACAAAATTATCTCCCCTTATTTCACAACCGGCATTTACTAAAATATCAATTATTTCAAGCACATTTGTATTTGCAACTTTCTTTGATACTAAAAGAGTTTCTGTTGCCCCACATATACCTGTTCTTCTCATTTTTGCATTAAATACAACTTTTTTTGCCATCAAAGCATTAGAATTATCATCAATATACGTATGGCAAATTCCATCAAGATGTTTTAAAACAGGTATCTTACTTATTTTTGAAATTGCTTTTATAAGCGACTTTCCACCTCTTGGGACAACCACATCTATATGTTCATCCATTTTTAATAAATCTGCCACAGCTTTTCTGCTTGATGTTGTTAGTAATTCAACACAACTTGTTGGCAATTTATATTTTTTTAAACCTGCATGAAGGCAAGCAAGTAGTGCTTTAGAGGAATTTAAACTTTCTGAGCCACATTTTAAAATTACACTATTTCCAGATTTAAGACATAAAGCGCTAGCATCTGTAGTAACATTTGGTCTAGATTCATAAATTACTAATAAAACCCCAATTGGAACTGAAACTTTTTGGATTTCTAATCCATTTGGTCTTTTAGTCTTACTTATTATTTTTCCAACAGGATCAGGCCATTTAGCTATTTCATTTAGACTTTTAGAGATAGCATTAATTCTGCTTCTATCTAATAACAGTCTATCTATCATTGCTTCATCCAGCTCCTTTGATTTTGCAATTCTTAAATCTTTTTTATTTGCTTTTTCAATTTTGGCTGTATTTTTTTTTATTTGTATAGCCGCGTATTTTAAAACGCCGGATTTAATTTTTGGCGAGATTGTAGATAAAATCCTAGAGGCTTTTTTTGATAGTTCAGCTATTTTTTGTAATTTGTTCAATTTTTACTATTAAAAAATAATTATATTAATATTTAATTATTTTTTTTTCTTTTTTTAGGGTGAAAATATGTTCCTTCTTCTTCCTCAAAAATTTTTTGTATAATTTTTTTTGAATTCCCATTTACTATCACCATGCCACAGCCCGCATTTGTTGCAATTTTGGCAGCCATAATTTTTGTTGTCATACCACCTTTTGCAAAGTGATTATTTGTAAAACTCGCTGCTTTAATTGTAGATTTATTAATAGATCTAACTTCTTTAATTAATTTGGCTTTTTTATTTTTTTTTGGATCTTTATCATATAAACCAGATACATCGGATAATAAAATTAGCAAATCCGCTTTTATTATTTCAGCAACTCTTGCTGATAATCTATCATTATCTCCAAATTTTATTTCATCCGTTGCAACTGTGTCATTTTCATTAATTATTGGTACAATTTCTTTTTCTAAAAGTTTTTTTAAGGTTTTTTTTGCATTTATTTTTTTTTCATTTTTTATTGTGTCGTCTAAAGTTAACAAAACTTGTGAAATTTCAACCTTTTTTTTGTTAAAAGCCTTTTTGTAATTATTTATTAAATATATTTGTCCTACCGATGCAGCAGCTTGTTGTTCATCTAAATTTAATTTCTTTTTTAAAAAACCTATTCTTTTTCTACCAATTGCTATAGCACCACTTGATACAATTATAATTTTAATTTTTTTTTTTAATAAAAAGTTTAAATCATTAACGAATGAATTTATCCAATTTAATTTTGTGGATCCTGTTTTATAATTAGCAATTAATGACGATCCAACTTTAATTACTACTTTTTTAATTTTTTTTTTTTCCATATAAATTTTCTAATTTTTTAAGAACTTCTTTTATTCCTTCTCCAGTAATATTTGAACAGAAATAAATTTCCTTTTTACACATATTTTTTAATTCACTTATTTTATATTTTAATTCGTCTTTTTTTAAAAGATCGCATTTAGTTAGACATATAAGCTCATTTTTTTTTTCTACCTTATTTTTATATTTTTTAATTTCATTCCTAATTATTTTATAATTTTTAGCAATATTACCATCGCTAACATCAATTAAGTGTAAAAGTATTTTGCATCTCTCAATATGACTCAAAAAATTAAGGCCAAGCCCCTTTCCTTTGTGTGCGTCTTCAATAATTCCCGGGATATCAGCAAAAGTTAGTTCATTATTATTAATTATCACACTTGCTAGATTAGGTGTTATTGTCGTAAATGGATAATCGGCAATCTTTGGTTTTGCAGCACTTATTTTTTTAATAAAAGAAGATTTTCCAGCATTTGGCAAACCAACTATTCCTATATCTGCAATTAACTTTAATTTTATATATAACCATTTTTCCTCCCCCTTTTCTCCTTTAGTAAATTTTCTTGGTGCTCTGTTAGTCGAACTTTTATAATTAATATTTCCCAATCCGCCATTTCCACCAAAAACAATAATTATTCGATCATTTTTTTTTGAAAGATCCTTTATTAAGGTTTTTTTATCATTCATTAATATTTCAGTTCCTATTGGCACATTAACTATAATATCATTACCACTTTTACCGGTTTTATTTTTTTTCATACCTGGTTTCCCGTCTTTTGCGATACAGTGTTGTTTATATTTGTAATCAATAAGTGTATTAAGAGAGTTTGTACACTTGATGATTACATCACCTCCTTTTCCTCCATTCCCTCCATCTGGCCCACCATATTCAATGAATTTTTCTTTTCTAAAACTACAGCAGCCAGAACCACCATTTCCACTTTTAACAAAAATTTTTATTTCATCTAAAAATTTCATTTATTTATTTTTTAATTTAATGAAATAAATTGATTTAAATTTGATTATTTAAGAAAAGAATTATATTAAATTTATTTCGGATCTACCGAAACATAAACTTTATTGTTTTTTTTCTTTTTGAATAAAACACTACCTTTTTTTAGTGCAAAAATTGTATGATCTTTACCCAACCCAACATTGTTACCAGGATGAAATTTTGTTCCTCTTTGTCTTAGTATGATATTTCCAGGTATTACTATTTCTCCTCCGAATTTTTTTATACCTAACCTTCTACCTGCAGAATCTCTGCCATTTCTTGAACTTCCTGCTGCTTTTTTATGTGCCATTTTTTTATATTAATATAATTATTATATTTTCTAATTATTTTTTATTTTTTTTTAATAGATGTGTTACCAATTTTTAATATTTTAAGTACTGTTATTTCTTGTCTATGCCCATTCTTTTTTTTGTAATTTTTTCTTCTTTTTTTTTTAAAAACAATAACTTTTTTATTTTTTTTTTGCTCTAAAACTTCTGCTTTAACAGAAATACCTTTTAAAGATGGGGTTCCAATTTTAATGTTTTTTTCGTCATTACTCAGTAATAAAACATTTTTAATATCAACTTTATCACCTTTTTTATTTTTTAGTTTTTCAACAAAAATTATATCGTTTTCTTTAATTTTATATTGTTTTCCACCAGTTTTAATTATTGCAAACATAATTTAAATTTTAAAATATTTATTGAATATTTTTTGAAATATACCTTTACATTTTTTTATGTCAAGATCTTAGGTATTTTAAATATTCTTTTTCATGCTCATAAATTGTCTTTTTAAGACTAAATTTATTTTTAACTGTTTTAAACCCCTCATTAGCAAACTTTTTTGCTATATTTTTGTTTTTATATAAATAAAGAATAGCTCTTGCAAGTTTTAATGGATCATTTTTTGGAACGAGCAGACCATTTTTTTTGTCCGTTACTATTTCTTTACAACCCCCCACATCACTGGTTATTACTGTTAATTTAAATGCAAAATATTCAAGAATAGCATTAGGAAAACCCTCTTCTTTCGAACACAATATTCCTAAATTACAATTTGATAAAAATTTTTCTAATTTAAGTGTTTCAATCCAAATAATTTTATTAAATATTCCTATTTTTTTTGATAATTTTATTAAATTTTTTTTTATACCATCATCCCTACCAATACAATAAAGTTTCCAATTTTTTGGTAACTTTTCCTTTATTAGATTTAATGAATTTAAAAGTATATGGTGGTTTTTATATGGAATTAGATTTGCAATTATAACCATATTAAAATTATTGTTCTCTTTAAGTCTTTTAAGCTTTCTTATCTCACAACCATTATAAATTACTTTAATTTTTTTTTTATTAACATCCTCTTGGTTTACAAGCTGTTTTTTAATGGCTTGTGAATTCACTAAAATTTTATCAACTCTTTTATGTAATAGTTTCTCAATTGTTCTATAAAAAAAAACTTTATTTTGATAAAAATTTAAAGATCTTCTACTCATTATTAATTTGCATTTAGTGTTAGCAATAACAGATGATAACATTCCTAAAATATATGATTGAGGTAAAAAAAAGTGAGTTAATGTATAAGAATTTTTTTTAAAAATTTTAAAAAGATTGAATATAATTTTAAAAAGGCTTATGAGCTTATATGAAGATTTAATATTTAAATTATTAACTTTTATTTTTTTATTTAAGTATTTTGCTAATATACCTTTTTCTTTTAGAGTGATTAATTCTATTTCCCAATTTTTTTTTGCTAAATAATTGATGATTTTTAAAAGTTGATTTTCAGTTCCACCCACGTTCAAGGACCCTATTATTATTCTTATTTTTTTTTTATTCTTTAGAATCATTTATTAAAGTCTTTTATAGAAAAAACGTTTTCAAAGTAGTATAAATAATTTTTTATAAAATTATACAATGTTAGAAATAGATACTTTTTTTATAATTTCTCTTTTTTTATTTTTCACAGGATTAATTTCCGGTATTTTAGCCGGTTTCTTCGGTATTGGAGGAGGGATAATAATTGTTCCTGTTATTTATCATTTGTTTAATTTTTTAGATTTTTCAGAAAACATATCAATGCATATGGCTATTGGCACGTCTCTTGCGACTATTATTCCGGCTTCACTGAATTCAGTTGTTGAACATAAAAAAAGATCCTGTGTTGATGTAAGCTTACTTGATAAATGGAAATATACTATTTTATTTGGTTCTTTGATTGGCGCAGTACTAGCGCAACTAATTGATGGAAAAGTATTAATAATATTTTTTGCTTTTTTCTCTTTTTTTATAGCAATTAGAATGTTTTTCAATAAACCTTATTCAAATAAAACTTATAATTTTTTGAAGTCGGTTCAAAAAATTATTAGTTTTTTAATTGGTACAGTTTCTTCACTTTTAGGAATAGGAGGGGGCACTCTTAGTGTTCCTTTATTACTTAGTTGTGGTAGAGATATAAAAAAAGCAGTGGGGACATCCTCAGGTATAGGTTTATTTATAAGCTTGCCAGCGACTTTAATTTTTTTATTGGCCGGATTAAATATTGAAGATAGGCCACAATACTCTATTGGTTATATAAGCATTATACCATTCTTTTTAATAACATTAGGCACATCTGTTTCTGTTCCTATGGGCGTTAAAATCATGCATAATTTTAATAATATATTAATTAAAAAAACTTTTTGTGTTTTATTACTAATTTCAGCTTTAAAAATGCTAAGGGACCTGATTATATAATTAAAAAATATTTCTTGAAAAGAATACTCTATCTAATAAATTAGTTTTATGTCTGAAGTTGTAATTGTTAGTGCTGCTAGAACACCTGTTGGATCCTTTAACGGTTCATTTTCCGATATGAGTGCAGCAGATTTAGGTTCTATTGCTATCAAAGAAGCAGTGAATAGAGCAAAAATTAAAACATCAGATGTCTCTCAAGTTATAATGGGCCAAGTTTTAACTGCATCTTGCGGACAAAATCCTGCAAGACAAGCTTCCATTAATGCAGGAATATCAAATGAAATTACTGCTTTAACAATTAACCAAGTTTGTGGATCAGGCATAAGATCTATAGCTCTTGGTTTAGAATCAATTATGAGTAATGAATCAGAAATTGTTGTTGCTGGCGGACAAGAAAATATGACACAAGCCCCACATTGTTTTCATTTAAGACAAGCTGGAAAATTAGGAGATGCGGAAATGATAGATAGCATGATTAAAGATGGAATATGGGATATTTTTAATGGTTATCATATGGGAGTAACTGCAGAAAATGTTGCGGAAAAATGGCAAATAACAAGAGACCAACAAGATGAATTTGCTTTAAATTCTCAATTAAAAGCTGAAGAAGCGCAAAAAAATGGAAAATTTCAAAAGGAAATTGTTTCTGTTCCTGTTCAGCTTAAAACAGGAATGGTTGTAATTAGAGATGATGAATATCCAAGACATGGTTGCACTTTAGAGAATTTAAAAAATTTAAAGCCGGCATTTAAAAATGATGGAACCGTAACAGCAGGAAATGCATCTGGAATAAATGATGGCGCTGCGGCAGTAGTAATAATGAAATTAGAAAAGGCAGAAAAATTGGGAATTAAACCATTGGCAAAAATTGCATCATGGGCAACTGCAGGGGTAGACCCCGCAGTAATGGGAAGTGGCCCTATACCATCAAGTAAAAAAGCTCTTGAAAAAGCAAAGTGGAAGGTATCTGATTTAAATTTAATTGAAGCTAACGAAGCCTTTGCTGCCCAAGCATGTGCTGTTAATAAAGAAATGGGATGGGATCCTGAAATTGTAAATGTAAATGGAGGTTCAATCGCAATTGGGCATCCAATCGGAGCATCTGGAACAAGAATTTTAACAACTCTTTTATATGAAATGGAAAAAAGAGATTCAAAAAAAGGTTTAGCCACTTTATGCATTGGTGGTGGTATGGGCATAGCAATGTGCTTGGAAAGAAAATAAATTTATGTCTAAAGTAGCATTAGTAACTGGTGGAACAAGAGGTATTGGAGAAGCAATTTCTTTAAAATTAAAAAAAGAAGGGTATAAAGTTGCAGCTAGTTATGTATCTAGGGACGAAGATGCGCAAAATTTTATGAAAAAAACAGGAGTTCATGTATATAAATTTGATGTTGCTATTTTTGACCAATGTAGCGAAAAAACAAAAGAAATAGAAAAAGATTTAGGACCTATTGAAATTTTGATAAATAATGCAGGTGTTACTAGAGATAGCATGTTGCATAAAATGGATGCAAGACAATGGGGAGATGTAATAAGAACAAATTTAGATTCATGTTTTAATATGTCGAAATGCGTTATTGATAGTATGAGAGAAAAAGGGTTTGGAAGAATTATAAATATTAGTTCTGTTAATGGACAAGCAGGGCAAGCTGGTCAAACCAACTATGCTTCAACAAAGGCAGGAATAATTGGTTTTACAAAATCACTAGCTTTAGAAACAGCAAATAAAGGTATTACTGTTAATTGTGTTGCACCAGGTTATATAGATACTGAAATGGTGCAAGCAGTTCCTAAAGAAATTTTAGATAAAATTATTAAAAATAAAATACCGGTGGGAAGACTAGGAAAGCCAGAAGAAATAGCAGAAGCTGTTTTATATTTAGTTAAAGATGAATCTGTTTTTATTACAGGAACAACATTAAATGTAAATGGTGGCCAATATAATGTTCCTTAAAAATTATCTTTTCTTTTTCTAATTTCACCGAAAATTTCTTCAGTAGACGCAGAATTCATAGAAATATTTTTTTTTATATTATCATTGTCTGCTCTTAAAAATGGATTTGTTTCTATTTCTTTTTCAACAGTTGTTGGCACGGTGAAAGAATTTTCATTAATTAATTTGTTTATTTCATCAAATCTTTTTATTAATTTGTTATTATTTTTTTCTATAGTAAGAGCAAATTCTGCATTATTTTTTGTATATTCGTGACCACAATATATTTTAGTTACTTTTGGTAAACTTCTAATTTTTAAAAGAGAGTCCCACATTATTTGTGGTGTGCCTTCAAATAATCTTCCACATCCTAAAACGAAAAGAGTGTCTCCAGTAAATACAACTTTTTCTTTTTCAAACCAGTAAATTATATGTCCTGCTGTATGTCCAGGAGTCTCAATAACCTTAGCTTTATAATATTCTAATTCTACCATGTCATTTTCTTTTAAAGTAACGTCAATACCAGGAATTTGGTCCTTTTCTTTCTCTGGGCCAAAAATTTTACATTTATATTTTTGTTTTAGATCCAAATTTCCTGCTGTATGGTCACTATGATAATGAGTATTTAAAATATTTTTTAAATCAAACTTATTTTTTTCAAGAAAAGGTATAATTTCTTCAGGACTAGCAGGATCTATCGCTGAACAGGATTTATTATCTTTATCAATGATTAAGTAAGAGTAATTGTCAGATAAAATTGGTATTGTTACTACTTTCATAAAATAAGATTATATTATTTTTTTATAACAAAAAGTCCTGATGTAGAAAAAAAATTATTAAAAAGTTTTTTTATAGGATTAGTTATTTTTTTTCCGTTTTTATTAAGATAAAAATTTTGTTCAATTTTAATTGAATTTTTATTACATAATTTTTTAAAATCCTTAATAGTACATAGGTGTATATTTGGAGTTGTATACCAAGTATGTGGAATGGCAACAGATTCAGGCATAACGCCATTAATTAAAAGTTTTAATCTTACTAACCATGAACCAAAATTTGGAAAAGACACAATTGCGTACTTACTAATCCTTACTAATTCATTTAAAACTTTTTCTGGTGAATGGGTTGCTTGTAAGGTTTGACTTAAAATTACAAAATCAAATGATTTTGAAAGATAAGGGACTAAATCTTTATCTGCATCTCCTTGGACCACAGACAAACCATGTTTTAGACAAATATTAACGTTTTTTTGACTTATTTCCAAACCTCGTCCATTAATTTTTTTTCCTTTATTTAAAAATTTTAATAATTTACCAGTTTCGCAGCCAACATCAAGAACTCTTGAATTATCTTTTATTATATTTTTTATAATTTCAAAATCTAATCTATTCATTTTATTTTTATTAATTAAAAACCCTCTTTATTTGCATTTGCTTTTAAAAAACCTTTTATAGTTTCATTAAATTCTTTTTCATCTAGTAAAAAAGCATCATGACCTTTGTCAGTTTTAATTTCAACAAAACTTACATCAGCTCCAACAGCATTTAAAGAATCAACAATTTCTTTACTATACTTAGTTGGATATACCCAGTCACTTGTAAAAGATATTACACAAAATTTTACCGGAGAATTTTTGTAAATTTTTTTTAAACCACCTTTCTTTTGGCTAGGCAGATCAAAATAATCCATAGCTCTTGTTATATATAAATAACTATTTGCATCAAACCTATCTACAAAAGCTAGACCCTGATGTTTTAAATAACTTTCTACCTGAAAATCTGTTTTAAAACCATATGCTAAAGATATTTTGTTTTGTAAATTTCTTCCAAATTTTCTTTGAAAGGCTTCTTCGGATAGATAAGTTATATGTGCCAACATTCTAGCAACTGACAAACCTTTTTCTGGTCTTTTTTTTTTATCAATATAATTACCGTTGCACCAATCAGGATCACTCATAATAGCCTGTCTTCCTACTTCATGAAATGCTATGTTTTGAGCAGAGTGTCTAAATGATGTTGCAATTGGTATAGCCGAAACAACATTTTCGGGATAACTTGCTGCCCATTGCAAAACCTGAAAGCCCCCTGCTGATCCTCCAATAACACTAAAAAGTTTTTTTATACCCAATTCATCAATTAACATTTTTTGAGCATTAACAATATCTCTTATAGTTATTACTGGGAATGACATATTATAACTCTTTTTTGTTAGAGGATTTAATTCTTTAGGGCCAGCGCTTCCTAAACAACCACCAAGTATATTAGAACATATTACAAAAAATTTTTTTGTATCTATTGGTAAATTTGGGCCAATAGCTTTAGACCACCAACCGGCTTTTTTTGTTATAGGATTTTGACCAGCTGCATATTGGTCACCACTAAGTGCATGACAAATTAAAATGGCATTGTTCTTATTTTTATTTAAATTTCCATATGTTTGGTAGGCTATTTTGAAATTTCTTAAATTTTTACCATTATCAAGTTTAAGTGGCTTTTTGGTTCCTAAAAGAATAAATTTTTTTGAATTTTTCATTTTTATTTTTTTTAATAAAAAAAAAACCACCGATATACGAAGCATGGTGGTAAAAAAAAAAGCGCTTTAGCAGTTTTTGCCCGCAAGCTACGTTTCAAATCGGCAATTCATATGTAACATTTTTGAAAAATAATTCAAGTTTATTTAAAAGTTGTATTTTTTACTCTTATAATTAATTTTAGTTAATCATGAGTAATTTTTTAAAAATTAAGAAAAATATTAATAGTGTAGTTAAGTATGAAGCTGGAATATCTAAATTAGCAGCCCGTAAAACAGTAGTTAAATTATCTTCAAACGAAGGTGCTTTTGGTACAAGTACAAAAATAAAAAAAATATTAAAGGACTGTGATAAAAAAATGTTTAGATATCCAGATCCAGAAAGTAATAAATTAAAAGAAGCAATATCTAAAAAATATAAGCTAAATAAAAATAATATTATTTGTGGCAATGGATCTGATGAAATTTTAACTATAATTGCAAAAATTTTTTCTGGGCCAGGAGATGAAATTCTATATTCTGAATATGGATTCTTAATGTATCCAATAGCATCACAATTGGCTGGAGCAAAAGGTATAAAAGTAAAAGATATTAATTATAGAAATTCACTTAAAAATTTTACCCAAGCCATTACAAAAAGAACTAAAATTATATTTATTGCAAATCCAAATAATCCAACAGGAACATATTTGACTAAAAATGAATTAAATGAATTTATTTTTAAGTTACCAAAAAGAGTTTTATTGGTTATTGATGCAGCTTACGCTGAATATGTTACTAAAAAAGATTATTCATCAGGTGAAGATTTAGTTAAAAAAAATAGCAATGTAATTATGACTAGAACATTTTCTAAAATATATGGGCTAGCAGGACTAAGACTTGGTTGGGCATACTGTCATAAATCTGTTGCTGATATTTTTAATAAAGTTAGATTACCTTTTAATATAAATATGGTTGCGATAAAAGCTGGAGTGACTGCTTTAAATGATAAGAATTTTTATATAAAATCAATCAAACACAATACTTATTATTTAAATTGGCTGACTAAAGAAATTATTAAATTAGGTTTAATTCCAATACCAAGTATTGCAAATTTTATTTTAATTAAATTTCCAAGTAAGGGCAGGTTTTCTGCAAATAATGTTAATAATTATCTTTTATCAAAAAGTATAATTTTAAGAAGAGTAGATAGCTATGGGCTTAAGGATTTTTTGAGAGTTTCTATAGGTAAAAAAAATGAACTGATAAAACTTATAAAGTTTTTAAAAATCTACTTTAAAAAAAAAATATAAACTCTATTTCATCCTAAATGAATTTATTTAAACAAACAACATTAATAGGAATTGGTTTAATTGGATCTTCTATAGCAAGAGTTTTGAAAAAGAAACGTCTTAGTAAAAAAATTTTTATATTCTCAAAAACACAAAAAACAATTAATAAAGCAAAAAAACTTAAATTAGGAGATTTTTATACAAATAATTTAAAAGAGAGTGTCAAGGGAAGCGATTTAATTATTATTTGTACGCCACTTTCCACATATAAGAATATATTAATTAAAATATCTAAACACATAATGTCAAATGCTATATTAACTGATGTTGGATCTGCAAAATTAAGTGTTGTTAAAATATTTTCAAAATATAAAAAAAATAAATTTCATATCTTGCCAGCCCATCCAATAGCTGGAACTGAAAAATCAGGACCAGAATCGGGTTTTGTAGAATTATTTAATAATCGATGGTGTGTTATAACCCCTATGGGCTTAAATGATAATCAATCATTAAATAAATTGAAGAAATTGTGGATCCAACTTGGTTCAAAAGTTCAAATAATGGATGCAAAAAATCATGATAAAATTCTTGCTATAACTTCCCATATGCCTCATTTAATTTCTTACGCAATTGTTTCCTCATCATTAAATGTAAATGCAAGAGAAAAATCACAGATAATAAAGTTTTCTGCTGGAGGCTTTAGAGATTTTACAAGAATTGTGGCTTCTGATTCCACGATGTGGAGAGATATTTTTTTAAATAATAAAACAAATGTATTAAAAATAGTTAAAGAGTTTGAAAAATCACTTAATTTGATAAAAAATTATATAAAACAAAATAAATCAAAAAAGCTGCAAAAAATTTTTTTACGAACAAAAAAAATTAGAAAATTAATTGAAAAAGAAAAACAGGAATAATATTTTTTTTTATTTATGTTTCTTTTTTAAATCTTTTTTTAAATCTTCATGGTCTCCGATTGCAATGTGATGTTTGCTTTTTATTATATATTTCTCAAAGAAAGGTATAAAAGGAAGAACTACAAGACCTCCAAGAAAAATACCTACAGCAGCTTCTCTTAAATCAGGATCTATAAGTGAGGCAATTAAATCAGCACATGAATGCGCTATTACCACGCCAATAATACCTGCAATAACACCATTAGAGATTAATTTTAAGAATCTATTTATACTCCACCCCGTATAAAATCCTAATAACATAATTGCAACGTGAACAAAACCAAATGTAAATCCTTTTAATAAATACTTATCTTGTAAATAAGAAATATTTTCTATTAAATGTTGCATAGTGTTTTATAAACAATAAACCATTATAAAGCAATTATTTTGGGGGCTATAGCTCAGTTGGGAGAGCGCTTCGCTGGCAGTGAAGAGGTCGTCGGTTCGATCCCGTCTAGCTCCACCAAAAATCTCAAAGTTTCCAACGTTTTTTCTTCAGTGCTAATTTTTCATGGCTGATGAATCTGGTAGTTTTTGAGCAAAAATTGCTACATAATTGCTACACGATTCCTGATCCGTGATACGGGATTAATTTTGACGTAAATAATAGACTAATCCAATTTGCGCTTGGGTTAAGGTATTGTCATATTTATAGAACTGTTCCGTGGTAGCAGTCCAATGTTGTTTCATAGCGGCAAAATCATAATGTCTTATACCAAACTTAACGCCAAGATTTTGGGTATAGAGACGTTCTATTTCCATACCTACATAAAATCCGGGAACTAAATCTTGAGTATGCGGGGAGTTTTCAAAATCTATAAACCCGCTATCATTATCCCAAGCTATATTATTAATATTTGCAAGCGCGCCTCCGAGATCTAAAGAAACTTTTTGTTGACCCAAATCAAATCCTAATTCTATTCCACCTGATATAACGTGATGTCCACGATAATGAGTTTCTTGTACATAATCCTCGTCACCAACGTGGTGTGATGAAGTATCATCTGTTAAGTAGGTTCCACCAATTTCCAATCCGGTATATAAATCACGGCCAAAAGGAAGAACAGAATCCCATTTCTTATCGTATCCTGCTGACCAAGAAAAGCCCGCAGCTATATTTTTGTAATCAAAAATTTTCTTAGAAGAACCGGCTTGATGCCCTTTATCATCGCGAAACCATGTATTCATTTTAGTAGCATTGGCTGATATATCAAAATTAAGACCTGAGTAATCTCTTTTAATTTTATTTTTTATCGGTTTATAGGCAATCGCATTATTTGATTTCCCGTTTTGCGGATAATAGACTAATCCAATTTCCGCTTGTTGTAAGATATTTTCATATTTATAAAGGTATTTCTTGTCGTTCCCAGCGGTCCATACCCAATTTTCTACATTCGAGGCAAAATTATAATGTCTTATACCAAACTTAACGCCAAGATTTTGGGTATAGAGACGTTCTATTTCCATACCTACATAAAATCCGGGAAGTATATCTTGAGTATGCTTGGACTCATCAAAATCTTTACTCCCGTTATCATAATCCCATGATATATTATTAATATTTGCAAGCGCGCCTCCGAGATCTAAAGAAACTTTTTGTTGGCCCAAATTAAATCCTAATTCTATTCCACCTGATATAACGTGATGTCCACGATAATCAGTTTCATTTACATAATCACC
>Ga0315338_1003061_pt1 | contig 15218 bp, 14 predicted proteins | sample ASW8metaG_FD_204518 | JGI IMG/M metagenome (GOLD analysis project Ga0315338, IMG submission 204518) | Ammonia-oxidizing marine archaeal communities from Monterey Bay, California, United States - ASW #8 | ecosystem: Environmental > Aquatic > Marine > Coastal | place: USA: California | collected... | reverse complement strand
TGCTAGAGGACAATCCCTGGATCGCACGTAATCTGTTCAATGCATTTTTGGAATCGAAAGACCGTAGTGTTGAACGCATGCTTGATCCGGCCGTATCGCGTTATCCGGTGGCATGGCTTCCAGCCTATGCACGGCGCATGCGTGACATGTTCGGCGGTGATCCGTTTCCCTACGGCATTGAGGAAAACCGCGCGACCTTCGAGCAATTGGCGCTCTATAGCTATCAGCAGGGCATCGCGCATAGACACGTCAAAATCGAGGAATATTTTCCCAAAGGCGTGATGACAAAGGTCGTGATTTAGCAAACATCAGCGCTTATTGAGACCATCCTTAATCTAAGCCCTTACCCGAGGCCTATCGAAAGGGACAAAGTATGAGGATGGTAGCCTCCTTCATGTTTTGACAGGCTTAGCATAAGGACCTTGTGACACGGAGAACATTTAATGCGGTTTGTTTCATTCGAATTGGGCGGGCTTGCAAGCTACGGAGTTGTTTCGGGCGACAGCGTTATTGATCTTGGGTCAAAGGTAGGAGGCGACTACCCGCAGCTGATTGATATCATTCGTGGTGGAGAAGCTGCACTCCAAAAAGCCCGCGATGCCGTACACGGCGCACCCGATCACAAGATTTCAGAAATCACTTTCGTACCGCCGGTGCCGAGCGCAGAAAAGATTGTTTGTGTTGGAATTAATTACCCGTCGCGCGTTGCTGAATATGCCGACAACAGAGAAAAACCAAAATATCCTAACCTCTTTGTGCGTTTCCCCAATTCTGTTGTTGGTCATGAACAACCGATTTTGCGTCCGACAGTTTCGGAGCAATTCGATTATGAGGGCGAGATCGTTATTGTTATGGGTAAGGTAGGGCGCAACATCTCCCGTGAGGATGCGCTTGATCATGTCTTTGGCTTAACGCTCGGCAATGAAGGTAGTGTGCGCGATTGGTTGCGCCATGGCACGCTGAATGTCACGCAAGGAAAAAATTTCGACAAATCGGGTTCGATTGGCCCATGGGTCGTCACGAGTGATGAGCTCAACCCAGGGGCGAAGTTACGTCTTATGACGCGAGTTAATGGCGAGTTACGCCAAGATGACACAACCGATCGCCTCACTTGGGCTTTTGCTGAGCTGATCCAATACATCTCAATGTTTGCAACGCTCAAACCCGGCGATCTTATTTTCACAGGAACACCGGTGGGTGCGGGCGGGCATCAGAATCCGAAGAAATGGCTGGTGCCCGGTGATATCGTCGAAGTCGAAGTGGCCGAAATCGGAATTTTAAGAAACCGTGCCGAAGACGACGTATAACGTAAGCTGTTTAACGCTATCACTATGCTGCGTGACGCCGCTGCTCGGAGAAGCATCGACAAATATTTTTTTGGACACGCCTATTCGTTCAAGAATTCGAATATTGCCGCTATCGCTTCTTCGTATTGCGCGTCGCTGAACCCGCCATGCGTTCCCTCTTCAAGAGACACCAAGCGATTGCGTGTACTTAGTGCCGCATGAAGCTGGGTCGCCTGCACATATGGGACGATAGGATCAGCTGTGCCATGGATCGATATAATCGGCGGCGCATTATTTGATACAATTGACAGTGGAGAGTAGCGCGAAGAAATCTCGTCCATGCGGTTCATATCGCCCACCCACATACGCGCATAATTTCTGTCGACATGAGTATCGGTAAGAAATTCTTCGACTGCCTTAATGTCAGTGATCCCATACCAATTCACGACTGCACTCGGTGCAACATCCGAACGGCAAGGGTGGTCGCCGGCAGCATTTAATAATCCTACCACCAAGGCCAAATGCCCACCGGCGGAACCGCCGCTCACGACAAAACGATCACTGCGTCCGCTACGTTGGAACTCTTCGACAACCCATTTATAGGCGCACATCGCGTCGTCGACGGCCTCAGGGGCCGTGCCTATTCCCACCCGGTAATTGATGTTAGCGACATGCCAACCATGCTCCAAATATTGCACCGTGCGATTAAGATTGCTGGATTTATCACCGGCGACCCAACCTCCACCATGAAACCAAATCAAGGTGGGGCGCGGCTCATCCAACGCCTCTAACCCAGAACCAGGAGCCGGGCGCTGGCTTTGCATATATAGATCCGCAGTCTGTGCTGGGTCATCGCCATATTGAGCATCGATGTCGACGGCCAAACGATGCGCCCAATAATCTTGGGCGTGCGCCTGGGTTGCCATCAAACAAAGCAAAACAAGAATGGGTGTATTTCTCATGACAAATTCCTTACTTGAGCAAGAGAGAGGACAACACTTGCGCGGCAGTATGCCACCATCATGATCAACTAAAAATCAAAACTATCCGCAATGGGCATGAGCTCACTGTAGAATTGTTCGTTGTTCTCGGCACACCTCATCTCTTCGAGCGGCCTTGACTCGCGCTGAAAACGACGACGGGCCTGCCAGGGCTGAACAAAGGTACCCGGGTCATCGACCGTAACATGAACTTCCAAGACTTCGCCGCTGTCAATCAGGCGCCAACGCTCAATGACGTGCAGCTTCTCGGTATGAGGAGTGCGGTAGGCATCAACGAAGCTGCTGTCGTTTAAGCCTATGGTATCGACCACAAGCGTGTCGCCTTCGTAATGGCCGACCGAATCCCCATACCAGGATGTTCGAGGGGTTTCAGAATGCGGCACGTTTAAATGGATACGCCGCATTTGTGCATCGCCTTCATGGATCATCACCACTTGATTCGCCGTTTGCAGAACATGCATCCCGCCGCCACCCATGAGGATAAAGCCTGGCACACCTCCGGGACTACAAGTGGAACGCGGCGAGAAAGCTATTTTACCAGCAAGGACTTCATCATTATCCTGTCGCATCACATCACGTGCCCACTGCATCAGATTGGGATTGGTGACATCGCTGATTCGATAGTTTGGCTGCCCCCCCACATTGTTGCCCACGCGAATATGGTTTGGATCCTGAGTGACCGGTGCGGGCCCACCAGGAATAGGGATAAATTCCCCACCACCGATTCCATTCCAAGCCGACGCGCCAGAGCCAAGATCGGGCCATTGCGCTGGTTGTGCTACCGCATTAGTGGCAAGCCACAAAGCAACAGCAGAGGTAACTATGCTCGCTCCAGAAAATTTTATTACTGAGGCGACATCAACCATCTTCTGTCTCCTTTTTCACGCCGCGTTTACAAAGCGGATTTCTGACCAGTAGAGCGTCTTGTATCGAGTGCGAACCAATTGTAGCGAAGCGCCGCAATCATAAGGGCGTAATAGAGCACATAGTGCATATTGTTCCCGACCGTACCCCAGTCCTGGCGCACGAGATTACCAAAAACGAGAACGAACATCATCAGGCTACCGCCGATGAGTGACCAGCGAGTGTAAAGTCCGAGCGTCGTTAACGCGCCCAAGAACACTTCTATAAACGGCAAAACGGTAAGAAACGCATGAACGGACCACATCGGAAGGAACGTTTCGGTGAATGCATCACCCTGAAAAGCCACCCACGCATTCAAACCGGTAATCAGGCGCATGGCGCCGTGGAAAAAAATGTTTACACCAAGCGTGATGCGAAAAATCGCATAGGCGAGCTTTAGATCGTTCTTCCATCCCGACATGGATTTCCCCTACGGCAGGCCCTGATACGATGCCTAAATTAAATCTTCGTGCAGACAAAAATTTCTGCAGTTTGCTCTTTCGGTGATCTGGGGAAGCCTACCCTGAGTACGCGACGTAGCAAATATGTTTACTGAGCGTTTTGGTCTTGAAAAACTGATCGCTAAGCCACGACCCACCAAAAACCTAAAGCTCTCTAATTTGCACCATGCGGAACTTCACCACGCCGGTGCCATATTGAAGTGTGATTGGTCCGCTTGGGTAGGTTGAATCGCGAATATCAACCGTGCGCCTGCCGTTGAGAATAGTCACCAGATGATCGCCCTGGGCGATTATTTCGTAAGTGTTCCAGCGGTTGGCCGCAATCGGCATGTTGTCGATGGTCGCGAAATTGACGATGGCGCCGGTGCCGTAGGATGGATCAGGACGAGTGTCAAAAATATTCACTTCGTAGCAAGAAGTGGCACCCGGCATGTCAGGATCAGAACATCGAATGAAAATTCCGCTATTTGCAGGTTCATCAACCCAGAACTCAGCCCTAAGCACAAAATCATCATAGGTCTCATTGGTCATCAAATGACCACTACCCATATCGGCCTGGGCAGCGCCATCAACAATGCGCCAATTTGCATCACCGATCATATGAAAATTATCGAAATTGGTGCCGTCAAAAAGTGTGGTCCATTGCACCGCGACTTGAGCAGATGATGGTAGCGCTGCTGAAAGCAGCGCGGAACCAGCAACAAGACCAGCTAAAATGGCGGATTGGCGAAGCATGGCAAATTCCTCCTGGACTTTTGACGTTTGGGTGGGCCCTCGGGCCAAACTACCTTTGCATAGTCAGCGCGAAAGCTCAGCAAAGATCAAGGGGCGAGTCTCAATGACACCTCTTTGTTCGAGTAAAACCCTGGCCTCCCCTTGAAGAGGGGTCGAAATACTCTTCGCACAGCAACTAATGTTTCAGGGAGAATTATTGCCTGGGACATATCCTTCCGTCGTTTCGTGACACCTCCCCCCTCAAGGGGGGGCTGAATTAGGAAGCGCGGAGCGCCAGCACCTATTCCTTGGGTAATTCGCCTTTGTATTTGTAATTCTTGTCGTAAAATTCTGGCTTCATGCGCGAAGGCACGCCTTCTTTGGCAATCATCCCTTCCCAATCTTTCTTCACTCCAGGATCTTCCATCCAATAAGGGATAGACGTGCCACCCTCAGTGATATCCATGCCAGTATAATCAATGTGTTTTTCGCCAGGTGGGCCCGGTTCGCGCCCTGGATTCCAGGGGCCAAACCACGCCATCAAACGCAACGGGTTTTTGGAAACACCAAAATGTTGGTGATACCACCTCGCACCGCCGGGAGCGGCGGAAATCATTCCGACGGGCTCATAGTCGATGCGGCGGATTTTGTCCTCATGACCATCTTTCCAGGGACTCACACCCAAATTCTCAGGCCAGGTATGCGTATAGCCTTTTCCTTTGATGCAGATAAGAACCGCGGCCGAGGTATGCGCATGGGCTTGGGAATAGCGCCCGGTCTCATGCTGGCCTAACCAAAAATAAAACGTGTTGTTGGTCATAAAGGGTTCAACGCGCCGAAAGCCAGGCGAGCGTCGATTATCTAATGGCAACTCGCAATTGACAGCATCTGGCACAAAATTTGTGCGGCGCATGGCAAGCCCACGTACAGGATCGGGTTCTACATCGTCTTTATACTTGTAATAATCATCCGCGCTTGAAAAGCGATCGCGGAAAACCATCGGACAATCGAAAATCGCCCCCATGCTTTGCAGCGTGTTCATCACTATCGGAGCGGTGGTGCCGCCTAATAACACCGCAGGAGCAGAGCCTGCATTGACAATGCGATGATAGGCATTCATCGGAATAGAAAAAATTGACCCCGCCTGCCACTCGAAAGTGTGTTTCTTGGAATCACCCTCCTGCCAAACTTCCGTGGTGCCACGACCTTCGACAACAAAGTACAACTCTTCATAAAGATGTTTTTCTGGATTGAGCGCACCACGCGGCGGAACCTCGACAAGATAACAACCCCACTTCGATTCTGTGCCGTGAAGTTGAATATAAGTGCCTTTGCCGCCCTTACGTTTCCATGGCTTTAAGGGGAGTGTTTGCACATTGCCGATACCAATATCACGGAAACATGGAATCTCTTCAGATTCCATAAAAAGATCATAGGGTGTTTTAACCCGGCCCCATTTTCCAAAGCCTGCGCGCTGGTTGGCGGTGGGTTCATGCCAATGTGATTTACCTACGACGTCGTGCACAATGTTCTCCCTTGATAATTATTTTTTATGAATTTTAATGCGAATTACAGGGGAGCCTTAAGCTGCATGCTCCGGGCTCGAAAGGGGGCACACTTACTCCTTCGGCAACTCACCCCTAGAATTCTCATCAAAATATTTTGGCTTCATTTGGCTTAGCTTCCCAAAGCCCCTTTTGGCAAGCTACGCCACGAGCGTTTGGCGCGCACAAGAAGAGTTTAGGATAATGCCCGACGCGGGCCTAGCCGCGCAGGTGACGAGCCATTAGTGTGGCGCCCCAATACCCCCCCCCTGCATTTAGAGGGAATTCGCTAACCCATGCCCGGAAAATGATACGCTATGAGTGCACTTGACCATCTTTTGAACGACCTTGTTATCGCCAATAAAGTCCTTGCTAAAGAGGCGATCGTAGATGCCTATGGCCACATTTCCGTGCGCCACCCGGACAATCCCAAGCGCTTTTTCCTTTCCCGCTCGCTGGCGCCTGAACTCATCACCCGTGACGATATTGTCGAGCATGATCTCGAATGTAACCCCGCGGCTGGGGATGACCGACCGCTCTATCTCGAGCGATTCATTCATGGTGCAATTTTAGAGGCACGTCCCGATATCAATGTCGTGGTCCATGCCCATGCTGAAGACATTCTCCCCTTCGGTATCGCCAATGGCACGCCACTTCGACCGGTCATTCATTCGGGGAGCTTTATCGGCTCAAACGTTCCAGTGTGGGATATTGCCGATAATTTCGGTGACACGAATTTGCTTGTCGCCAATATGGATCAGGGGCGCGACCTCGCAAAATGTTTGGGTGAAAACAATGTAGCCCTGATGCGTGGTCATGGCTTTGCCTCAACGGGGCGCTCAATCATCGAGGGTGTTCGCATGGCGGTGTTCTTGCCACGTAACGCACGAGCGCTTCTCAAAGCTAAAACGCTTGGCGGCGAAATTAAATATCTTGCCCAAGGCGAGATTGACGCGCGTAATAAAGGCTATAGCCCATACTCGCCCGAGACATGGCGGACTTGGGAATATTGGGCCAATAAATGCGGCTGTAGTCACATGCTCCATAACCCAGAATCTGACAAGAAATAGAAACGGAAAATCGTGAAATGAAACTTGCTAGCTATATTGCGGACGGAAAAGAATGTTTCGGTGTTGTAGTAGAGGGTGGTGTCATCAACTTGAATGAAAAGCTGGATGACAAATATGTGGACCTAAAAGAATTGGTTTCGGCAGACGCATTTGATGAAGCCGCAACAGCTACAGAGGGCGTCTCGCCGGATCACGCTCTTAAAGATATCGAATATCTTCCTGTCATTCCGAATCCAGGAAAAATCATCTGCATCGGCATCAATTACAAAGCCCACGCTGCCGAGTCGGGTCATCTGGACATGGTGAAGCCAAACATCTTCATCAAGTTTACTGATTGCTTGAGTGCCCATGAGGGCAAAATGATGCGGCCAAGCGTGTCGCAGCAGTTTGACTATGAAGGCGAACTGGCACTCGTCGTCGGTAAGTTGGGGCGATACATTAAGGCCGAGGATGCTCTATCCTATGTTGCAGGGTACACCTGTTTTTGTGAAACCAGCGTGCGCGACTTCATTAAAGAATCTCTGATTACGGGCAAAAACTTCCCCAATTGTGCGCCGCTTGGGCCCTGGCTGGTTACTGCCGACGAAATACCCGACCCCTCACAGCTTCATCTCACCACAAGGCTCAACGGCAATGTGATGCAGGATTCTGGAACCGATATGCTTATGCATGGCGTGCCCGAACTGATTGCCTTTATCTCACGGTTCACACCCATCAGTCCGGGGGACATCATTTCAACCGGAACGCCGGAAGGCATCGGCGCTAAACGTGATCCGCAAGTGTGGATGAAAGATGGCGATGTGGTTGAAGTTGAAATATCCAAGATTGGTACACTTCGTGGCCATGTGGTGGATGAGGAATAAGAGGCGCTGGCGTCAGACCTAGAAGGCTTTTCGTATCTTCACCTGAGATAGCTCAAATCCGTGCGCAGGCAGCGCAAACTTACACGTGCTTTGCCGCCAGAGCAGTCCGATAGGATATCACTTAAAGCTAGAAGTCCGGTTCTAAATCATGCGGTACGTCGAAGACTTGATCTTCGGTGGTCGGACGATTGTTTTCTGCGCAGATAAATTCTGGAAAGAAAATGTCTTGTGGTATGTAAGTGGCGACGCCGCGCCATGGTGTAGTGAAGGCCCCTTGGTCTTCTACAGTAAAGATTACTTCCAAAATGCCATCGTTTCGAATCCGATAACGTTCGACCACATGCAGAGCGTCGGTATGCAAGGTTCCGAAACGGTCAAGTTCGGTGAAATTGAGCTGTCCAATGGTATCGATTACCAGTGTGTCGCCTTCATAGTGACCAATGGAGTGGCCATACCAACTACGCTCCAAATTTTCGGGATGCTTTTGGTTCATATATACACGGCGGATCTGCGAATTGTTCTCATAGAGTATTGTAAGCTGATCGGGCGCTTGCAAAAACTGTACTTGATAACGAAGGTTGAGAATCTGAGGGACGCCCGAGGGTTTGCAATGTTGTTGAAACGAAGTGTGCGAAATACCGGCAGCCTCACCCTCGGCATTCTTTCTCAAGGCCTCACGCGTCCATGGTAGCAAAATGGGGTTGGTATAATCAGCAATCCATGGGTTTGATTCCCTGCTTTGGGTAACGCCGGGGGGGCAAGGATCGCTATTAGGGATTCCAGGCGGAAGATAATCACAATGTCCATGATGCGGAACAGAGGTGACTATTGTGCTCGGCCCATCGGGCGGCGCCTGAAACGTCGAAGGGCTTGTTGGATCGTGTTCACCCTCCAGGGTTACATCGCCTTTACGTGTCCATGACCCTGAAAAATCCGGTGCAAGGCCATCCTCTATCGAGCTCTGAGCCTGCGCTCCAGAATACGACAGCAGTATCAGCGCAGAGATAAGGCCCATACTTAGCCATGCCACCATATTTAGCGCCGCTTTGCTCATGTTAATTGTTCTTATCTGTCTGACCATATTGACGCCAAGGATAAACGCGTTCAACGCGAACAGAAAGGGATGCTTCAAGATTTTCCTCTCAAAGAATTACTGAGATCAACCACGAGCAAAGTTTGTTTCCCAAGCTAAGAACCAGTGTTGGTCAGAAAAAATATATAGCAGATATTTGCTGCCATAGGGCTCGTGGACCCAAATCTCTAGCAGAAATTTTGCTGCTTGCGCATGAGTTTGCTAAGTTCCAACTCCTTACAACAAATTATTGGAACCGCCTTTGGCCTTATTCTTTAATCGCGTTGCACTCGTCGGGATTGGCGCCGTGGCCGGTGCAGTTCTTTATATGGTCATGGCGCAACCGCAGGATCCCGCATATGACCAGACACGCATTCAAAGCGCCATAGTAGCCTTTGCAAATCAGCAGCAGGCAGAGAGAGTCGCGGTGAGCAATGCTTTGGTTGCCAGTAGAGCCAATGATCTCTTGCACGATCCGAACACACCTGTATTCGGCAATCCTGAGGGTGATGTCTCGCTGGTAGAATTCTTCGATTACATCTGCCCTGTCTGTAAAGTGACCGACCCACGGGTAAAGCAGCTTCAGAAAGACGATGACGGTGTAAGGCGTGTGCTCAAAGAATTTCCAATTTTAACTCCTGAGTCTTTGATCGCGAGCAAGGCCGCACTCGCCGCTAAAAGGCAGGGAATGTATGAGAGCTACCACAACGCTCTAATGGAATCCCGCGGACAGTTGAGTGAAGAGCGTATTTTTGCAATCGCAGAAGAGGTTGGGTTGGATGTCGCTCGCATACGCGAAGACATGGAGGCGCCCGAGATCATCGAGCAGATTATTGAAAATTTCAACCTTGCGCGCGCACTTCGTGTATTCTCGACACCGACCTATATCGTCAACGACCGAATGATCAATCTGCCATCAGAAGAGATTGACTTTCCCGCAATGATCGAAGCGGCCCGTAGTTGATAAACGCATCGGGATGTTTTTTCTAAAATTGACAAAATCTTGGCCTAATTTTTCATTCGCCGTGAAACGACGCTCGCACGCTGACTAAAAAGTGTTAGGTTAAAAAACGTCTCGTGGCATTTTGTTCATGAAATCGAGGAGAATGATAAAATGAATTGGAAGAGACAAATTTGCTCGGTGGGTTCTTATTCCGTCTGGGCAGGCGCTACGGTAACGCTGGCTCTGGTGCTTTCCTTTGTTCAACCTGCCAACGCACAAACTCCAATTTCACCGCCCGAAGATTCTCCATACCGCACTGAGCCATCTGGACCTTTTCAAATCATAGACAACATCTACGTCGTGGGAGAAACCCTTCACCTCACCAACTACCTCATCACCTCTGATGAAGGTCATATTTTGATCGATGGCGCCTATGAGGAATCAGTGCCGAAAATCCAAGCCAATATCGAAGAGCTTGGATTTCGTGTCGAAGACATTCGCTATCTTGTTGGAAGCCACGCGCATGGCGATCACGTGGCAGGATTTGCACGATTACAGGAATTAACCGGCGCAGAAATTGTTGCTGGGCGGCGCGATGTGGATGTGCTGGAGACCGGCGGCGTTACTGATTTTCGTGGAAATGGCGAGCAGCAATGGCGACCTACCATGGTTGATGTCGCTATTGACGATGGTGACGAGTTGCGTCTGGGCAATACGGTTTTGACTGCCCACGCTACGCCTGGCCATACCAAGGGATGCACCACTTGGACGACGACGGCAGAAGAAAATGGTGTTGAGTATGATGTGATTATGTTTTGCGGAACCAACATTGCCAATGCGGCGCTGCCCGTTAGAGGAAATCCAAAATACCCGGAAATGGCTGACGACTTCGCCGCGACTTTCGTTAAACTAAAAAACCTGGAGGTCGACGTCTATCTCGGTGGGCACGGCTACTGGTTCTGGGTCGACACAAAACTCGCACTCCGCGCGACGGGCGTACAAACCAACCCCTTTATTGATCCCGAGGGTTGGCAAAGTGCTCTTGCGGTGTTCGAACAACGCTATCTCGATCTTCTCGACAACTAGCCTTAATAGACAGTGTCAGGTTAGTTCTTGAGGATCAATTTCCTGCTCAGACTGATGGCCAAACCAACACCTTGACTATAGAATCATGTTTAAATGCCAGGGCCAACAACAATTTTCGAGTGCTGGCGAAGCGATAGCGATATCATCACCATATGAAATGTAGCCCCTTTGCGGACGGGCATGGAACGCGGTATGATCTGAGCAACTCGACATCCAAACGCCCGCCTGTGGGACCAGCAAAGGGGACACCCATGAAATCCGTTACGCTCTCAGCCATCGTATTGTCTATCGCGCTCACTGGAATATCAGGCGGCGCTTTTGCGCAATCGCGCACGGCGCCCGCAGGTAAGCTGTTCTTCGAAGGAGACATCGTCAATCACCGCTTGGACGGACAAGCGGGGCCATTTTGTGTTCTGCAAAGCCAATATATGCGTGGTGAGGCTGTGGCATGGCGTATTCGTGCACTTCTACCCAGTGGCGAAGTTGCCACCGACATGGTTTTGAAGAGTATGGAAGTGGAACTGGGTAATGGTGAGAGGTTGGCCACGGAATATCGTACCCATGGCAACCCGCCGACAGACGCTTTCTGGTCGGTATTTTGGACAGTGCCCGAAGACTTTCCGACGGGATCGCTTGGCTATAAAGTCCACGCCACGATGCAGGACGACAGCGTCGTAACATGGGAACCGTTCACCCGCCCGGCGACGCAGCTCATGGTCGTTGAGGGCCATCCACAAATGGCGGACGCCACCCCTTAAGAGCCGTTTTTCATTTTGACGAGAGAGGTCCTATGACACATCGCTATGGGCCGCTCATTGGCTCGGGCATTGCATTTTTTGTGACAGCGCTTTTATTCGCGCAGCCCATTGCGGCAGCGCCGGCATCGGCGTTCGGACCGGTAGTTGAAGTCTTTGAAGCGCGCGACGGCTATGTTGGTAGGATGCGCGTGGCACCGCTCCACGGCAAAGCCGGTACAACGTTCACGGTGAGCGCTGAGGCGCTTCCGCCTAATCAGGAATTTCAGCTGATCTGGCGTACCATGAACGGGCAATGGAACGTCACTGAGGCTGAATATCATGGCCGCGAATATATTCCGATCGCTTATGAGATGGGAATTGTTCGCAGTGATGCTGATGGCCGGCTGGAAGCACAGTTTGAGACCCCGGAAGATTTTGGCTTCGGGCATGACATCGTCTTGCAGCAAGGCGATCGCCTACTGACCCAAGTTGGCTATTCGATCGACATGGCAGTCGATATCTTCCCGAAGAGTGGGCCCCTGGGTACGCCAATTAATGTCGAAGTGACTGGAATCGGTTGGCGCGATTTACACAGTTCCTGGGACCTTCTTTACGACAATAAATATACCGGTTGGCTGTCTGCGGTAACCACACATGGCTCCGCCAGTTTCACGGTCCCAGCGACCGGTCACGTCGGTGATCACATCATTGAGGTGCTCCACGGACAATACACCTTCCCTTATCGAAATATGCAGCAAAGCCCTGAGCCAAACCGTCCGCGCTTTGTTATTCCGTTTACGATCACGCCCGAAGACCCAATATTGCCGCCTCCAGTTGAGGCACAGGCACAAACTCATGTGCGTCTTGCGCCTTATGAAGGCGAGTTGATATCTACTCCACGATTCTCCGGTGTTGGCGAAACCGTCTCCGTCGCTACGGACGGCCTGCAGTCAGGCGAAGCCTACACTCTTAATTGGACACGCGTTATCGGTAATCGGATGACCGGATTAGGTTGGGAAGAATCTTCTATTCCTATTGCAGAGGCAACGGCCGATGCCACTGGCAATATTATGTTTGAATTCGAAACTCCCGACGATCTTGGCGGCACACATGGTATTTGGGTTGATGATGCCGGCATCAGAAAACTCGGCACTCATTTTGTCAAAACCACCGCGTTTCCTATTGATGTAGAGCACGGCCCCGTCGGCACAACCATCACCTTGCACCTAAAAGGAGTCGGCTGGTCGGAAACTTCCAATATTATGCATCTCGTCTATGACAATGCCTATATCGGTTATGCCTGCGCGTTTAACAGTCAGGGTGATTTAGAAATATTCGTACAAGCCACTGGTACACCGGGTTGGCATTTTATCGATCTCTATCCCGGTATTTATAAGGGCGTAGAGACAAACCCAAATAATTTCAAAATTCCACAACTGACCTATGCAGCGGACCACCCGGGCGACGATCTGCCAGCATTCCACTTCGCATTTGAAGTTACTGGAGACTGACGGACATAGAACAACCCCTTGAGAGCGTTGTTACTGCACGATTTGAACAATACTGCCATTCTTGGCTTTGCCCTGGCTGCGATACTGGCCAATATTCTCCAGTAAGGCTTTATCGGACGTGGTGTAGATGATCGCATCTTCGGAACTGTTGTTGACATGACGACGCCACAGAAAATTTGGAATCGCCATAACGTCATTCTCTTCCCAATCATAGCGATCACCGCCAATCTCAGAAAACCCTTTCCCAGCTAAGACCAGCGCGTATGCGCTAGAGGTTTCTCGCTTGAATTGTAGTTCCTCACCAGGCCGAAGAAGCTGCGCCGAATAATCCAACGTCGGATAGATCGGTTTTCCTGAAACCGGATTGACAAATTGCATTTTGATGCCTTCAAACGGATCGCCCTTTTCACCTTTCAAGCGCTCCAGCGTTTCGCGTACTTCGGTGCCGCGGAAATGGAACATCGGTGACATGCCTTGTCCCCAACCGCGTTGATTAGAATCAAAAATAGGCTTCAAGCCGCCGCTTCCATAGAGGCGGGCAGAATGACCATCAGGATGGGTGACCGGTTGGGATTTGGAATTACCCCCTTTGGGGTCGTGATAATCCTGATCCACCCAGACGCAATCGAGGTATTCCATCAATGGCCAATCAAGCATATCGATCCAGATCATGGGCTCCGTGTCTTCATTGCCATGATCGTGCCAGGTACCATTCGGTGTGAAAACAATATCGCCGCGCCGACATTCACAGCGCTCGCCTTCAACATTTGTATAGCCACCTTTATCGGAAAGAATCGTACGACTGGCATTAGGGCTGTGAATATGAGCAGGAGCGATATCGCCGGGATTGTAAATTGCTATCGCCGCCCGGATCGAATTGGTGATTTGCAAACGACCCCCAAGGCCTGGATTTGTGAGCAGAATGCCTTGCCGGTCAGTGGTCTCCAGCGGCTTGATTTCCGCGTTGCGGGCAATCTCGCCGATTTTGTAAAGATAAGGGCTGATTTCTTTCCAGCGCCAGCGATGTGGCAGCATCTTCATCTGGTTGGCCGCCACCCGCCCTTTGGCAAGATCGCCCGCCCCCGTCGCACCACCGGGATCGACAAACCAGGCTCGCTGCGCCGGTGAATTCGCTTGGGTACGAATCCAGCAATGCAATTTGGCGGTTTCCGAATTCATTTCGTCCATCAATTCAGCCGCTGTTGTGGGACGGTTATGGACGGTCTGAGCAGTCATGAGGGCCTTTTCCTTAAACGTAGTCGCTAGCTAATATTTTGGCGTTTAGGCTATCGCCGAACAGCCCAGCTAAGCAATGATTTAGCCAAGAAAATCCATCACAGCGCAGGTAAATGCCTCAGGATTTTCCAAATTGGAAAGATGCCCAGCACCTGCGATCTCTACCATTTTGGAACCTGGGATGGCGCTGTTAAGGAATTTTACGCCGGGATAAGCCGCGTCCTTGGTTCCTGCAATTAGAAGGGTCGGCGTTTTGATCTCGCCAAGCTTCGCTTTGAAGTCGAAATCGGAAAGGGCTGAAGCGCAGCCGATAAAACCGTTTACGGGAGTCTTTCGGATCATCTGCCGGACCTTTTCAACGGCTGGCGTATTGTTCTCGAGCGCCTCAGGTGAAAACCACCGCCCCACAGTGATGTCGACCAGTGCGTCCATGCCTCCTTGTTTTGCATCTGCGATGCGTTCAGCCCATTGCGCAGCGCCAGCAGGGTTCGAGGCGCCCGTGCAATCACAAATGATAAGTTTGTCAAAGCGGTCAGGATATTTTTGTACTAAGGCTTGCGCAGTAATGCCACCCATTGAGAGGCCACAAAAATAGGCATGCGGGATTGATATTTCATCCATTAAACCGATGACATCGGCTGCCAAGATGTCAAAATTATAAGCACCCTCCGGTGCCTCGGTGCGCCCATGACCACGCTGGTCGTAAGTAAAAACGCGAAATTTTTCTTTGAGGGCTGCAGCCTGCTCGTCCCACATGGAAACATCCGTTGCGAGCGAATTACTGAACATTA
>Ga0315338_1003060_pt1 | contig 15219 bp, 14 predicted proteins | sample ASW8metaG_FD_204518 | JGI IMG/M metagenome (GOLD analysis project Ga0315338, IMG submission 204518) | Ammonia-oxidizing marine archaeal communities from Monterey Bay, California, United States - ASW #8 | ecosystem: Environmental > Aquatic > Marine > Coastal | place: USA: California | collected... | reverse complement strand
CCCTCTCCACGGCAATTTAAGCGAGTCAGTTGTTAAAAAAGAAATATCAACATGTAACAACATATCTCTTGTAAAGAATAACTACGATGCAAATTATTTTTTTTACTCAAAAAGAATAATTATTACTTACGGAGCCTCCAGTCAATTAGGATGGTCATTATTTTCAAAATTACCGCTTATTTTTGTAAATACACCTGATAGACCAATTGACAAATCTTTTAAAACAAAGTTTAAAAAATCTATCTTTTTATTTGATTATGATAATAAAAATTTTTTTAAAGATTTAAATTTTTTTTTATCACAGCCATTGGAGACAATATATGAAAAATGGAAAGAGAAGGAAAAAAATAGAAACTTGCTTATGAAAGATTTATCAACAGAAAATAATAATTTAGCTGGAAAAGTTGCGGCAAAACATATTTTAAATATGAATTAATTTTGAAAAAAAGAACTGCTATATTTAGATGTGACGGCGGTCCTAATATTGGAAATGGACACATTCTAAGAGAATTGATTCTTGCAGAACACTTAAAAAAAAAAAATATAAGAATAATTTTTTTAATTAAGCAATGTAGTTTATTTCTTAAAAATTTGGTAAAATCTAATTTTAGAATTATTACTCTCAAAAAAGATTCTTTTAAAGAAATAAAAAAAAAAATATATGGCCTTAACTGCTACTACTTTATTATTGATCATTACAATTTTTCATTTAGTTTAGAAAAAAAGATTTCTGCTCTGGCAAAAAAAATTATTGTCATCGAAGATTTTCCAAAAAAAAAACATATAGCTAATTTAATTATTGACCAAAATTTAAATAGAAAGAAAAAAGATTATGTTAATTTAAAAAAAAATAATTCTAAGTTGTTGATTGGTCCTAAATACACATTAATCGACACAAAACTAAGAAAAATATCTATTAATAAAAATAAAAATAAGATTTCAAATATTCTTATGTGTTTTGGTGGTTTTGATGGGCATAAATTAAATTTAAGAATTTTAAAATACCTTCAAAAGATAGAAAGAAAATTTAAAATCAATGTTTTATTAAATAGAGATGATAATTATTATAAACAAGTCTTAGATTTTTTTAAAAAGAATAAAATTTCAGGAAGAGTTTGCAATAATCGTACATTATTAAAAGTAATAAAGAATGTTGATTTTGCTATAATTTCTGGTGGTATAATTGCTAAAGAAATAATTGCTTCACAAATACCTTGTATGATTATTTCAACATCAAAAGATCAATTTAAAAATTGCATAGAATACAATAAATTATCAAGAGTTAAATATATAGGTAAATGGCACACACTTAAAAAAAATTTTTTTATTTATCATTTTAGAAAAGTTCTTGATTTGGAGGAATCTTTGTTAAATAAAAAAAATAAAAGAATATTTGATTTTAATGGGCCCACAAGAATTAGTAATGAAATTTTAAAATTGTAAAAATTTAATGTTTTTAAAAAAATTTAAATTTGGAAACAAATATATTGGCGATAATTGTAATATTTTTTTTATTGCAGAAATAGGCATTAATCACGAAGGTTCTTTTAATAATTGTGTGAAATTAATTGATGAAGCTGTTAAGGCTGGAGCAGATGCTGTAAAGTTACAAACAATAGATCCAGATGAGAATTATCTAACAAATACTTCTTCCTATAAAATATTTAAAAGATCATTTTTTGATAAAAGTAAAACAATAAAATTGTTTCGGTATGCAAAATCAAAAAAAATTAATTTCTTTACAACTATTGGTGATCTTAAGACTTTAGATTGGTTCTCAAAATTAAATCCCCCTGGGTACAAAATATCATCAGGACTTTTTACCCATTTTCCTTTACTGCATAGAATTATTAAATATAACAAACCAATTTTATTATCTACTGGTTTAGCAAATGAAAAAGAAGTTGAACAAGTTTATGGAATTTTAAAAAAAAATAAGGCAAAAAAAGTTGCTTTTTTACATTGTTGTTCAATGTACCCATCACCTGAAGAAATGATTAATCTTTTAACAATAAAATTTTATAAAGAAAAATACTGTATTCCTATTGGTTATTCAGATCACTCCATGGATTATATGAATATTTTATACGCTATTTCAGCAGGAGCTTGTGTTATTGAGAAACATTTTACTTTGGATAAAAAGAAACGAAATTTTGATCATCATATATCATGCGAACCAAAGGAATTAAGTCAAATTATTAAGAAAATCAGAAATTTAGAAATTGTTCTTGGAGAAGCTAAGAAAATAATAAGTCTTAAGGAAAAAAGTAAAAGAAAACTCATGAGAAGATTTATAGTGGCTGAAAGAAATTTAAAACCAGAAAAAAAATTATCTATAAATGATCTTGCATTTAAAAGAATAAAAAATAGCAAATTTGCTATAGATGCAAAATTTACAAATAAAGTAATAGGAAAAAAAATAAAAAAAAATTTTATCAAAGATGAAATTCTTTTGAAGAAACACCTTAAATGATTAAAAAGAAAATTAAGATTTTGTTAACATGCATTGGTCATGTTCCTAAAAAGATTTTTTTAAGTGAATTAAAAAAAAGTTTTAAATATGATTATGAAATTATCGGTACTGACACAAATAAGAAAACGAAAAACAGTAAATATGTTGATTTTTTTTACAAAGTTCCTTCAGGAAAAAATAAAAACTTTAATAATGCAATTTATAAAATATGTTTAAAACACAAAATTAATATTGTATTGCCAGCAGCAGATGAAGAAGTTTTTTCTTTAATAAAATATAAAAAAAAATTTAACAAAATTAATTGTTTTTTACCTTTAATAAACATTAAACAATTAAAACAAATTTCAAATAAAATTAATTTATGTAAATTGGCAAATAAATTAAACATACCTTTTTATGGATGGCATATAGCAAAAAATTATGAAGAATTAATTAAGATTTTAAATTCTTATATAGATAAAAATATTTATTGTGTAATTAAACCACCTCTATCTAGGGGAGGAAGAGATATATATGTTTTATTAAATAATGATAAGAAAAAGTTTAAACCATCTAGATTATGTAGGGAACTACATATGGGTTATAGTTATTTTTTTAGAAATTTTAAAAAAAACAAACTTGCTTTTCCAACTTTAGTTACAGATTATTTGCGACCACCGGTTTATGATGTAGATATATTATCATTTAAAGGCATTTTAAAAAAAATAGTAATTAGAAAGAGAAAGATTTCTTCAGATCCAAATCGTGGCCATGTAGTTGTAAAAAATAAAAAGATTTCAGATTATTGTAGGCATATTGTAAAAAAAATGCGTTTATCATATTTATTTGATTTTGATATAATGCATGATGTTTTTAATCATCCAAAACTAGTAGAAATAAATCCAAGAATGAGTGGAAGCATTTCAGAATCTTATAAAAAAAAGAATTATTTAGTCGATAATTTAATTGATTTAATTCATTTAAAATAAAAAAACTCTGAAAAAAATGACAAAAGTATTCTTAACCGGTGCTTCAGGAAAACTAGGATCAAATTTATATAATTTGTTAAAAAGGGACTTTAATGTTCTACCAGTAGGAAATAAAAGCAAAATAGGCTTTATTCAAAAATTAAATTTGTTAAACAATTCTATTTTAATAAAAAAATTAAATAATTTTAATCCAGATGTAATAGTTCATTTGGCTGCGTTATCAAATGTTGATTTATGTGAAAAAAACATGAGTTTTGCATTTAAATTCAACATTTTAATTACTAGTAATTTAATTAAATGGTCATTAAAAAATAAGAATGTCAGGTTTGTTTATATATCTTCTGACCAAGTTTATAACAAACCAGGATTTAACAGTGAAAATGATAAATTGAATCCTGTAAATTTTTATTCCTTGTCAAAAGTATTAGCGGAAAATTTTGTACAATTATCAACTAATAGTATTATTTTGAGAACAAATTTTTTTGGATATTTTCCGAATAAAAAAGATTCATTAATAAATTGGTTTTTAAATGAGCTAAAAAAAAAAAAAACAATTAATTTAGTAAAAGATATAAATTTTAATCCTTTATATGTTGAAACATTATGTTTATTAATAAAAAAAGTAATTTTAAAGAAAAAATTAAAAGGCATTTATAATCTAGGAACAAAAAATCGAATTACTAAAGGAATGTTATTATATAAAGTTGCTAAGAAATTAGGTTTTAACTCACATATTTTTAAATTTGTTAAATCAGATAAAATAAATTTTTTAACAAAAAGATCAAATAACATGTGTATGTCGGTAAATAAAATTGAGAAAGCACTTAAATTCAAGATGCCAAGAATTGAAGATGAGATAAATAATTTAAATAAACGATTGAACAAGGAAAACGTAATATAATTTTTTTATAGAATATGAAACCAAATATTGGAATATTAGAATCAATTCATCCCGAGGGTATTAAATTATTGAAAACTATAGGTAAAGTTTATTTAGATGTAAATTTAGATATATCAAAATTATATAAAAAAATACAGAATTATGATGTTGTAATAATTAAATCAAATATTCAAATAAATGAAAAATTTATCAATTGTGCTAAACGACTTAAGATTGTTGCTAGAGCAGGTACAGGAGTTGATAATATAAATCTGGAATATTTAAAAAAAAAAAAGATTAAATTTTTTTCAACACCACAAAGCGCTTCTATCTCAGTTTCGGAATTGACAATTTCTTTAATATTGTCCCTAGTAAAGAAACTTCCAGATATTAATCACGCGGTTAAAAAAAATGATTATAGAAGACATCTATTTTTGTCAAATGATTTATCTAATTTGAATGTAGGTTTGGTTGGCATTGGCAATGCTGGAATAGAAGTTGCAAAAAGATTACAAGCATTCGGATGTAAAATTTATGGATTTGATAATTATTCAAAATATAAGACTCGTTTTAAAAAATATAATGGAGTTTTTGTCAAAAGTCTAAAAACAATATTGTCTTTATCTGATATTGTAAGTTTTCACGTAAGGCTAAATAAAAGCACAGAACATCTTTTAAATTTAAAAAATATTAAATTCTTAAAAAAAAATAGTATTATTATAAATACCTCAAGAGCTAAAATAATTGAAGAAAAATCGATTATTGTTGGTTTAAAAAAAAAAATTATATCCAAAGTTGGTTTAGATGTTTTGTCTCCAGAGATGCCATATGAGAAGAACCCTGATAAAAATAATTATTTTCATAAATTTTTAAATAATAAAAATATTTATATTACTCCACACATAGGGTCAATGACTGATATGACACAAAAAAAGATTGCACTTGAATTAATATCTAAAATTAAAAGAAATTTAGTTAAAAAAATATTATAAGATTAAAAATAAAAGAATTACTACATATTCATAAAAAAAGAAAAAAATGAAATCAGTAATTATTATACCCTCTAGATGGAAATCTTCTAGGTTTGAAGGCAAATCTTTAGCTCTTATAGATGGTAAACCTATGGTCCAAAGAGTTTATGAGAGAGCAATTAAATCCAAAGAAGCAGACGATGTAATTATAGCTACAGATGAAAAAAGAATATTTAATTTTTGTAAAAAAAATAAATTGAAAGTTATTATTACATCTAAAAATGCTAAAAATGGAGCTGAAAGGATATCTTTTGCTACAAGAAAAATAGATTCAAAAATTTTTGTTAATGTTCAAGGTGACGCACCATTAATTAATCCTAAAAGTATAGATAAAGTAATTTTATGTTTAAAGAATAATGTTTCTAAGGGTTATCAAGTTTGCGCTGGTTGTACATCTGATAATAATCTAAAACAAGATAAAAGAAATAGTTTAAGTTTTGTAGTTATTTCTAAATCAAATGATATTATTTATACTTCAAGATCCACAATACCTTTTTATAAAAGAAATCATAAAAAAGTTAAAATGTTTAGAACTGTTGGTTTATTTGCATATACGAAAGAAATTATAAAAAAATTTTCTATGTTAAAAAGTGATCTTGAAAAATATGAAGATTTAGAAATTTTAAGATTTCTAGAAAATAATATTAAAGTGAAATGCGCTCATGTAAAAGAAGAAATTTCTGATGTAAATTATAAATCAGATATAAAGCGAGTTGAAAATCTATTAAGAAAAACAAAAAAATAATTATTTTTAATGAAAAAAAACATTTCTTTAAATACTGTTTTGATTATTGGAAATCATACAAGACATAAAGCCTTCGCTTATTTTGTTGAAAAAGATAAAAATATTAATGTAAAAAGTTATATTGTTTTTAATAGAGAAAATCCTAGCCCGGCTCCTCCAAAAAATATTGATCCTGAACTGAAAAGAATATGGATTAACCACTTTAACATAAGAAACTCAACTGAGAAAAAAATTTTTGAGGAGAAAGATTTAAATAAAAATTTACCAAAATTAGAAATTAAAAAAGGCGATAATTTAAATTCAAAAAAAACAATTAATTTTATTAAGAAACAAAAGCTTGATTTGGCTATCATATACGGATCTGATGTAATTAAAGATCCTTTATTTTCATTTCTACCAAAATATAAATTAAATTTTCATTTAGGTTTAATCCCTCACTTTAAAGGTTCAGTAACAATGATATGGCCGTTCTTGCTTCTACAACCAAATAATGCTTGTTGTACTTTTCATTTGATAGATAAACTAGTAGATACTGGAGAAATTATTCATCAAGTTAACCCAGTTTTAAATAAAGGTGATAGAATGCATGAAACTATTTCAAAGACATGCTTAAAATCTTTTTTTGAATTTAAATATGTTGCAAAAGAATTAAAGAAAAGAATATTAAATAAAGTTAAAGTTAAATACGATGAAAAATTAAAACAAACTGGGAAAATATTTAGAAAAAGTGATTTCCAGCCAGAGCATTTAAGGATAATTTATAAATATTATAAAGATAAGATAGTGGATCTATATTTGACAAACAAAGTAAATCCAAAGAGAATTAAATTAATTCAATTAAAAAAATGAGTTTTAAACATAAAGATAGAACGGTTAAGAAATTACTTTATTCAAAACAAAGTAATCCACATAGCGTTTTAATAAAAAAAAAGGGTAATGGTTATAAGAAGTATAGAGATCAATGGGTTCAAACTGGAGAGTTAAAAATAGAAACCTCATATCCTACACAAATAGATTTTGAATTAAATCCATCTTGTAATTTAAAATGTCCTATGTGCACATGGAGTGCAGAAAAAACTTTTGGTTTGGGTCGTTCTTCATGGATGCCTTTTAAAAAATATACAAAAATTATTGATCAAGTTAAAAATAAAGTAAAATCAGTTAATTTAAATTATATTAATGAGCCACTTATTAGAGATGATATTGTGGATTTTGTGAAATATGCCGCAGATAGTGGAATTATGGAGGTAATGTTTAACACCAATGGTTTATTGTTGAATGACAAAACAATAATTGGATTGATTAATTCTGGTCTTACAAAGCTTTCAATTTCTTTAGATGCTCATACTGAGAGAGTATATAATAAAATAAGAATAGGTAGTGACTTTAAAAAAGTAATTATAAATATAAATAATTTTTTAAGAATTAGAAAAAAACTTAAATCTAAAATACCTTTACTAAAGGTAACTTTTTTAAAAGTTGCAATCAATAAGAATGAATTAAAGCCTTTTTTAAAATATTGGAAAGAAAAAGCTGATTTAATTTCGATTCAAAATCCCTCAAATCCCTTTGATGGAAAATTATATAATGATAGAAAAAAATGGCTGGGCATAAATCAGTTTAAAGACAACAATATAAAAAGTAATAAAATATCATATGATTACGATTTTGATAGTATGAAAAGATGTGCACAACCTAATCAAAGATTAGTAATAGATTCTGATGGTGCAGTCCATCCTTGTTGTAATTTTAGAGGAAAGGAAATTAACATTGGAAATGCTTTTAAACAATCTATATATACAATTTGGAATAATAAAAAATATAAGTTATTAAGAAACATCCACAAATCAGGCGAATATCATAAAAATAAAGTATGTAAAGTTTGCATAGACCATGGATCTTCGAATGTCCCTAATGTTTAGCTACAGTTAATAAAATTATACAAGTTCATTTCAAAAGAATAATACAGAAATAATGATTATACTTGGAATACACGACGGTCATTGTGCATCAGCAGCATTAATAATAGACAATAAATTAGTGGCAGCAATTTCTGAAGAAAGAATTGTCAGAAAGAAAATGGAATGGTGTTTTCCTGAAAATGCAGTTAAAGAATGTTTAAGAATTGGAAAAATAAAGATTAAAGATGTTGATAAAGTTGCATTTTCATCCTTTCATATTGCTCCAAAACTATATTTAACAAGAAGAGAAGCTACTTTTTCATTATCAGATTGGTTAAAAGAACAAAATCTTTATTGGTATCCAAAATTTTATAAAAAAAAGAATGTAAAATATATAAAAATATTTCAAAAAAATACTAAATATAAAAAATTCCCTTACCAAAAAAAATTTATAAAAAATGAAGATGATGTTAAAGGTATGCTTAAAGCAAGATTAGAACATGCAAAAAGTATTTTTAATAAAAATAATGTTTCAATCGAAGTTTATGATCATCAAGAATGCCATGCTTACCATGTTTTGTCATTTGTTAAAAACAGAAATAAGAAAAAATTAATATTTACTATTGATGGAGCAGGAGATGGTGCCAATGCTACTTGTTGGATTTATGATCCTAAGAAAAATTTTTTAAATCAGGTTATAAGAACAGATAAATGTATAATTGGAAGACTTTATCGTTTTATAACATTGTTATTAGGAATGTTGCCTGTGCAACATGAGTATAAAGTTATGGGTTTAGCACCATATGCTAAACCTGAATATGCAAATGAAGCAAATAAAATTTTTAATGAAATTTTAACAGTAAATAAATGCTCATTTGTTTTTAAAAAAAAAATTAAGGATTTATATTTTTATTTTAAAGAAAAATTACAAGGATATAGATTTGATGTAATTGCATATTCACTACAAAATTTTACTGAGGAAATAATATCAAAATGGGTTAGTAATGTATCAAAAAAATATGGAATAAAAGATATATGTATTTCAGGAGGCGTTGCACAAAACATAAAATGTAATCAAAAAATATCAGAACTTAAAAGTATAGACGATGTATTTGTTGGTCCAGGTTCTGGCGATGAAGGATTATCTATAGGAGCAGCATTTCGTTCACTTTCAGAGGAAAATTTATCAATAGATAAAAATTTTTACATTAAAAACGCATATTTGGGTAATAAGTTCTCAGATAATGAAATAAAGAAAGAAATAGAAAAATTAAATAAGGAAAAATTAACTGTTGAAAAATTTAACAAAAATAAAGTTATAAATTTATTAATTAAAGGCGAGGTTGTAGGAAGGTTTTGTGGAAAAATGGAATTTGGTCCAAGAGCTTTAGGAAATAGAAGTATTATTGCAGATCCAAGAAATAAAAATATTATACAAAAAATAAATGAGGTTATTAAAGAAAGAGATTTTTGGATGCCTTTTGCTCCTTCAATCCTCAAAGAAAAATCTAAGAAATATATAATAAATAAGAAAAATTTAGATTCCAGTTATATGACAATAGGTTTGAATGTGACACAAATTGCCAAAGATTGTTTACAAGCCGCAATTCACTCCTATGATAAAACAGCAAGACCGCATTTTGTTACGCGTGAAAATAACCAACAGTATTATGATTTAATAAAAGCATTTGAAAGAAAGACAGGAGTTTCATCACTTTTAAATACCTCCTTCAATCTTCATGGCGAACCAATTGTATGCACTCCTTCAGATGCAATAAAAACATTCTTAAAGTCTGGTTTAAGAAATTTAATAATAGAAAACTATCTTATTAGAAAAAAAGATGAAAAAAAAATTTGACAGAAAAATTAGTATCTTGTTCTATACTTTCGGTAATAGGGAAATAGGATTTGGACATTTATTTAGATGTATATCATTAGCTAATTTTTTTTTAAAACAAAATTATTTATTCAGTTTTGATTTTATTATAGATAACAATCAAACTGACATATCTATCCTCAAGGAATTTGCAGATTTTAGATTTAATATTTATAAAAAAATACCGAAAAGTAAAAAAAATAAATGGAATATTTGTATTGTTGATAAGTTAAATGAGAAAATATTAAATTTAAATAAATTAAAAAAATTAACAGATATATTGGTAACTATAGATAATAAATATATTAACGATCAAGTTGATGTAAGTTTTTTTCCACTTTATAAACCAAAAAAAAAAAATATTATATGGTTCAGATTATCAAATATTGAATCCTAATTTTTTAAATGAGAGAAAAATAAGAAATAAAATAAGAAAAAAAAAGAGTGGAAGCTTATCATTATTTATTTCACAGGGCGGGTCCGATGCTCATAATCTTTTGTATAAAATTACTTTTTTTTTGATGAATGAATTTTACGAACTAAATAATATAAAATTTTATGTCTTGTTGAGCTCAAAATATAATTCTAAAGAAAAAAACCTTTTTTATTTATTAAAAAAGAAAAGACCAAAAAAATTATTTTGTATTTATAAAGAAAAAAATTTAGCAAAAACAATGAATAAAATGGATTTAGCGATAAGTTCAGGAGGCATTACAGCATGCGAATTGATGTATTTAAATATTCCCACACTGTTAATCTCAAAAGAAAAGAAAGAACTAGAAACCATGTCCTTTTTATCAAAAAAAAAACTTTGTATTAATATTGGTTATTTCAATCAAAGAAATATAAAAAATTTAAAAAAAAAAATAAAAGAATTAATAAATAATCGTAGTAAAAGAGAATCTCTTCAAAAAAATTGTAATAACTTTTTTAGAATTAATTCATCTAATCAGGTTTGCAAAATTATTTTGAATAAATTTATTAAAAGAAAAGGTTTGAATGAATAAAAATAATATAGGTTTATATAAAAAAGAAGTAGTCACTGTTGTCGGTTTAGGATTTGTAGGTTCAGCTATGTCAGTTGCAATATCTACTTCTAAAAATAATATGGGTAAAAATAATTTTGTTGTTTATGGATTAGAACAAAAGAATAAAAAAGGAAAAAAAATAGTTAAGGAAATAAATAAAGGCATTTTCCCATTTAAAAATGAAGACTTAAGTTTAGAAAAAAATCTAAAAAATTCAGTACTTAATAAAAGTTTTATCGCAACAACTGATAATAAAATAATAAATAAGTCAGATGTTGTTGTTGTAGATATAGAATTTAATATTGATAAAAAAAATAAAAATTCAAAACAAAGTTTAAAAAAATTTATTAAATCGATATCCAAAATTATATTTCTAATGAAGAAAGATTCGCTGTTGTTAATAGAAACAACAATTCCGCCTGGAGTGTGTGAAAAAATTATACATCCTGAACTAAATAAAATATTAAAAATAAGGAGTATGTCAAAAGATTCTATTTGCTTGGCCTTTTCATATGAAAGAGTAATGCCTGGAATAGCATATCTTGACTCGATTAAAAATTTCTGGAGAGTTTATTCAGGAATCAATAAGAAATCTAAACTACTTTGTAGAAAATTTTTGACAAAAATAATAAATACAAAAAAATACCCTTTAAAAGAATTAAATAAGATTACTGAAGTTGAAACAGCAAAAGTTCTTGAAAATACTTATAGAGCGACGAACATAGCTTTAATTGATGAGTGGAGTAGATTTTCAGAAATGATGGGAGTCGATTTATATGATGTAATTAATTCAATAAAAGTAAGACCTACACATAATAATATTATGTACCCAGGTTTAGGAGTGGGGGGTTATTGTTTGCCAAAAGACCCTTTACTAGCAGAATTTTCTGCAAGAAATATTTTTAATTTTAAAAAAATTAAATTTCCAATTACAAACATGGCCTTAGATATTAATGCAAAAAGTCCTTTGGAATTAATTAAAGTTATAAAAAAATTTTTTAAGAATAGAATTAAAAATAAAAGAATTCTTGTACTAGGAGTAAGTTACAAAGAAGATATAAGTGATTTTAGAAATTCCCCGACAATTGAGTTTTGTGAAAAGTTTCGAAAGCATGTAGGTAACATTTTTTGTCACGATCCATATATAGAATATAAAAGAAAAAAAAATATAATTTTTTCACCAAAGCTCTCTCAATTTAAGAAGTCTGATGTTATTGTTTTTGCTGTAAAACATAATATGTATTTAAAATTGAATATTATAAAGTATCTTAGAAATTCAAAAGCATTGATTATAGATACAAGTAAAATATTAAATGACTCAATGCAAAAAAAATTAAAGAAAAAAAAAATAAGAATTTTTTCATTGGGTAAAGGATTCAATTGAAAAGAATCCTAATCACTGGCGGTGCAGGTTTTATCGGGCTAAATTTAGTCAAGGAGTATGCAAAAGAAAAATATGTTATTGATATTATTGATAATTTTTCAAGAGGAAAACAAGATGAAGAGTTAAAGAAAGTTTTAAGATTAAAAAATGTAAATTTAATAAAAAATGATATAGAAAAAAAAATTAATTTAAAAAATAATTACAAATTTATTTTTCATCTTGCTGCAGTTGTTGGAGTTGAAAATGTTATTAAAAATCCTTTAGAAACATTTAAAAAAAATATGAATATTTTATATGAAGTACTAGATTTTGCTAGAAGACAGAAAAAATTAAAAAGATTTATATTTTTTTCAACTAGTGAAGTTTATGCAGGCGCTTATAAAAATTATAAGATTAAAATACCAACAAAAGAAAGCACACCTTTGACATTAAGTGATTTATCTTTTAATAGGACTTCATATATGTTGTCAAAGATTTCTGGTGAGTATATTTGTAAAATGTCTAATATTCCTTTTACAATTTTTAGGCCTCATAATATATATGGACCGAGGATGGGCTACAATCATGTAATTCCAGAAACCATTCAAAAAATTTATAAGTTAAAAAAAAAAGATACAATTAATGTTTATTCATTTAATCACAAAAGAACTTTTTGTTATGTTTCAGATGCAATATATATGATTAAAGAAATTATAAAAAATAATAAAACTATAAATAAAACTTTTAATTTAGGAAATGAAAAACCTGAGATAACTATATTAGACCTTGTTAAAAAGTTAGTAAATATAAGCAGAATAAACGTGAAAATAAAAAAATTACCTCCTACAGAAGGATCCCCAGAAAGAAGAGCTCCCAATATGTCTAAAACTTTTTCTTTTATTAAAAAAAGAAATAATGTCACTCTAGAAGAAGGATTGTTAAAAACATTTTCCTGGTACAAAAATAATTTATAAATATTTTTTTTTATATGAAATTAAATAAAATTAAACTAGGAAAAAAAGTTATAAGCAATGCATCAACCCCATATTTTATTGCTGAAATTGGTGTTAATCATGAGAATTCATTATCAAGGGCAAAAAAATTAATATTACTTGCAAAAAAAGGAGGTGCTGACGGTGTAAAATTTCAAACTTACAAAGCAGAAACTTTAGCATCTAAAAAGAGTCCTTCATATTGGGATACAAAGCAAATAAAAATAAGAAGTCAGTTTGAATTATTTAAAAAGTTCGACCATTTTAATTTTGAAGATTATAAAACTTTAGCTTTATTTTGTAAGAAAAATAAAATTGATTTTTTATCAACGCCTTTTGATACTGATTCAGTAAATTTTTTAAATAAATTTGTACCTTTTTTTAAAATAGCATCGGCAGATATTACAAATTTTCCTTTAATCAGATGTATAGCTAGAAAAAAAAAACCCGTAGTTTTATCTACTGGAGCTTCTAATATAAATGAGATTAAAGCAGCTATTTTCGAACTAAATAAATATGGTTGTAAAAAAATAGTACTTCTACATTGTATTTTAAATTATCCAACGAAATATAATAATGCTAATTTAAATATGATAAATTATTTGAAAAATATTTTTCCTGATAAATTAATTGGTTTTTCTGATCACACTTATCCAGACGATGAAATGAGAGTGCTAGTAACAGCGTATACAAAAGGAGCACGTGTAATTGAAAAACATTTTACAGATAATAAGAAGTTAAAAGGTAATGATCATTTTCATTCTTTGGATTGTAATGATTTGTCTACTTTTATAAAAAAAGTAAATTTTATAAATACAATAGAAGGAAAGCCAGAAAGAATAGTTCTTGAATCTGAAAAAATTTCTAGAAAAAATGCAAGACGAAGTGTATACACTAAGAAGAAAATAAAAAAAGGAGAAATTCTTAATGAACAAAACATTATACCCAAAAGGCCAGGTAATGGAATTAGCCCAATTTACTGGGACAAATTAATAGGTAAAAAAGTCATAAAAAACTTAGAAGAAGATGTCGAAATAAAGTGGGAACATATAAAAAAGTAATTATTTTTTTAATTGTATTTATATTTTATATAAAATGAAAGCTGTAATAATGGCAGGAGGCGTTGGAAAAAGGTTGAGACCATTTACTTATTCTATACCCAAACCTCTATTGTCAGCTGGCGGTATTACTTCTATTGAAAGTACTATCAATATATTATCTAAATATAATATAAAAGAGATTTTTATACTCACCTGTTATAAATCTGAAATGTTTAATATTGTTAAGACATTTCAAGAAAAATATAAAGTTAATATTAAAATTATTAATGAAAAAAAAGGATTAGGTACAATAGGTGGACTTTTTCTTTTAAAAAAATATTTACGTAATGCTAAGTTCATCATTTTAAATGGTGATATTTTTTTTTCATTTAATATAAATAATTTCATAAATTTTCACGAAAAAAAAAAATCATATATTACAATTGGAATACATAGATATAATTTTCAATTTCCTTATGCAATAATTAAATCAAATTTAGAAAAAAAGATTAAAAGTATAAAAGAAAAACCTGTTATAAAGAATTACATTAATGCTGGAATTTATATTTTAGATAATAGAATATTTAATTTTTTAAATGGTCATAAATATGTAGATATGCCAGATTTAATTGAAAAAGTATCTAAATATAAAAAAAATATATTTACCTTTGACATTGGAGAGAAATGGGTGGATCTAGGAAGAATAGAGGATTATAGAGTAGCATCTAAAATAATTTCAAAATGGTAGAAAAATCTTTTTTTGATGTTATTGCAATTATTCCTGCAAGAGCACATTTTGATAAAATAGAACAACTTAATATGAAGGAATTAGGAGGCAAACCACTCATATATTATGCTATTCAAGAAGCGAGAAAATCAAAATTTATAGACAAAGTTTTTGTATCAACTGAAGATAAAAAGA
>Ga0315338_1003059_pt1 | contig 15222 bp, 13 predicted proteins | sample ASW8metaG_FD_204518 | JGI IMG/M metagenome (GOLD analysis project Ga0315338, IMG submission 204518) | Ammonia-oxidizing marine archaeal communities from Monterey Bay, California, United States - ASW #8 | ecosystem: Environmental > Aquatic > Marine > Coastal | place: USA: California | collected... | reverse complement strand
AATGAACTGTACAAAATATCACCGTTAGGAACTGTTAGTTCTTTTTGCACCGGAGCAATTCATTCTGGCTTATTTTCTCTAACAGCTGTTTATGCTGCTATAGTTAAATTTACAGTTTTTGAAATTTCAATTTTATTATTTATAATCACTGTGTCAGGAGTATTAACACAAGCACCTATTGGTTATCTTTCAGATAAATTTGATAGAAGATTAGTAATTGTATTATCAACTTTTGGGAGTGCTGTGTTTGCATTATTGGCAATTATTGTATCTGGATCATCTTTGCAAAATATGTATTTAGCAACAGAGTTAGGGTTTAGTAAAATTTTATTTTTTATCTCTGTAGCATTATACGCTGGGTTATGTTTGCCTTTATTTTCATTAAATTTAGCTCACACTAATGATTTTGTGCCTAAAGAAAAGTTTGTTGCTGCGGGTGGTGGATTACAATTAATTTTTGGAATAGGTGCTATTGGTGGTCCAATACTCTGTACTTTGTTTATGAGTTGGTTCGGTGTTAATGGATTCTTTATATTTTTAATTACTTTTCATATTATAATTGGTGTTTTTGCATTATACAGAATGAAAATTAGAGAAACTGAAGACAATCCAGATTCTACATTTACACCTTTACCAACAACAATAACTCCTGTTGGATTAGAATTGGATCCTGACACTCCAGCTGAACCAATCATCGCTACCACTGATAGTAAATAAATCAAATGGTACATTCTAGTTCTTGTTGATAACGTCTGATCATGAAAAAACTTTTAGGGATCGTGGTTTTGGGTTTGTTGTGGTTTAGTATTGGATACGCTCATCAACCAGTATTAAATGACACTAATCCTATAAGTTTTGAAGCACCTTACATCATTGAGAAGCCAGAAATTTCAAAAGCAATATATACCACACTTAATGGAAAGCCTCATATATATAAAATTTCTTCAGATAAATCATTTAAATTTTATGTAGGATTAACTGTTCCAAAAATTGATGAATGTAAAGATTTTAAAAAATATTCTTTTGAAATTTTAGATTCAAATAGAAAAGTTATTAAAAAATTTGATGGTGAAAGCTTTAAGTGGTGGTCTTGGTATGAAAAATATGGAAAAAAATGGTATTGGGTTGGTCCTGAATATGGAGAAAATTTTAAAAGTAATACAATTTTTGAAAAAGGAGAATATTTTATAAAAGTCTATAGCAAAGATAACTTTGGTAATTATGTTCTTGCAACTGGAGATATTGAAAAATTTGGACTAAAAGTATTGGCAAAAATGCCATTTACTTTACCAAAGATAAATAAAAAATTTTGGGGTTCTGGATGTGGAAACTAGTTTAAAAATTATAACTAATTTTTTAAATATTCATTAAAATTTAATCTTTAAAAAAAAAGACTAATTAGAGAAAATTCTAGTAGGAATTCTAGTATTTTTTGAGATAAATCAAATGGAATATTATACTGACTTTTGATAACATTTAATCATGAAAAAACTTTTAGGAATCGTGGTTCTGGGTTTGTTGTGGTGCAGTATTGCAAATGCTTTTTTGTTAAATGATTCTTTAAAGTTCGAAACAGGTGATAGCTCTATAGTTCGAGGGAAAATCAATTTTGATGGGAAAGAATTTAAGGTTTGGACCAGAAAAGATTTTAAGGGTCCAAAAAATATTCAAAGAAATATAGTTCAATTTGTAGCTGTCGACAATATAACTAAAAAAAAGGTTCAGATATCAATAATATATTATCCAACTGATAATCGTCATTCTTATAGATTTTATGATTATCTAAATTCCAGTGAGAAAGAAAAAAATTATTATTTGATAGATGATAGAGTTAACAAAAAATATTGGTACAACAAAGCAATTATATATAGATATTTAAATTTAGAAAAAAAAAATTTACATTATGGTAAGTGGTTTTTGCGTGATGATCAAAGATGGATGTATGGAGTTGTGGATACAAATTTACCTGAAGATAAAAGGTGGCTAGTATTTGAGGGGAGTAATAATAAACTACTTTCACAAACAGGTCTTAGTAAAAAAGAAAGGAAAAAAGAGTATAATAAAATATTTAAGTACCAACCAAGATTTGAAGAAATTGAATATTTAACAAGAAATATTGAAAGAAGTTATTATGCAGAAATACAAAACGATAGTAAAAAAATTAAAATTACTGAAAAAATAAAAGAAGAAGAAATCCCAGATGAATTAGAAGATGAAAAGAAAAAAATAGCTAAAGAAAAAAAAGAATTAAAAAAAGAAAGAGAAAGAATAGCTAAAGAAAAAGAAGAATTGCGAAAAGAAAGAGAAAGAATAGCTAAAGAAAAAGAAAAAGCTGAACAACAAAAATTATATGCATTTAGTTCTGGATCTGGATTTGTTACATCTTCTGGAAACGCAAACATAATTACTAATAATCATGTAGTAGAAGGATGTAATAACATTGTCATCTCTCATAAAGGCAATAGAATTAACGGTAAGATTTTAGCAGTTGACCCAAAAAATGATTTAGCAATTCTTAAAGCTAAACTAAATGTCTCAAAAGTTTATCCTGTTGCTTTAGTAGATGCTAAATTATTAGAGGATGTTATAATTGCAGGATATCCATTAGGTAAAGAAGTTAGTGCAGCTATAAAAATTACAAAAGGTAGCGTTTCGTCACTAGCCGGATATGGAGACAACTATTCAAATTTCCAGACAGACGCAGCACTTAACCAAGGTAATAGTGGTGGACCAATTATCAACAACAAAGGTAATGTAATAGGTGTCGCGGTTGCAAATTATGGAAAAAAGGAAGGAATTGAAAGTTTTAATTTTGGAATTAAGTCTTCAACATTAAGAGCTTTTGCTAATTCTAATGGTATTAGTTTTAAATATCCTAATCCACGCCCTTTACAAAATACTGAACTTGGTGAATTGATAACAGAAGCTACAGTATTTTTAGAGTGCCATATGACTATGTCAAAAATAAAAAAAACTATCTCAGAGATCGAAAAAAATAGAAAAGCAGTGTACGAAGAATTTTTAAAATAGTTTAAAAAAATTGATAGATGAAAAAACTTTTAGGGATCGTGGTTCTGAGTTTGTTAAAGAAAAGAAAGAATATTTTATGAGTTTAGACTGGAATTTAATTTGGAAAATACTCCAAGTAGTTGCTTTATTAGTTATAGCCAGAGAAATTGATAAAAGAATACGAAAAAGAAAAAAATAGGTATTTAAATTAATGAAAAAACTTTTAAGGATCGTGGTTCTGGGTTTAATAATTTGTAATATAACTTACGCAAAAAAAAATAAAAATACTTGGGATTATCCTTTATTGTTTTATAAAGGATGGGAAGTTAAAGGTTCAGAAAATCACTATAAGTTTCAATCAAATTTAAGAGAAGACAAAGACGTTTTAAAAGAATTTAAAAATAATAAAGAAACTGGGATAATTAGTTATTTGTTATTTGAAGATGGTAAAATTGTAATCGATGAGTCTGATATACCAATATCTATTCAGGGAGATAAAATAATTGATGGTTTGTTGCCATCACATTCAATGGGTAAAAGTTTAGTATCTTATGTGACAGGACACGCTATTTGTGAAGGTTATATTGATAACGTAAATGTAAAATTAAATGATTGGCCATTAATAAAAAATACTCTCTACGAAGATTCAATATTGCTTGACCTTTTAAATATGAAAGCAGGAGACCAGAAATGGGTTGGTGAAAGAATGAAAAATGGTTCAGACAATAGAATCAAAGGTCCCATGGAGGAAAACGTAAATGTAATTGGCCTAATGAAAGTAATGAATGAATATTTAAGAGGTTCAGAAAAAAGTAAATTAATTTATAATTATAGTGCTCTAACTACTAATGTAGTTATGAACTACGTAAAACATAAAACAGATGGTAATTGGGAAAAATTATTACATAAAGTTTTTAACGAACACGTTGGAGTTAAAAATAGTGTTTATTTCCAAAAATCTAAAAAGTACTTAAAAACAGATTTTGATTCTGCAAGATATTCTTTTTATGCAACTAGATATGATTATTTAAGAATAGCAAAAACAATGCTAGATGATTGGCATAATGATACTTGTGCTGGCAAGTATTTAAAAACAATTTACAAAAATAGAATCAAAAAGAAAGATAATACAAAAGAACCAGACGATGTGGGTCTTTATACAAAAACATATGGTGGTCAATTTCATTTTGATATTTTTGGATTGAAAAAAACAAGAAAAATTATAGGGATGAGTGGATTTGCAGGTCAACAAATACTAATTGATTTGGATGATAAAAGAATAATAGTCGTTAATTCTCTATATAAAAATTATAACTGGAAAAAAATTGTCCATTCGGTAATTAAAAAAGGTATATGAAAAAACTTTTAGGGATCTTGGTTCTGGGTTTGTTATGGTGTAATATTACAAAGTATTTAATACTTAATAAGGAGAGATGTTGTGTCAGAAACAAAGATATTCCGTAAAAAAGATCTCGACCTTGAGCCTGTGAACGGTATGAAAACAATCGGTTTGGTCAATGTATCGTTTTCCGATAAACTGGGAGCAGGGATTGGCGTTTTTGAAGATTGCTCTATACCTTGGCATATAACTTATGACGAGGTCATCTACATACTTGAGGGACAGTTCACGTTACAAGTCGGTGACAAGAAATTCGAAGCCGGCCCTGGAGACGTGCTATGGGTGCCACGTAATACAGATATTGTTTATATAGCCCACGAACGAGTAACATTTTTCTACTCTGTACTACCTGCCGGTAACGCACCATCAACATCCAAACGTATTGATTATACTTTTGATAACCAAGAAAAGTAAAAAATGTATGAGCTGGCTGCAAATTTAACATTAATTGTTCACTTTGCTTTTATTCTCTTTGTTGTATTTGGTGCATTATTATTTTTTGTTGCAAAAAAAATTATTTTTATCCACTTTCCTGCTCTTATTTGGGGATCCTATATCGAATTAACTAATTCCATATGTCCTCTGACTTATCTTGAAAATTGGTTTTTACATAAAGCTAACCTAACAACATATTCTGAAGGTTTTATTCAAAATTACTTAGTGCCGATTGTTTATCCGGTGAGTCTTACGAAAGATTTACAAATATATCTAGGAATAGCCCTAATAGTCATAAATATAGTTTTTTATGCTTTTATATTTAATAAACTGAAAAAAAATTTTAAATGAAAAAGCTTTTAGGGATCTTGGTTCTGGGTTTGTTGTTTTATAATTCAAAGAATTAAAATGAATGAAAAAAAAAATTTAACTACAAAAGAAACTTTTGATCTAGCTGTTAAAAAACATCAAAATAATTATTTTCAAATAGCTGAGAAACTTTATAAAGAAATTTTAAAGACAAATCCTGATCAATTTGAATCAAATTTTGCTTTAGGAACATTATTAACGCAGACCAAAAGATTCAATCTAGCAAAACCTTTCATTCAAAAAGCAATTCAAATTAATCCTAATTATGCAGCAGCACATAGTAATCTTGGATATATACAAAGAGAATTAGGAGAACAACAAAAAGCAATAAGTTCTTATCAAAAAGCAATTCAAATTAGTCCTAATGATGCAAGTGCGTATAATAATCTTGCAATAATGTTTAGAGAATTAGGAGAACTTCAAAAAGCAATAAATTGTTATGAAAAAGCAATTCAAATTAATCCTGACAATATAAGTGTAATAAATGGCCTGTCAGGTATATTTAAATTAATTCAATTAGATAATATAACAAAAACTAATAGTACCAGTTTAAAAAATTTGTTTTTATTTCTATTTAGAAGAAATGATATTAGTCATACAGATATTTTTAGTAACGCGAAATTGCTGCTATTTATAGGAGAAAATGACAATCAAGTACAGCAAATCGTTGATTCAGATTCTTTATTGTTAAAAAATAAGATTATACAAAATTTATCAAAAGAAGAACTTTTCCTTTTAATGCTCCAAAAATCCTTAATTAAAGATCGTTTATTAGAAAAAATACTAACCAAAATTAGACAAGAGATATTATCTAATTTAATTAAATCTAATAAAGATGCTTTAAAAGTAAAATTTGAATTTTTGATTTCTCTTGCAGAGCAATGTTTTCTTAATGAGTATTGCTTTGTTCAATCAAAAAAAGAAATTGGTAGCATTAAACAACTAAGAGATTCAATAGAAAATGAAAAAGAAATCAATGAAATTAGAATAGCAATTTTAGGGTGTTATATCCCTTTAAATACCTCTAAAATTATTGGTAAAAAATTATTAAATTATAAATCTGAAAATAATTTATTTAATGATTTAATTTCCTTGCAAATTAGAGAACCTTTAAAAGAAAAAGAGTTATTAAATTCTATAAAATCTTTTGATAACTTCTCAGATTCTGTTTCAAAAAAAGTTAGAAAACAATATGAGGAAAATCCTTATCCTAGATGGAGATTTAGTTATAGAAAGTCAACTTCTAATCCTTTGGTTATTATTAATAATCAAATAAAACCAAATAAAATTGAATTAAATGATAAATTTAATAATCCAAATATTCTTATTGCAGGATGTGGAACAGGAAAACATATTGCTACAGCGGAGCAATATCTAAATGCGAATATACTTGGAGTTGATCTAAGCCTAAGAAGTCTTGCTTATGCCAAGAGAAAAACAGAAGAATCAGGTTTTAAAAATATAGAATTTTTACATGCAGATATTTTGCAATTGAGAAATTTAAATAGAAAATTTGATATTATAGAGTGTTTAGGAACTCTCCATCATATGAAAGATCCCTTGGCAGGACTTAAAGTATTGCTAGATTTATTAGAGCCTCATGGTTTTTTGAAGTTAGGATTATATAGTGAAATATCAAGGCAACATATAGTTAAAGCAAGAGAATTTATAAAAAAAAAAAAATTTAAAAATACAATCGAAGATATTAGAAATTTCAGAGAATCAATTGTTAAAGAAAAAAATGATCAATTATTTCAGAAAATATTTAATATTCGTGATTTTTATTCAACATCTATGGCAAGAGATTTAATGTTCCATGTTCAAGAACACCGTTTCACAATACCGGAAATCTCTAAAATGTTAAAAAATTTAAATTTAGAATTTCTTGGTTTTACAAATCTATTAATCAACACTAAATTCTCGAAATTTTTTCCTAATGATAAAAAAAATATTTCTTTAGATAATTGGAATCAATTTGAAATAAGTAATCCAGATACTTTTTCTAACATGTATCAATTCTGGGTAAGAAAGATACAAAAAATATAAATGAAAAAACTTTTAGGGATCGTGATTATTGGTTTGGGATTAGTGGTAAATGTTTCAGGTAGTCAAGAAACAAGCCAAAATCAGAAGGTAACGGAAAAAAAAGTTGTTTTGGAAGTTATAGCTAAAACACTTTATAAGTATTTGGATGACAAAATTTATTCAATTGCATTTTTAGAGACAAATTCATTTATCTTAAAAAAATCAACTGCCAAAAAGAATAAATTTCTTAAAAAAACAATTAAGAAAGCTCTTAAAAGTTGCAATAAAAAAAAATCAGATCTGGTTGAATCAAGATGTGTAATTTCTGTAATAAAATACCAAGAACCTAACGATCCTACAAAAAATCAAAAATTAGTAGTGAAGACAGGAATTGATACTAATAAAATTAAACTTAGCTGGAATGGTCTTGAAGGTAACACTTCTGCTTGGATATCACTTTTGTCTTCACAAAATAAAAAAAGTAAAGATGAGAAAAAAAAAGCAAAAAACGAAAAAACTAAAGAACATAAAGCAGTAGAAATTGAGAAAAAAAAAGCAGAAGAAGAAAATAAGAAGCTATTAGAGGAATTAGAAAAATTAAAGAAAGAACAAATTGAAAATGAAAACAGGAGGTTATTAGAGGAATTAGAAAAATTAAAGAAAGAAAAATTAGAATCACAAAAGATGGCTGAAATTCAAAAAAATAAAGCAGAAGAAGAAAATAAGAAGCTATTAGAGGAATTAGAAAAATTAAAGAAAGAAAAATTAGAATCACAAAAGATGGCTGAAATTCAAAAAAATAAAGTAGAAGAAGAAAAACTTTATAACGAATTAAATTTACTTTATGGATCAAAATGTAAAAAAAGTTTTTTTAATAATCTTTATGAAGTTGGGACGCCTGAGTACAAAACATGTATTTTCAATAAAGGGCCACAAAAACAAAATAAAGCTAAACAATTAGCTGCTCAGAAAAAAGCTGAAGAAAAGAAAAAAGCTGAAGAAAAGAAAAAAGCTGAAGAACTACATTCACAAAGATTAGCTAAAAAAGAAAAAAAGAAAGAGGAAGACATTGAAAAATATAATAGACTTCCAGCTAAAGATAGAAAAGCATGTAAAAATCTATTTGTTTCAATACCTAGAGTCTATCAATCATATTCTCGATGGGATTTAAAAGTTACAGCAAATAATGATCTTGTACTTATTTGTATTTATAGCAAAGGGGAATTAGGTGATAAAAATATTCCAGGAAATATTGGTCACCCAAATACTGCAGCTATAGTATTACAACATAATAAAAATAACAAAAATACTTGGATAAGTTCTCAATTTAGTGGTAGTGATAAATACAAAGGAACATGTAAGCGTGGTAATAATTTTACACCCAATGTGAGAAGTAGAGACTGTTTTATTAATTAATAAAGTCTAAACGTGGAGAAAGGGTGTGGAAAGGGAATCATAGGCCCAAGATCAATGGTTCGATTCAATTTCGCGCTACTATTCTAGACGATTCCTAAAAAAAATTGCGCCACTGAGGCGCCACTGCTAAAGTAGTTTCCTCCTACAAAATCCTAGAATATTGAGATAAGATTCTATTATGAAAAAACATTCTGGTGGTTGTGCGTGTGGAAAAGTTAGATATCATTCTATTGGTCAGCCAGTAAAAACAGGTCTGTGTCATTGTAGATATTGCCAGTTAAGAACAGGAACAGCATTTGGAATTTCTGTTTATTTTAAAAAAGAGAATTTAAAAATAGAGTCTGGTGATTTAAAAAAATATACATTTACTACTGAAAGTGGAAATACTTTCGAAACTAATTTTTGCACTAATTGTGGAACAAGTCTTTTTTGGACACTTTCTCATATGAAAGATCTTATGGGTGCTGCAGGTGGAACTTATGATCCACCTTCATTCTGGTTTAATATAGAAAGAGAAATATTCAAAAGAACCAAAGCAGAATTTGTAAGCATTAATTGCCCAGAAAATCATGAAACCTCACCTACTTATAAACCACAAAAAGGTGATGAACTTAGGTTGGACGGAAAAAATAACAAATGAAAAAACTCTTAGGGATCTTGGTTCTGGATTTGTTGTGATGAAGCATCTGTTAGTGCATTTTAGTAGGACCTTGTTCTGCTTATATAACTTTTAAAAGTGATGAAATTAAACCAAAATCTAATAAATAAAATCGGCAAAGATCTCCAATCTAAAATTAAAGGTACAATTTTGTTTGATGATTTTTCCAGAGGTCGATACAGCACTGATGCATCCATTTATCAAATAACACCAATAGGAGTAGTTCTGCCAAAAGATACTTATGATGTTGTAAATTTAGTAGAATATTCTCAAAAGCATGACTTACCTCTTCTCGCTAGAGGAGGAGGTAGCTCTCAATGTGGTCAAACTGTCGGGGAGTGCATCATTGTAGATTATTCTAAATATCAAAATCAGATTATCAAACTAAATGTTGAAGAAAAAACTGTTTGGGTTCAACCAGGTATAGTGTTAGATCAATTAAACGATTATTTAAAAAAGTATAATCTTTGGTATCCAATCGATGTATCCACCAGCAGTAGAGCCACTATAGGAGGGATGACCGGCAATAATAGTTGTGGTGCAAGATCGCTATATTATGGAAATATGGTTCATAATGTGCTTGCTATCGAAGCAATTTTAGATGATGGCTCAATTCATACTTTTGATAAAATAAACGAAAACTATTTAGCAAAAACAACCAATAAAAATCGTTATAATCAGATTATTGAAAAGTTATTAACTCTTTACAAAGATCATGAAAAAGAAATTAATTTAAGTTTTCCTAAATTACTTAGAAGAGTTGGAGGATACAATATAGATTTTGTTAATCCGAAAGGATTTAACACATCTAATATATTAGTAGGCTCCGAAGGAACTTTGTCATTATTTAACAAAATAAAATTAAAGCTATGGAACTTACCAAAACAAAAAATATTAGGAGTATGTTTTTTTGAAAATTTTAGACAATCAATGGAAGCAACTAAAGAGATTGTAAAACTTGGTCCGACTTGTGTTGAGCTAATGGATCATAATTTAATTGGCCTTGCAAAACAAATACCAATTTATGCTGAAGGAATAGCAAAATATTTTAAAGGGAATCCTGAGGCGGTTTTAATGGTAGAGTTTATTGATTGTGATATCGATTTAGCTAAAAGTAAAATCAAAAATTTAGAGTCAATTGTAAAAAGTCAAAATAAAAATAACAGTTTTTCTTTTCATGAAAACTTGGAAGATCAAAGAGAAATTTTTGAAATTAGAAAGGCGGGGTTAAATATATTAATGTCAATGAAAGGAGATAGAAAACCTATAGCTTTTATTGAAGATTGTGCAGTAACACTTGATCAACTGCCAGATTATACATCAAGACTCAAAGAAATTTTCAAAAAATATGGAACTAAAGGTATGTTTTATGCACATGCTTCGGTAGGAACACTTCATGTTAGGCCAGTTTTAAACATGAAAACAGATCATGAAATTAATAACATGAGAAAAATTGCAGAAGAAACTTTTGATATGGTTAAACAGTACAAAGGTTCTCACTCGGGCGAACATGGAGATGGAATTTTAAGATCTGAATTTCATGAAAAAATGTTCGGAAAAAAAATTGTTCAAGTTTTTGAAAATATAAAAGATACTTTTGATCAAAAAGGTTTATTAAATCCACATAAAATTGTTAAACCTTATAAATTAGATGATAGACAATTACTTCGATATAAGCCTGACTATAAAACTAAGAATATTAATACTCAATATGACTGGTCCAATTGGGGAAGTTTTTCCGGTGCTATTGAAATGTGCAACAATAATGGAGCTTGTAGAAAAATAAATGATGGAGTTATGTGTCCATCTTACAGAGTTACGAAAGAAGAAAAGGATCTTGTTAGGGGTAGAGCAAACACTTTAAGACTAGCATTATCAAATCAATTACCAAAAAATTCCTTCATTTCTAAAGAAATGTTCAAAACAATGGAACTTTGTGTGAGCTGTAAGGCATGTCAAAGAGAGTGTCCCATGGGTGTAGATATATCAAAAATGAAAAGTGAATTTTTATTTTATTATTACAAAAAATTTTCAATGAAAATCAAAGATAAAATAATGTCAAATTTACCAAAAAATATATGGATTTTAAAATTAACTTCACCGTTATTTAACAAAATAAAAAATATACCACTAATAAATTTTATGATTGAAAAAATGTTTAATTTTTCCGCTAACAGAACTTTTCCTGAAGTTCAAAACATTAAACCTTTAAAAAACATTTATTTTTCTCAACCAGATTCAGTAAACAAAGTAATTCTTCTAGCAGATACTTTTAATATTAACTTTGAGATACAAAATTTAATTTATGCAATTAAAATATTAAATAAATTTAATTTCAAAGCAATAATTCCAAACTTTGATGATTCACAACTTTCAAGACCAATTTGTTGTGGAAGAACTTATATTTCTTATGGTCAACTTGATAAAGCAAACAAAGAACTAAATAGATTTGTAAACTATATTGTTAAAAATAATTATAATAAATTGCCAGTCATCGGAATTGAACCATCTTGCCTACTCACTTTTAATGATGAATTTAAAACAATGAAAAATATTTTCAATAAAGATCAAATCAAAAATAAATTTTATTTACTTGAAGAATTTGTCTTACATCAAATTACACTAGGAAATAAAGTTTCTACTAACACCTTTAGCCAGAAAGTATTGGTACATGGTCACTGTCATCAAAAAGCCCAAAATAAATTTACTCCTTTATTGCAATTATTAAAAAAACTAAATATTAAATATAAACCTATAGAATCTAGTTGTTGTGGAATGGCAGGTTCTTTTGGATATGACAGTGAATATTATGAATATTCAAAAAAAATGGCACATTTGAGTTTAATTCCAACCCTTAAGAATGAAATAGTAAAAGACGAAATAATTGTTGCAAATGGTATTAGTTGCAGACAACAAATTTTTGATTTCTCAAATAAAAAAGCAAAACACGTTTCAGAATTATTGTTTAAAATTATTGAAAAAATTTAACTAACAAAATTAATGAAAATAAAATGAAAAAACTTTTAGGGATCTTGGTTATAGGATTATGTGGGATAAACTAGACCCACAACTAGACTTTTTTGAGATAAAACAAGAAATGAGAACGTGTGAACAAAGAAAACGCAAGTAAACTCTGGAAAATTATTCAGGAAGCTGGTGATTATTTACGGGGTCAGCTTCCCGATCATCCAAATCATCCTAAAGGTAGAAATCCCTATGCTCATGTAGCAATATGCGTCAAAGACAAATTTCAAATGAGTTACAAAGATATTGATGATGATAAGTTTAATGAAGTAGTTCAATATATTGAATTTTTGAAAAAAAATCCAAGCTAATTATTTTTTAGCTATAGTTTTTAATAATTTATCTACATCAGTCGATTCTGTATTCCACGCAGTAACAAATCTAGCAGCCTTACCGTCTAATTCGTCATGATTTACATTATAACCATTATCATTAAGATGTTTTACTGTCGAATTAGGAACACTTACAAAAACTTCGTTCGATTGTGTGGGATATACTAATTTAATATCAGAAAAAGCAGCTAGGCCTTTGCTAAGCAAAGTAGCCATGGAATTTGCATGTCGAGCGTTGCGTAGCCATAAGTCGTTAGATATATATGCCTCAAGCTGAGCTGATATAAAACGCATTTTAGAAATTAATTGTCCAGATCTTTTGTGCAAGAAAGGAAAATTTCCTACTAATTCAGGTTTAAAAAATACGATTGCTTCTGCAGCAAGACATCCATTTTTTGTTCCACCAAAAGAAAGAACATCGATGCCTAACTTCCATGTCATTTCTGCAGGACTAACATTTAGTGCGGCAATCGCATTAGCAAAACGTGCCCCATCCATATGAACTTTTAAACCATTAGAATGAGCTACTTTTGAAATGGCAGAAATTTCGTCAAGCTGGTAAATAGTACCTGACTCGCAAGACTGAGTTATACTAACTGCTGCAGGCTGGGTAAGATGGACATTGCCAGTTCCACGGATAATCTCTGAAAGATCATTTGCGGTAATTTTTCCATTTGCTCCACGCATTGGAATTAATTTTGCTCCACCTGTAAAAAATTCTGGTGCTCCACATTCATCAGTGTTGATATGGGACAGCTCATGACAATATATTTTCCCGAATACAGGAGTTAGTACTGATAGAGCAAGTGAATTTGAGGCTGTCCCTGATACAGTAGGATATATAACTACATCTGTTTCAAAAATTTCTGAAAATTTACTTTTTAGATTTGATGACCATTTATCATTCCCATAGGACGCAGCAATACCTGAATTTGCTGCATTTAAAGCCTCCATAACCTCAGGACACGCGCCAGTCACATTGTCTGAATTAAATATAGATTTTCTCTGTTTGGTTTTTGTAACAGTCATATAAATCTCTTTAATTATTGTTTTGGAAAATAATCTTCCAATTTTCCTTCCCTATATACATCTGCTGTACAACAATGAAGTCCACCGCCAAAAGCATATGCATCTCTCATATCTACTGGAATAACTTCCATTCCAATTTTATCCAATTGTTCAGCTTGGTAAACTTCACTTTTTTCAACACAAACTGTTTTTGAATCTAAAACTAAAACATTCATAGATAGCCAAACTGACGAATAGCATAACGCTGGCGGTGAGTTGTGAGCTGGTTGTGCTGCATCAATTATTTTCCAGTCATTTTTTTCAAAGAGCTTTCTTTGCTCTTTGGGTAATTTTCTTTGTGGATTGTTAATTATTAATCCAAGTTTAATAGGTGTAAATGTTGCATCTATATGTATTGGATACGGATCACCTGGAAAATTTACAGCATGCACTCTGTGATCTTTGTAGTGTCTCTTAATCCAATCTATACCTTTTAAATTTGTCGTAAATCCATGTTGAACTATCAAATCTTTTCCAAATCTTAGAACGTCAGCGGCATCAAACAAAGGTTCTTCTTCTGTTGTTACAAAAAATTTATTCTCTGTCCATTCTAATCTTTTTTGGATGCCTATTTTATCTGATAAGTAATCTTTTCTATAATCCGCATCAGTTAATCTTGGTTTTGGAGCAGATTCGTGTCTCATGTTGGGATCCAAATTATAATAATTTTTTAGTAAAGGTCTGTAACAAAGATATTCAAACCATCTACACCTGTAGCTCATTGTTGCTTCAAGGATTTCATTTCCCACTGTTAATAAAACATCTCTTGGTGGCATGCATCCAAACATAGTTTCAGCTTCCCAATCAGGTGTTGAAGTTGATTGATTAAAATCTATTGGTGTTGGTCTATCAACTTTAATTCCTTTTTTTTCCAAAATATTTGAAAAGTCGTCTAATAATTGATTTGCCTTATCAATTGCATCTTTGGTTCTTGGTCCAAATTTCCCTCGCATATCAGAATCTTCTGGAACTTTTGCATCTAATGCGGGCTCTGGAGCAGGTATACATGTCCCGTCAGCTTTACCAACAATGACATGTTTTAATGGATCCCATTCATTCCAACTGTTAACAATTATTTTTTCTGAACTCATATTAATTTTTTATAATATTTTTTTCAGGACCATACGGAAATTTGGTAATATTTTCTGCGCCTTTTTCATTAATTACTAAAATATCATGTTCTCTATATCCTCCTGCTCCTGGATTACCATTAGGTATCATTATCATTGGTTCCATTGAAATGACCATATTGGGTTCTAGAATTGTTTCAATATCTTCTCTTAATTCTAAACCTGCCTCTCTTCCATAAAAATGAGAGAGAACTCCAAATGAATGTCCATAGCCAAATGTTCGGTATTGCAAATATCCTAATTGAGCAAATAAATCGTTCAATTCTTCACAAATATCTGAACATTTTGCGCCTGGTTTAATTAACTGAAGTCCTCTTTCATGAACTTTGACATTAGCCTCCCAAGCTTTAAGTGAAT
>Ga0315338_1003058_pt1 | contig 15227 bp, 13 predicted proteins | sample ASW8metaG_FD_204518 | JGI IMG/M metagenome (GOLD analysis project Ga0315338, IMG submission 204518) | Ammonia-oxidizing marine archaeal communities from Monterey Bay, California, United States - ASW #8 | ecosystem: Environmental > Aquatic > Marine > Coastal | place: USA: California | collected... | reverse complement strand
CGAGAAGGGCCGAAGGCTCTTCGCTCGTCGTGCGGGTCTGCGATCAGAACCACGAACAGGGAGCGACGTTGGGATCATTCGAGAGCATCTATCACCCGGACCTCTTTCGAGACCAGACCGTCCTGATCACCGGTGGTGGGACCGGAATCGGACGCTGCACCGCGCATGAACTCGCGAGCCTCGGTGCGCACGTCGTCATCAGCGGTCGACGCGAAGAGGTCCTTGCCGAGACCGCCGAAGAGATTCGGTCCGATGGCGGAAGCTGTGAATTCGAAGCGATGGACATCCGTGATGCCGAGTCCGTCGAGGGATCCGTCGCCAGGGTGTGCGAACGCGCAGGTCCGATCCATTCCCTCTTCAACAACGCGGGCGGTCAGTTCTCCGCCCCGGCCGAAAAGATCAGCGAGAGTGCCTGGCTGAAGGTCGTGGACCTGAATCTTCACGGGACGTATCGCGTCACCCGCGCGGTCTTCGATGCGTCGATGAAGGAACATGGTGGGCAGATCGTGAACATGCTCGCCGACATTCGCAGCGGCTATGTCGGGATGGTGCATAGCGCCGCCGCGCGTGCAGGCATCGAGAACATGTCGATCACGCTCGCGCTCGAATGGGCGCGGTACAACATCCGTCTGAACTGTGTCGCGCCCGGAACGATTCTCTCGAAGGGCATGCTGACGTATCCGGAGGAAGTGCAGGAATCGGCCGTCCGCGGGGCGAAGCGCATCCCCGCCGCCCGGCTCGGCACCGAGAGCGAAGTCTCGGCCGCTGTGATCTTCCTCCTGTCGCCGGCCTCCGCCTTCACGACGGGGCAGACCATCGCGATCGACGGGGGATCGTCGTTCGAGAAGAGTCGTCTCTACGCCATCACGAGGCACGAACCGACCTCTGCGTGGAACGGGTTCCATCGAGATTCCGACTGGGAGGGAACCCCCTTCGAAGAGCTCGAGAGGAAGGACGAGTGAGGTACGCTCTCATGCCGCCCAAGGAGAGCACATGAATTCCGTGCGTACCCCTGATTCCCGCTTCGAGAACCTTCCCGACTACCCCTTCGCCCCGAACTACACTGAAATCCCGGACGGCGAAGGCGGCGAGCTCCGCATCCACCATCTCGACGAGGGCCCGGCGGACGGCGAGATCGTGCTCTGTCTTCACGGGCAGCCGAGCTGGTCCTTCCTCTATCGACACATGATCCCCGTCTTCGTCGAAGCCGGTTACCGCGTGCTCGCCCCCGATCTCGTCGGCTTTGGCAAGAGCGACAAACCGACCGAACGCAGCGACTACACCTACGCGAACCATGTGCGCTGGATGAGCGCCTGGCTCGAAGGTCTCGACGTCGAGCGTGCCAACCTGTTCTGCCAGGATTGGGGCGGCTTGATCGGCTTGCGACTCGTCGCCGCATACCCCGAACGGTTCGCGCGTGTCGTCGCATCGAATACGGGCATGCCCGATGGGGGCGGCCTTCCGGTGGAAGCGGCCAAGCCGATGTGGGAGATCTACGAACAGATTCCCATCGTCCCGGCGGCCGACCTGGGCAAGCATTTCGCCGCCAAGGATGGCCCGCCCGGCTTCTTCTTCTGGCGCAAGTACTGCGCCGAGTCTCCCGATTTCAGCGTTGGCGACGTGATGTCCACGGTCGGAGGTGAGATCGCACCGGAGATCCGTGCGGCCTACGAAGCGCCTTTCCCGAGCCCCGAATACGAAGCCGGCGCGCGACAGTTTCCGAGTCTCGTCCCGATCTTCCCCGACGATGTCGAGATTCCGGCCAACAAGAAAGCCTGGGAGAGCCTGGCCGCCTTTGCCAAGCCGTTCCGGACTTCCTTCGCCAGCGACGACCCCGTCACAGCAGGGATCCACAAAGTGCTCGAGAGCCGGATCGCAGGCGCAAAGGACGTGGAGCACATCACCATCCAGGGCGCGGGGCACTTCCTGCAGGAGACGCATGGTCCCGAAGTCGCGCGCGCGATGATCGACTTCATGCGCCGCTACCCATCGAACTAGGCCGAATCCCTCGACCGTTCACTCCATTTACCGTTCGCTTTATCCAGACCCGGAAGAGGAAGCCAGATGGAATATCGATCACTCGGTCGCACGGGCGTGCAGGTCAGCCAGTTCTGCCTCGGTACGATGATGTTCGGCGGCAAGACCGACAAGGCGGAATCATTCAGCATCATCGACCACGCCCTCGATCAGGGCGTCAACTTCGTCGACACCGCCGACATCTACAATGCAAACGAGAGCGAGCGGATCGTCGGCGAAGCGCTCGCCATGGACGGCCGACGCAAGGACACGATCCTCGCCACGAAGTTCAACTTCCCGCAAGGTTCGGACGTGAACGCGCGCGGTGTCAGCCGACGACATCTGATCGACGCCTGTGATGCATCCCTGAAAAGGCTGCAGACCGACTGGATCGATCTCTACCAGATGCATCGGCGTAGCGCCGACATCCCGATCGACGAAACCCTGCGCGGGCTCGATGATCTGATCCGGGCGGGCAAGATCCGATATATCGGGGGCAGCATGTTCCCCAGCTGGCAGATCGTCGAGTCGCTCTGGGTCGCGAAGGAGCTGGGGCTGAACCGTCTCGTCAGCGAACAGCCGGCCTATCACATGCTCGACCGCACGGTCGAACGCGAAGTCATTCCCGCGGCGCAGACCTTCGGCCTGGCGATCATTCCCTGGGGCCCCCTCTGCGGCGGACTGCTCACGGGCAAATACCAGCGCGACGAGGGAACCTCCGATGGGCGCTGGCAGGCGGGCAAGGACAACGCTGGCCGCGAGGCGACGCCGCAAGCCTGGGACATCATCGATCTCGTGCGGACACTCGCCGAGGAAAAGGGCTGCTCGCCCTCGCAGCTCGCCCTGGCGTGGTGCGGATCCCAACCCGGTGTCACGGCCCCGATCATCGGACCCCGCACCCTCGGGCAAGTCACCGACAACCTCGGCGCCGCGAAAGTCGAGATGGATGCGGACGACTTCGCCCGCATCGACGATCTCATTCCGCCGAAGAGCGCTGCCGTACGCTATTACGATCGCGCCATGGCGAACGACTCCCGGCCGGGCCGCTACAGGAGTCTCGTGTAAGCGAGTCTCGAACCGCTCCCGCCGCTCCCGCCGATCTCAGAAGGAGGCCCCAATGTCCCTCGATCCCCAGTTGAAGCCGCTCCTTGATGCGATGGAGAGCAATCCGGACGCCAAGGAGACGCATGAGCAGACGCCCGAAGAGGCGCGAGAAGCCTATCGCGCACTCGGAGGCATGTTCGGACCGGGCGAGGCCGTCGCGCGGCTCGAGGATCGGACCTTCCAAGGACCCGAGAGCGAGATTCCGCTCCGGATCTACACGCCGGAAGGGAAGGGGCCCTTCCCGGTACTCGTGTTCTTTCACGGTGGTGGGTTCGTGATCGGAGATCTGGAGAGTCACGACAAGGAATGTCGTGCGTTGTGTAACCGTGCGGGCTGTATCGTGGTGGCGGTTCATTACAGACTCGCGCCCGAGCATCCCTTCCCCGCCGCGCCGAACGACTGCTACGCCGCGCTCGAATGGGTCGCCGCCCATGCCAGCGAGTTCGATGGAGACGCCGCTCGAATGGCCGTGGGCGGCGACAGTGCCGGTGGCAACCTGTCTGCGGTCGTTTCTTTGTTGGCGCGCGATCGAGGAGGGCCGGCGCTGCGCTTCCAGTTGCTGATCTATCCGACCGTCGATGCGCGGAGTCTCGACGCCTACGCGTCGCAAGTCGAGAACGCGGCGGGCCCGATCCTGAAGCGTGAGACCATGGAGTATTTCATGGGGCACTACCTGGGTAGTGGCAGCCAGGCCGATTCCGATCGTCAGGACGTGAGGGCCTCACCGATTCTGGCCGCGAGCCTCGCCGGTCTTCCGCCCGCGCTCGTGATCACGGCGGAGCTCGATCCGCTGCGCGACGAAGGGGAGGCCTACGCGGAAGCGCTCGAGGCGGCCGGCGTCTCGACGGCGCATCAGCGTTACGACGGCCAGCCCCACGCCTTCTTCCAGCTCTCTCCGATCCTCGACGCGGGTAAGCGGGCGCTGGACCAGGCTGGCGCCGCCTTGGCCGAGCACCTCGCCTAGCATTCCGGCGAAAGCTCCGCGCTAGCGCCCCGTAAAGACGGGCTTGCGCTTCTCCATGATGGCGCGAACGGCTTCCTTGCTGTCTTCGGTCTGAAGTCCACGGCGGGCAGCCGCGATCTCGATGCTCAGATGACCGCGCAAGCTCGGGAGTTCGAGGGCCCGTCCGACCATGCTCTTGGTCTGACGCGCCGCGATGGGCGAGACCCCAGCGAGCAGTTCGCAGTAGGCCAGGAAGCGCGCTTCGAATTCTCCCTCGGGCGCGACTTCGCCGACGATCCCACGCGCGAGCGCGTCATCGGCGGAGATCATCTCCTGCTCGAGCAGAAAGCGCAGAGCGCCCTCGTATCCGATCGCCTGCGCGAGGGTCCACGTGAGTCCCCCGTCGGGCGAAGTGCCCGCGCGCGCATAGCCCGCGAGGAAGCGCGCACTCGAGCTCGCAATCCGGACATCGGTCGCCATGGCGAGAGAGAACCCCGCACCGACCGCGACGCCATTGATGCCGCCGACGATGGGCTTCTCGCATTCCTCGCGCATGACCAGGGGGAACCGGCTCACCCAGCCGAGCTCGTCGGTCATCTGGCTCTGGGGCGAGAGGGGATTGCCCTCGTTGGATCCAGCGTCGCTCAGGTCGAGGCCGGAGCAGAACCCGTCCCCCGCGCCCGTCAGGCCGATCACCCAGATGTCGTCGTCTGCGGCCGCCTCGCGAATCGCGTTGACGATCGCCCAGCCGAGCGAGCCGGTCAGCGCGTTCTTCCTCTTTGGACGATTGAGGCGGATGATTCGGACCTTGTCGCGATCTTCGGTCGTGACGAGGGCATCGGGGTCGGACATGTATGGCTCCTATCTGGGCGAGGCTCGTCGGGCGCGACGAAATCTGTGACGACTGCCTCGTCAGTCGTCCGTGGCGTCCACCGCCGCCATCACGTCCATCGACGCACCTTCGGGCGCGGGAACCTCGACGATCGGGTCGTCGACGTCGTCGTACTCGAGGCGCAGCGCACGACTCATCGTCGCATGCATGGCGTAGGTGCAGGTGATGTAGGTGAACTCGAGGATCTCCGTGTCGTCGAGATGTTCCTTGAGCGCATCGAAGACGCCGTCGGGCACGCGCCCGCCCTCGAGCACCAGGCAGTCTGTGTAGGCGAGGACGGCTCGTTCGACCGGCGAATAGCAGTCGGCCACGGACCACGCGCGAATCGACTCGATCTTCTCCTCGCTCAGCCCGACGTCGCGCGAGGCCTTGCAATGCTGGGAGAAGACGAACTTGCTGCCCCGGGCATAGCCCGCGCGGAGCTGTCCGAGTTCGCGGAGCTCCGCCGAGATCTTTCGATTCTTGCTGCGGTAGAAGGCGAAGCCGGACGTGGTGTGATCGAACGCGTCGGGCACACCCGCGAAGACGGTCCACCAGTTGCCGGGTGTGCCGGTCGCGGTGCCGGGTTGCTCGACCGGGTCACGATCGCCGAAGAGCATGTCGTAGAGGGTGACGGCGGTGGGGTGGGCGTCTCGTCGGGACACCTCTCGCAGTCTGGGCATGTCGGGACTCCTTTGTCGGCGAGGCTCTTCAGGCGCTCGCGTCGGCTTTGTGGAAGGTGATGCTCGGCTTTTCGGCCGCAGGCGACGGGGACGTGGCGCGCAGTAGCTCGTGCGCCTCTTTCGCATCGTCCTCGGTGAACGGCTTCGTCAGCCTGGCGAACTCGACGACGTTGCCATCGGGATCCTCGGTATAGATCGAATGGATCCAGCCGTGATCGATCTCGAGCACGTCGCGGCCGAAGTCGAGCCAGCGCTGCTTGTGCCGCTCCATGTCCTCCGAGTCGTCTGCCTGGAAGGCGAAGTGGTTCATCATCGGATCGAGCCCGAGATCGCGATTCAAGTCCGTGCGGGGATTCTCGCTTCCCGGCACGTTTGCGACATCCCAGAACGCCATCAGCGAATCGGTTGCGGAGCCCGTCGAGTAGAAGACGTGGCGAGCGAAGCCGCCGTTCTGCGGGTTGACCTCCACCTTGACGAGTTCGAAGCCCATCGCCTCGGTATAGAAGTCGTGCGTGGCTTCGATGTCCTTCACGGTCACTGCGATGTGGTTGAAACCCATGCTGGATCCTCCTTCTAATCTTGTTGCTCGAGGTCGCGTAGTCGCTCTTCGTAGGCGGGCCAGCCGAGGAGCTGTCTTGCCTCGTCGAAGCGGACTCGATTCTCGCCTCCGCTGCCTTCCTTCGCGATGCGTCCGGCCGCGGCCTGCATCGCATGGATGGTATGGAGCAGGAGCGAGACCGGATAGATCACGATGGAATAGCCCAGATCGGAGAGCTCGTTCGGCGTGAGCCACGGCGTCTTGCCGTCTTCGACGAGGTTGGCCGTCTTGTAGCCTGGCACCGTGTCGCAGTAGCGCCGCATCTGTTCGAGGTTCTCGGGCGCTTCGAGGAAGGTGATGTCGGCGCCTGCGTCGGCAAAGGCCTCACAGCGCCAGAGCGCTTCGTCGAAGCCGTCGGTCGCGTTGGCATCGGTGCGCGCCATGATGAGGATGTCGAGGCCGTGCTCCTCGCGCACGCGGGCGCATGCTCGGACACGTCGCAGCGCCTCTTCTCGATCGACGATCGCCTTGCCCGCCGTATGGCCACAGCGCTTGGGCCACTGCTGATCCTCGATCATCACGCAGGCGAGCCCCGCCTGGGCACAGCCGAGGAGCGTGCGCTCGGCGTTGATCGCGTTGCCGTAGCCCGTGTCGGCGTCGCCGATGATCGGGATCGACGTGGCCGCGCAAGCGCTGCGTGCCTGGTCGAGCATCTCTGCATAACTGAGCAGGCCGACGTCGGGCAGCCCGAGCCGCGCGGCCGCGACCGAGAAGCCGCCCATGAAGCCGGCTTCGAAGCCGGCGGATTCGATCACGCGGGCGGAGAGTGCGTCGAAGCAGCCGGGCGCCTTGAGTACGGACTCGGATGCGAGCAGGTCGCGGAGTCGTTGCGAGCCAGCCTGGCCGTTCGGAAAAAGCGTCACGGTCGGTCCCCTTCGTGTGCCAGGTCGTAGGCGGCGACCAACGCATCCTTTGCCTGCAGCACATGCTCCGCCATCAAGCGGCCTGCGCGCTCGGCCTCGCCATTGCAGATCGCGTCGACGATCAGGCGATGAAATAGCACCGAGCGGGCGAGCTCGTCTCGTCCGAATCGCTGGTAGGCGCGAAGCACCAGGGGATTCTCGATGGTCGTGTCGAGGGCGATGCCCAGGAAGGGGTTGTGCGCCATGTCGGCGATCTTGCGATGCAGCGCGGCGTTCGTCGACCGCACGTCGACGAAGTCCTCGCTCTCGTCCTCGCGCGTGGCAATGTCGAAGGCGTGAACCAGGCGTTGCAGCTCGTCACGGTCCTCGTTTCGGACGCGTCGAGCCGCCAGCCGACATGCAAACGATTCGAGCTGTGCACGCAGCTCATACAGGTCGGCGATCTGTTCGGCGGAGAGGGCGCGCATCGTCGCGCCGCGCCGCTTCTCGATCTCGACCACGCCCTCACGCTCGAGCCAGCGCAACGCCTGCCGCACGGGCGTTCGCGAGACCCCCGTCCGTTTCGCGATCTCGGCCTCGATGAGTCGCTGGCCGGGCGCGTAGCGTCCAGCCGCGATGTCCTCGCGGATCGCCTCATAGGCGCGATCGGCCTGATCGGGTTGGGGGCTTGCCGAGGGCATGTCTCTGGTATACCAAACGAGCCGTCGTGGTCAAGATTCTGTCTGCCAAGGACCACTTCGTATACAATCAGAGGTCGAGATGCTCGAAGAGCTGCGAATGGCGCTCGCCGCGTACTACGCCCACATCAAGTGGCTGCACGTGGTTTCGGTGGCCATCTGGAGCTTCAGCACCGCAGTCGCCTACGCCTGGTACCTGAAGCCTGTGCTCGTCGCGTCGTACCGCAATCCGGACGATGCTGGGCTGAAGGCGCGCCGTGACGACTGGATGGATCGCTTCGACCGGGGCGCGCAGATGGAGCACTACGCGCTGATCGTGATGGTCGCGACCGCGTTCCTGATGCTGTGGATCGCGCAGATCGATCTCATGCGGTGGTCGTTCTTCACGGCCATGCTCTGGATCGGCATCCTCGTCATCCTGCCCATGGAGGCGATCGATGTCTGGCTCGCGCATCTGGGTGGGAACAAGGAGAGGGTGCGCGCCACTGGCGACACCGAGCGCCACGAGCGTGTGATGGACCTGCACTGGCGCTTCCTGCGCATCACCGAGCCGATCGTCATCGTGCTGATCCCGACGATGTTCTACCTGGCCGTGGTGAAGCCTTTCTAGGTCGCTCGCGCACGCCTGGCCCCCGATGTCCCGCACGCCCTGGTCGATTCCATCCGCCGCTCATTCCGAACGGGAGCGCGACCGACTGCAGTAGAATGCAGACTCGAGATCGGCTTGCGAGCGGCTCATGTGTGACCGTCGCATTGCACGCCGAAAGGAGATCGGGTGAGGATGAGACCGCGACGTTCATGGCCTCCGGCAACGCCTCCGACGACGCGCCCGAGAACGCCTCCGACATCGATCGCCGTTCGCGCGACGGCCGGAATCATCTGCGCGTGAGTGCAGTCGTCGCGGTGATGAGAGCGAACTCGATTCTTCGGTCGATGCTCGTCGCCGCCTCCATTTCGTGTCTCGTTGCGCTTGGCGCGATTGCAGAAGAGGGGAGCTACGCGCCACCGCCGCCCCCGACCGATGCGTCCAAATTCGGCAGGAACTATCAGCGCACGATGACGCTGCTCGCGACGAGCACGCCGGAGCGTCGGCACAAGGTGAAGATCCTCTTCTACGGACAGTCGATCGCGGCGGGCACCTGGTGGAAGCAGGTCGCGGCCGATCTTCACACGCGCTTTCCGCATGCCGATCTCGAAGTCGAGAATCGCGCGATCGGCGGATTCTCCGTGCGAAAGCTCTATCGCGTCGCCGAGCACGACGTCCATCCGTACTACCCGGACCTGATGATCTTCCATGCGTATGGGTCGGACCGTGTGTATGAGGATCTGATCGCGGAGATTCGTCGACGCACCGCGACGGAGATTGCGATCTGGACGGATCATCTCGGCGCGAGGGAGAAGCCTGGAATCTTCGGCTCCTTCCGCGACCGAGGCTGGCCCCGCTACATGGCGGGTTTCCTGCGCGCCGTAGCCAGCGAGTACGACCTCGGCTTCATCGAGATTCGCGAGCCCTGGAAGAGGTACGTCCTCGAGAACGATCTCGACGCGCAGGCTCTCCTACTCGACGACATTCATCTGAATGATCAGGGCGGTGCCCTGATCGCGAGACTGATCGAGCGCGAACTCGTCTATCGCCCCGATCTCGGCCTGGGTCCCTCTTCGGGTCTCGTGGCCGAGTACGAGATTGGAAGTGATGTGAAGTGGACCGGGGGTCGACTGGAACTCGCGTTCGAAGGAAACCGCGTCGATCTCATTCCGGAGGCGGTGGCCGGGCCACGTGGAAGCGTCGAGATCCGAATCGACGGTAAGCGACCGTCGGAGTATCCGGGCGTCTATGCGCATATGCGACCAAGCCAGGGGTATCCGAAACATGGGCCAGGCATCCTGCGCGTCGGCTTCGACGAACAACTGCTAGTCGAAGACTGGCTCGTGCGGGTGACGCATGTCGACGATGCGTCCGGCACGTTTCGCTTCGAAGTGATCGGGTCGAAGACCGGTCACGATGGTGTCGGCGTCAGTGACGAGGATTTTCGATCGACGTCGGGGCGTGTCGTGATCCGGGCTCATGTCCGGCCGCGAGGGCTCGACGTCCAGTCGGATTGGCGGATGAGCGGGGAGATTCCCGTCGGCTACGAAATCCGCTGGAGCACGATCGGGCTGTTCCTCGATCGCTATACGCCTCCGGTCGTCAGCGACACCACGCGAGATCATGCGGCCACGGTGGCCCAGGGATTTCCGAATGGAAATCACACGCTCACCCTCTCTGCGGAGGGAGAGGCTCGGCCCGCGATTCGTGCCATTCGCGTCTACCGACCACCCGTCGCGCGCGGACGCCCGAATCCCTCTCGATCCGTCGCGACGCAGGCGCCCGGGCAGATGCCGTAGCCAGACGTCCGAACCGGCAAGCAGTCGGCAAATCGAACCGCAATCGAGGGGATGCGAATTCCGGCCGACCCGTGCATCATCTCGGATCTACCTATCTACTGGACTCGTCGGAGGTGAAGGAATCCCCCCTTCCCGCCCTCGATGGAGCTTTACGCATGGGATTGTTTCGGCGGAGTAAGAAGAAGCGCTCGAAACGGGCGCCTCCGATGGAGGGCGAATCGCTCGAGGATGGCGTCGAGGCCGATGACTCGGCTTCGACGACGGACGACGACGCGCCGCGAGTCGGCATCGTTTCCGAAGTTCTGTCTCCGCCACCCGATGCGGATCAGGCGGGACCCTTCGGTGACGTGGTCGACCGCCGCTTCGGTCCGGATGGTTCGGGCGGGACCACGAATGGCAGAGCGCAGAGAACGGCAGTCGAGATCGTCATCACCGACAAACTGCCGCCGAGGCGCAATTCCCAACGTAGAGTCGACGGACTGCTCGACGACCGAGTCGGTGGTTCAGATTCCCTCAACCTGGAGATTGATGCGGTGGCACTGATTGGAAACGGAACGACCATCACTGGCAAGATCGTGTCCGAGGAAGACCTCGAGATTCAAGGCACGGTCGAAGGTTCGATCCACCTCGAGAATCATCGCGTCACCGTCGGAACCGACGGCATCGTCAATGCGACGGTCGAAGCGATGTCGGTCGAAGTCGTCGGGAAGATTACGGGTGACGTCATCGCAACGGAACTCGTCGAGATCCACCCGGGCGGTGTGATCACGGGCGACGTGAAGGCGCCGCGGGTGATCATGAACGACGGCGGCATCGTCATCGGCGGCCTCGATATGTCTTCGGGGCTCGCGAGCATTGAGACCGGTAGTCCCGATCGGCCCAAGCTGATCAAGGTCGAACCTGAGGAGCCGGCGAAGGCGGAAAAGGGCAGCGCCTAGATTCCTTCAGGTCGTCTCGATCGGCCGAGATGCCTGCGCCGCCGCCCGCCTACGGCTGTTTCGCGAAATACCCATCGACGGCCGCCGCGAACTGCTCGGCCACGAACGCGTTCGCTTCACGGCTGACGCGTGCGCGTTCGCTGATCATGTCGAAGCCATGGAAGCATCCCGGGTAGAGGCGGAACTCGACTGGGACGCCAGCGGCGCGAAGCCGGTCGACGTAGCCGATCGTCTCGTCGCGAAACGGGTCGAGGTCGCCCACGAACGTGGCGGTCGGCGGTAGGTCTCCGTGGTCGGTCTCTCGCGCGGGCGCGGCGTACTTCGGGATGTCGTCGCTGCCGGCGAGCTCGCCGAGGTAGAGATCCCATCCGAGTCGGTTGTGTCGCGAGTTCCAGACGGGGGCGTCGTTGTCCCGGGCCGACTCCGTCGAGTTTCGATCATCCATCATGGGATATAGCGGCATCTGGAAGGCGATCCGGACTTCGCCCCGATCTCTCGCCATGAGCGCGACGGCGGCGGCCAGGCCACCGCCTGCGCTCTGTCCGATGACGATCAGCTGATCTTCGCGTATGCCCAACTCGGTGGCATTCTCCTTCATCCAGAGCAGCGTCGCATAGGAGTCGTTTGCCGCGGCGGGATAGGGCGCTTCGAACGATTTCCGGTAGTCAGGCGCGACGATGACGCACGCACGCGTCTCGATCAGCATCTCGTAGGTCGAGCCCGACATCTCTGGGCTGCCGAGGGCATAGCCGCCGCCGTGCAGGAAGAGGACGCCCGGGAGCGCCTTTTCGTCCGTCGGCGGCTGGGGCCGGTAGATGCGGACGCGTATTTCAGGGTCGTCCCCGGTCGCGGGGATGCGGCGCTCGTCGCAATCGAGTCCGTCGACCATCTGCCCAGCGCTTCGCCGGGTCATCCGATGCAGGAAGCGGAAGAAGCCGAGAGACGGCCGGAAGAGGATCTTGCCGATCAAGCCGGGGAGCCGGAGTTCCGGGTCGATCATCTTTCTCGTGACGTGCATGTAGGTCGCTCCGATCATTCTTCGAGAAGGGGCCGCGTCCTCGACTCGATCGTCTAGTTCGAACTCGACTCTACCCGAAGTCGCGACCTGAACCATCTCAGTCACCGCCGCGAGGGACGCTTCGAGAGGAGGAGGCGACCCTCTCGCGCGGAAACTCTTGACGTCGCGCCAAGGCGCCGACGGACCACTCAGTGCAGAGCGCCGCCGTCCAGCCGGGCCGAGCTTCCCCCTCCGGCTCCCCGCTCGATCGGTCGATAGTGTCGCCATGACACCCAACGGCGATCAGGTCAGCGAATCTCGTGGAACGGTCGGGTATGCACCGTACTCTGCGGCGTTCTCCTTCTTCGCCATCAGCCTCGCCCTTGTTCTCCTCATCGGATTCCTCGCAAGCCCGGCCGACGCCCAGCGCCGGGTCGAGATCTACAAGGTCCAGTTTCGCATCGCGGAGGAACTCCTCCCGCTCGCCGAAATCGCGATGGGTTCTGCCGCGGGGGTCACCCTCGATCGGGGAACCAACACGCTCGTCCTGATGGGAGACGCCGAGACGGTCGCCGCTACGGTCGCTCTGCTCGCTAGCCAGGACCGTGCACTCCGCACCGTTGTCATCCGCTACGAGTCGATGACAACGCGTGAACTGCTCGCGCGGGGCTACGAGATTCGCTGGCACGCCGCGACCGGGAACTCTCGGATCGGGAACGTGCGCGTACGATCGAGCGCGGATGCGTCCGTCGATGTTCGCACGAAGGCCGAACTCCGGAAGCTGACCGATTCGTTCAGGTCCACGATGCGCGTGACGGAAGGTGCACGGACGCGGATCGAGACGGGAACGATCGTGCCGTTCGGTGTGAGCGGTCCGAGCGGGACGACGACCGAATACGTAGACGCTTCGACGGGCTTCGAAGCCGACGCTCGCATCCTGGGCGACGGGCGTGTACGAATCGACCTCGAGTCCTTTGCGGCCGAACCCGTCGGCGAAGCTGGATCGATCGCGTCGACGTTGGCTTCGACGCAGGTCGTCGTCGAACCGGGGGATACGATCGTCGTCGCGAATTCCGATCGTTCGAACGACGAGGTGCGGAGGCAGCGCCTTGGTTCGAAGCAATCAGCGACTCGCCGGGAAGAGGCGGTCTGGGTGCTTCACGTCGAAGTGGAGTGACACGATGATCGATGCGAGCGGCTAGTTCGACTTCGCTCCGAGCCAGCCGCGCCAACCGCTGCTGAAGCCTTCGATGCTCGCTGCGGTCTCCGTGCTGCCGGACTGACGCGCGAGATCGAGGGCGGTCTGTCTCGTGTCGCTTCGCATGCGCGGGTTTGCGCCGGCCTTCAGAAGTACCTCGACGAGTTCTGCGTCGCCATGTGAAGCCGCCGCCATCAGTGCGGTCATGCGTCGTGCCCCACGGCGATTCACGTCGGCGCCTCGTTTGAGGAGTAGCGCGACGACCTCGCGGTGTCCGCGCCCCGATGCCTCGACAAGGGCGGTATCGCTTCCCTCGCTGCCCCCGTTCGGGTCGGCGCCGACTTCGATGAGCCATCCGACGAGGTCCGCATCGCCGTGGTGCGCGGCGACGGTCAGCGGAGTTCGTCCCGCGCCACAATCGGCTTCGAGCGTTCCGCGTTTCGATACGAATCGCTTCAGGATCTCCCGATGTCCATGCTCCGCCGCTCGACAGACAGCGGTCGACGCGATGTCCTGATCCCCGGCGATGAAGAGGAGCGCATCGACGACTTCCAGGCGCCCGGCGGCAGCGGCGTCGCCGAGAGCGACCCGCAGGACCGTCGGCGTCCACGAACCCCCGGCGTCGCGAAGCAGTTGAAGCTTGCGTTTCGTGCCCCCGCGCACTGCGTATTCGATCACGGCCGCGCCCGAGTCGTCTCGTGCATGGGGATCGGCGGCCGCTTCGAGGAGTACCGCGACGACGTCTTCCGTTCCCGGGCTATCGGAGCCCATCGCTTCCATCAATGGCGTAACGCCTCCACGTCCCCGCGAGTCGGGGACGAGTCCTGCCGCCAGGAGCACGGAGACGGCCTCGGCGCGCCCGGCGGCAGAGGCTCGCGTGAGCGCATTGCCGCCCTCGGCATCCGATACGCCCAGGTCGACCTTGCGATCGATCATCTCACGAAGCAGCGCGACGTCGCCGCGCCGGGCTGCTTCGATGACGGGTGGAAGAGTTCCTTCTGCGCCGGGCGTCTCTCGCGTGTGTCGCTCGAGCACGGTCAGTCGGCCCGCTGATTCCGTCCGGACGGCGGTGGAAGCGCCTCGGCTGGCGAGTTCACTCGCCATCGACGCAGAGCCGAATCGTCGGGCGACGGCCGCTGCACTCGTTCCGTCTTCGAGTTCGATGGTCGCGTCCGCACCGGCCCGCAGGAGATCTCGTGCGATCGCCGCGTGACCGAGACGGGCTGCTTCCATGAGCGCGGTATATCCGCCGACGGCGCGTGATTCGGGGGAAGCTCCGGCTTCGAGCAAGCGACGCACGACGGCCTTATTGCCCGTTCGAATCGACAAGACGAGTGCGGGCTCACCGGCTCGAGACGTGATGTTCGGATCTGCGCCTTGTTCGAGAAGCAGCCGCACGAGCTCGGGCTGCCGTCGATGGATGCTGAGGATCAATGGCCTCCAGTGCTGGACGTCGCCCGGCGCACCGTCGATCGGTGCACCGCGCGCCAGCGCCTCGCGCGCCGCTCCCGCGTTGCCCATCCGGATCGCCTGGGCGAGCGCTTCGCGAGGGTCCGAGCGATTCACGTTGATGCGGGCCCCGGCGGTCGAGAAGGCCGCCGCCCCTGTTCGCTCGAGCCGCTCGAGTTGGCTCTTCGCCTTTCGGTGACCCGCGCGCGCGGCGAGACCGAAGAGTCGAATGGCCTCGTCACGATTTTGTTCGACGCCCGTTCCATTCAGGAAGAGGGTTCCGAGCGCAAATTGCGCATCGGCGTGGCCGCGCCCCGCCGCCGCGCCGAACCATTCTACGGCGCGGTCGATGCGTTTCTCCACGCCGAGACCCGAGCGATAGGCGACGCCCAGCCGATAGGCCGCCTCGGGATGACCGCGCTTCGCAGCTTCCGTCCAGATCGCGATCGCGCGATCGAAGTCGCGCATCCTGACCGCCAGCTCCGCTTCGGCGATCGCAGGATCT
>Ga0315338_1003057_pt1 | contig 15228 bp, 12 predicted proteins | sample ASW8metaG_FD_204518 | JGI IMG/M metagenome (GOLD analysis project Ga0315338, IMG submission 204518) | Ammonia-oxidizing marine archaeal communities from Monterey Bay, California, United States - ASW #8 | ecosystem: Environmental > Aquatic > Marine > Coastal | place: USA: California | collected... | reverse complement strand
TCGAACTCATTACGGGACTCGGTGTCGAGCCGCATATGCGATGGCGAAGCTATTGCGATTCGATCGTCGAACTCGCGGTCGACATGGGCGTTCGGCGCTGCGTGATGATCGGTGCATATCTGGCGGATGTCGTCTACTCACAACCGGTCGTCGTTACGGGGCATTCGAGTGACCCAGAGCTTCTCGAACGCTTCGAGGTCTCACCAACGAACTACGAAGGGATGACCGGCATCGTGGGCGTGCTGTCGAACGCGCTTCAGGAAGAGGGCGTCGAGGTCCTCGCGCTCTGGGCGGGCCTCCCGCATTACATCAGCGCCACGCCCAACCCTCGCGGCACGCTCGCGCTCCTGCGCAAGGTCTCGCAGTACCTGGAGATCCCCTTCGACCTGAAACCCTTGAAGGAGGAGTCGCTGCGTTTCGAGGAGGAGATCACGAAGATCGTGGCGGCGGACGAAGAGCTGTCCGAATACGTCAAGGAACTCAAGCGGCGCGAATTCGCGCAGTGACCTCGGCGGGTCCTGGTTCGGCGGTCGTGGCGGTCGCGGCTGATGTGGCCTGAGCGACTGCGGTCGAAGCCGAATCAGTCGAGCTTGATCGACTGGTCGATCAGCATGACCGGGATGCTGTCGTCGACGATGTAGAGGACCTTGCCGTCCTCGCGCATCAATCCTTCCTCGATGCTCTTCTCGACGACGTCCCCTCCGCGGTTGCGCAATCGGCCCGCCTCGATCTCCGAGTTGAGCCGCTGGAGGACATCGCCTGCGGCCAGCGAGACAGGTTGCTGCGATTCGGGACAGACCAGGATTTCGAGGAGTTCGTTGTCGATCGGCATGAGGCGCCCTTTGGTTCGTTTGGTGGAGTCGGGCTGCGCGACTAACGCAGCATCGCCGACGGGTAGTCGAGGATCCGCCGAGCCACGATCAGCTGGTTGATCTGCTGCGTTCCCTCGTAGATGTCATTGATCTTCGCATCCCGCATCCATTTCTCGACGAGTAGCTTCTTCGAGTAACCGACGGGTCCGAGGATCTGCACAGCCTTCTGCGTGATCTTCGTGACGGCGAGCCCGGCCTTGGCCTTGGCCATCGAAGCCTCGAGGTTGTTCGCCTTCCCCGTATTCATCATCCATGCGGCGCGCCACGTGAGGAGTCGAGCGGCCTGAAGGTCGGCCTCCATCTCGATCACGTCGCGCTCGATGGCGGTGAGGTCGCGGGGCGCCGCGTCGTAGCGGATCGTGATGCCTTGCCGTTCGAGCTCCTCTTTGAGGAAGTCGAGCGATGCGCGACCGACGCCCGTCGCCATGGCTGCGACGATCGGTCGACTCGCGTCGAAGGTCGCCATCGCGCCCTTGAATCCCTTGTCGCCCGACTTGGTCGGATCCTTCTTCTTGACCTCGGCGCTTCCGAGGAGGTTCTCCTTGGGGACGCGACAGTTGTCGAATCGCAGCGTGGCGGTGTCGGACGCGCGGATGCCGAGCTTCTTCTCGCAGCCGATCAGTTCCATGCCGGGCGTATTGGCCATGACGACGAAGGACTTGATGCCGCCGCGCCCGGCGCTCTTGTCGATCGTCGCCCAGACGACGATGAAGCCGCCGTCGGCTGTGGCCGCGCCTTCACCCGCGGTGCAGAAAATCTTGGTTCCGTTCAGGATCCATTCGTCGGTATCCGGATCGAAGTCGGCCGTCGTCTCGATCGCGGCGGCATCGGATCCGGCCTGGGGCTCGGTGATCGCCATGGCACCCCAGATCGGGTGCCCGCCTTCCTCGCGGAACGCGGACATGAATCGCTTCTTCTGCTCATCGGTCCCCGCTGCGCTCACAGCGGAACCCCCCAGCGCCGGCGTCGGCATTCGAAGGTAGAGGCCCGCGTCGCCCCAGCAGAGTTCCTCGGCCTGCAGGCAGACCGTGACGAACCCGTCGTTCTTCACGTCGAGTGTCGCTTTCTTCGGACCCTTTCGGCCGTCCTTCCACCAGTAGTCCACCCATTCCGTCGGCAGGTGATGCTCGGCGAGGTCGTACTTGCGCGAGATCGGTCGCATCTGTTCCTGCGCGACGCGGTGGTAGTGGTCCTGGGAAATCTGGCTGCCCTGGGAGAGCTCGAAATCGATGGCCATCGTGTGGACTCCTGGGAGTTCGCCGTGTTAGGCGGGCTAGACGAGGGTGAGTGCTTCGAAGCTGGCGAAGCCGCTGACGTTTCGGAGGTGCAGTTCCGGGAGGTAGTCGCGGATGTAACCGTGACCACCGAACACCTGGACGGCGCCGTCCGTGACCTGGAGCGAGATTCGCATGGTCTGGTCGTAGGCGAGTCGTGCGAGACGCGTGGCGTCCTCGCCGCGGTCGAGGGCCGCGGCGGCCTCCCAGACGAGCAAACGCGCGCCGTCGATCTCGATCGCCATGTCCGCGAGCTTGAAGGCGATCGCCTGACGCGTTGCGATCGGCTGGCCGAAGGTCTCGCGTTCCTTCGCGTAGTCGCGTGAGACCTCGAAGGAAGCGCGGGCGACGCCGACTCCGGCCGCAGCGAGTGCGACGCGACCCCGATCGATCATGCGCCGGATGTCGGCGTCCTCGGCCTCGAGTCGGGCGCTCGCTGGAATGCGCACGCCCGAGAGCGTGAGTTCGACCGTCGGAAGCCCGCCGAGTCCCATCATCAGCTCGGGTTCCGCGCTGAGACCGGCCGTTTCGCGGGGTACGACGAAGGCGGCGAGGCCACCGGAATTCGCGTCGCTCCCCGATTCGCTCGCGACGACGACGACGTGCTCCCCACCCTCCAGCCACGGCACCTGGCATTTCACGCCGTCGAGGAGGATCTCGTCGCCGTCTCGCTTCGCGGTCGTCTGGGGGTGATAGACGTCGAAGTCGAAGCGCGGCTCGACGATGGCCAGGGAGCCCGGCTTGAAGGCGCCCTCCATCAAAGGGGGAAGCAGCTCGTTTCGTTGGGATTCGCTCCCGAAGTCGGCGACCGGGAGGCCAACGAGACTCGGGGAAAGGATGGCGAGCGCGATGGCGAGATCGCCCCAGGCCAGTTCTTCGGCGACGAGGACGCCGGTCAGTGCGGATCGCTCGCCGCCACCACCCTGAGCTTCCGGCAGCGCGTTCGCGACGAGACCGAGTTCATGGGCGGCTTCGACCACACTCTTCGGCGGTGCGCCAGACTCGTCGGCTTCGCGACACAGTGGGCGGATTTCATTCTCTGCGAATTGCCGAACGGTCTCGATGATGAGAGCCTGCTCTTCGCTCGGTTCGAAGTCGATCATGACCGGATCTCCTGCGTCCGCGGTGTTCCAGGCGGCGCGAACGGGCAAGCCTATCAATTCGTCGACGAGGCTGCCCTTGCATCGAGGGGTCGCCTGCAACCATTCGCTGCGCGCTCCCCAATGCCCTCGCGAGGATACTTCGGCGTCGACCGCTTGACGTCGTTTTGGGGCCGGTGTAACCAAACGCGCGTCCCGATGAAGCTCGATTCTGACGAGCCGAATCACTGACCGACATCAAGCAGAACCGATCTCTCAGCCGGGTTTGGAACCGTTTTCGGCGCGGGAGATCATGGAACGCGTGCACAGTCGAACGAATGGAAGAGACACGGCGAACCGCCGGTCGCCATTCGCCTTCGGCTGCGTCGTGCGCCGAATGAGGCCGCGTCTCGTCTATGCCCGAGCGAACACATACCGAGCGAACGAACGAGAATTCCCAGCGTCACGCGACGCGAAACTCCCTGCTTTTCGGCTCGCTCAGCGTGTCCGTAATCGCGCTGCTCGTGTTCTGGTCGGGCTGGCCCGAAGCGAAGAGTGGCGAAGCCAATGCGGCGGGTGGCGACGTGCTGGTAGCGACGAGCGTCTGCGACGCCCATGCCCTGCGCGCACAGAAGGAAGAGGACCCGCACCTCGAAATCGAGATTCCCGCGGAGTTCGACAAGCAGTGGCCGTCCGCGAGCGCCTGCCAGTCGGCGATCGATGCGTGGGATCCCGAGGCCCCGGGCCCGATCCAGCCGATTCCCTTCAGTCACAAGCATCACGCCGGTGAGTTCCAGATCGAATGCCTCTATTGCCATGAGGGAACGGACGAGTCCCAGGCGGCTGGCGTTCCCTCCGTCGAACTCTGCATGGGCTGCCATTCGCAGTTCCCCGCCGAGTACGACGAGATCGAGGGCATCCGGATCCTGAAGGAACACTGGGAAAAGAAGAAGCCCATCGAATGGGTCCAGATTCATCGACTTCCGGAGTACGTGCAGTTTCGGCACAACCGCCACATCAAGGCGGGCGTCGAGTGCCAGACGTGTCACGGCCCGGTCGAAGAGATCGACAAACTCCATCTCGTACCCGACTCGCATATCGGATACCTCGTGCCGGTCGCGAAGCTCGAGATGGGTTGGTGCATCAATTGCCATCGGCAGAACAATCAACAGGCGTCGCAGGACTGCCTGGTCTGTCATTACTGAGAGCCTTCGATGAGCGCGAGTCCCGAGGCACGAGCCCGGGGCGCGCGAAATCGGTCGGGATTCGAAGCCCGATCAACTGAATTAGGGAAATTGCATGTCCGAGCTCGATCGTCGTGACTTCCTGAAAATCGTCGGCCTCTCCGCGGGCGCAGCGGCCACGGCCGGCTGTGGTGACCCCGCGGACAAGCTGCTTCCGTACGTGATCCAGCCCGAAGAGATCACGCCGGGCATTCCGGTCGTCTATGCATCGACCTGTCAGGAATGTCCCGCCGCATGCGGACTGCACGTGAAGACCCGAGAAGGTCGGCCGATCAAGCTCGAAGGCAATCCGGCTCATCCGATCAACGCGGGTCGTCTCTGTGCCCGCGGTCAGGCCGGCATCGGACGCACCTACCATCCCGACCGCATCGAGGGACCGTCCACGCGAAACGGTGACGGTTCGCTCCAGTCGATCAGCTGGGACGATGCGAAGAACAAGCTCGCGGCGAAGCTCGGTAGTTCGGCGGGCAAGACCTGGATCCTGGGTGGTCCGGTCGGTCCCTCCCTCGACGGCTTGATCGACCAGTTCGCCGGCGCCGCTGGCATCGCGGGTCGCCTCAGTTACTCGCCCTTCGGCCAGCACGCGCTCATCGAAGCCAGTCAGCAGGTCTTCGGCGTCTCGGCGGCTCCGATCTTCGACGTTTCCAGCGCGGACCTCGTCCTCGACTTCGGCTCGGACTTTCTCGACACCGGCGCTTCGCCGACCGAGCACGCGGCACAGTTCTCGAAGGCCCGTGACATATCGAGCCACTCCGACGGTGGCGCGCGCCTGATCGCGATCAGCCCCCGACAGAACATGACCGCGTCGAACGCCGATCATTGGGTGCCCGCCGCTCCGGGCAGCGAAGGCGTTCTCGCCCTGGCACTCGCCAAGGCCGTCGCCGACAAGAACGGTTCGACCGCCGCCGGCTCGGCTCTCGACGGCGTGGATGTCGCCGCTGCGATCTCCGCGGCCGGCATCGAGCGCGCGAGCTTCGACGCGATCGCGGACAAGATCGCGCACGCCAAGCATGCCGTGGCACTGCCGCCGGGCATCGCCGCTTCGAGTACTTCGGGATCGGGCTCGGCCGCGGCCGTGCTGCTCCTGAATGTCGTGGTCGGCGCCATCGGTGATCGCGTCAAGATTCCGGCGACCGACGCCAAGCCGACCGCTGGCTTGAAGGACGTCCTCGCTCTCGTCGCCGAGATGAAGGCGGGCAACGTCGACTGCCTGCTGATCCACGATCTCAATCCCGTCTTCTCGCTGCCCGCATCGGTCGGCTTCGCGGAGGCCCTCGGCAAGGTCGGTCTGGTCGTGGCGTTCGCGCCGCTCGCCGACGAGACCACCGAAGCGGCAAATCTCCTGCTACCCGATCACACGTCGATGGAGAGCTGGGGCGACGCGAATCCGCGCCCGGGCGTTCGATCCGTGGTGCAGCCGACGGTGCGACCCCTGCTCGACACCCAGGCGATCGGCGACACGCTGCTCGCCGCGGGACGCGCCATGGGTGGCAACGTCGCCGAGCAGCTTCCGGCTGGATCGTTCAAGAGCGTTCTCGAATCGAACTGGTCGGGTACGAACTGGCGCCAGGCCCTCGCGCTCGGCGGTGTCTTCGAGGCGACCGCGACTCGCGAAGTCTCCGTGTCGTCCGGCGCTGCGAGCCTGCGACCGAGCGCGCCGCGACTGCAGGGTTCGGGCGACCTGACCCTCGTCGCATTCCCGCATTCGTACTGGGGTGATGGCAGCGGAGCCGCCTTGCCCTGGTTGCAGGAGATTCCCGACCCGGTCACGAAGATATCCTGGAACTCCTGGGCGGAGATCTCGCCGAAGAAGGCCGAAGAACTCGGCGTCGTGTTCGGCGACGTGATCTCGATCGATACGGGCGTCGGCACGATCGATGTTTCGGTCTATCCGCGCGGCGGCGTACGAGACGACGTCGTTGCGATCCCGATCGGTCAGGGACATACGGTCGGCTTCTACGCATCGATGGCCTTCGAGTCGGCTTCCACGTCCGAGAATCCGCAGCCGGGCGTCGCCCGCGGCGCGAACGTCGCAGCCATCCTGCCCGCAGCGCTCGACGAAGCCGGCGGCCAGGCCTACCTCTCGACGAAGGCGACCGTATCGAAGACAGGTCGCTTCCGACGACTCGCCTTGTCCCAGTGGACGGACAACCAGCGAAAGCGCGAAATCGCGCCGGAAGTTTCGATCTACGACCTCGCGAAGGGCGGCGGCATGGCGCATTTCGCCGCGGTCGCGAATGCAGCAGAGGCCGCAGAATCTGGCGACGCCGATCACGGTGGCGAGCATGCAGCCGAAGGGGAACACGCCGAGGCTGGTGGACATCATTTCGAGGGCCCGCCCTTCGAGTTCGATGCCGCCAACGACGCCCATCCGGATCAGCCCTATCGCTGGGGCATGACGATCGACAACGACAAGTGCACCGGCTGCGGTGCCTGCGTCGCGGCCTGCTACATCGAGAACAACGGCACGATCGTTGGCGAGGTCGAAGCGATCCGGCATCGTGAGATGAGCTGGATGCGCATCGAGCGCTACGTCGGCGATGGCGACGACGACGTCAGGGACGGATCCGAGCGTCGCCCGACGCCGGACGGCGAGATTCTCGGGAAGAACGAGGTCCGGCATCTGCCGATGCTCTGTCAGCATTGTGGCGCGGCACCATGCGAGTCGGTCTGCCCGGTCATCGCGACCTACCACACGCCCGAGGGCATCAACGGCATGGTCTACAACCGCTGTGTCGGCACTCGCTACTGCGCCAACAACTGCACCTACAAGGTTCGACGCTTCAACTACTTCGATTACGGGCGGCTGAACTGGCCCGGGCTACTCGGACTGATGCTGAACCCCGACGTCACCGTGCGCGGTCAGGGCGTCATGGAGAAGTGCACGTTTTGTTCGCAGAGGGTCACGGCGGCGCGACAGCCGGCCAAGGACGCGGGCGAGGACATCGCGGATGGCGCGGTCCTCACCGCCTGCCAGCAGTCCTGCCCCTCCGATGCAATCACCTTCGGCAACGTCCGTGACGCGTCGAGCGAGACCGTCAAGAAAGCCAAGCAGGGTGAGGAGCGTGCCTACCACGCGCTCCAGATTCTCAATACACGATCCGCCATTACCTACCTCGCGCAGGTACGGCGCGAAAAGAACGAGGGAGTCCAGTAAATGGCACCGCCTCCCGCGTCCGCGGTCGCTGATGCGATGAATGCCCCGGCAGCGCCCAGGGATTCGCAGACCAATATCGACATCATGGCCGTCACGAAGGGTTTTCATTGGCCCTGGCTGATCGCCCTGATCTTCGCCGTCTCAGGCGTCGCGATGGCCTTCGGCGCTCTCGCCTACGAGACCTATGCAGGCCTCGGGGTCGCCGGCTACCAGGCGCCCGTCTTCTGGGGCGTCTACATCATCACCTTCGTGTTCTGGATCGGTATCGGACACGCGGGAACGCTGATCTCGGCGATCCTCTTCCTCTTCCGCGCGAAGTGGCGCAACGCGATCAACCGCGGCGCGGAGACGATGACGGTCTTCGCCGTGTTGACGGCTGCGCTCTTCCCGCTGATCCACATCGGCCGGCTCTGGAAGTTCTACTTCCTGCTGCCCTACCCGAACCAGCGCTATCTCTGGGTGAACTTCAAGAGCCCGCTCCTCTGGGACGTCTTCGCGGTCAACACCTACCTGACCATCTCGGTCCTCTTCTTCATCGTCGGACTGATTCCGGATATCGCGATCGCGCGTGACCGGGCGGTCGGATGGAAGAAGGCCGTCTACACGATCGTGTCCGCCGGTTGGCAGGGCACGGGGAAGCAGTGGAAGGCGCACAACCGGACGATCCTGCATCTCTCCGGCATCGCGACGCCGCTGGTCCTCTCGGTCCACTCGATCGTGTCCTGGGACTTCGCCATGTCGATCGTCCCCGGCTGGCATGCGACGATCTTCGCCCCCTACTTCGTTGCGGGCGCGATCTTCGGCGGCTTCGCCATGGTCATCGTCGTGATGGTCCCGGTCCGACGGATCTTCCGACTCGAGCCCTACATCACCGACTACCACTTCGAGAACATGGCGAGGTTCATCCTCTTCACGTCACTCATCTGCGGTTACGCCTACGGCGCCGAATACTTCATTGCCTGGTACTCCGGCGTCGAGCCCGAACAGACTTCGTTCTGGCAGCGCGCCTTCGGTCCCTATTGGGTCTCGACCTGGTGCATGATCATCTTCAATGTCGTGATGCCGCAGCTGCTCTGGATCAAGAAGCTCCGAACGAACATTCCGTTCCTCTTCGTGCTCTGCTTCTTCATCAACCTGGGCATGTGGTTCGAGCGGTACGTGATCATCATTACCTCGCTCTCGCGCGAGTACATCCCGGCCGCCTGGGGTCTCTACATCCCGAGCACGGTCGAGCTGATGGTGCTCACGGGTAGCTTCTGCTGGTTCAGCATGTTCTTCCTCCTCTTCCTCAAGATGTTCCCGATCATCGCGATCTCGGAGGTCAAGGAACTGGAGATCCATGCCCGGGATCACGCTCAGGGAGGTGGCCACTGATGGCGACGCTCGTCAGCGTATACGACATGCCCTCGGACGTTTCGACGGTCGTGCGAAAGCTCAAGTCGCGCGGGTTCGAGGATCTCACGACCTACTCGCCGGCTCCCTTCGAGGAGATCGAACTGGCCGAGGATCCCAAGCCCTCTGCCGTGCGCCTGTTCACGCTGATCGGCGGACTCGCCGGCGTCGTGACGGGCTTCGGTATCCAGATCTGGATGTCGATGGACTGGCCGATCAAGATTGCCGGCAAGAACATCGCCGCGATCCCGCCCATGTGGATCATCGGCTTCGAGCTCACGATCCTCTTCGGCGGCCTGCTCACGGTGCTCGGCCTCGCGATCTTTGCCGGGCTCTATCCCCGACCCCTCGACGAGCATTACAGCCCGAGATTCTCTGCGGAGGAGTTTGGCGTGGTGGTTCGCTGTGAGGATCGGGACGTCGCCGAGGTCGAATCCCTGATGCGCGGTCACAACGCGAAGGAGGTGACCCTTGCAGCGTCGCACTGATGCCCTGCTCGAGAAGGCTTCCTCCTCGCGCCGAAACGCTTCGCGAAAGCCGCTCGCTGCGGCCCTTTTGCTTGCCGTCATTGGCCTGCCCGGCTGTTGGGAGCAGGTCTCGGTCGAATGGTTTCCGCAGATGAAGTGGCAGCCCGCGGTCCAGGCCTTCGAAGTCAACCTGTACGACGGAATGACAGCGAACTTCTCTCCGCCCGAAGGCACGGTCCCGGTGGGCTGGGGCGACGTCGCGGACCCCGCGTCGATGTCACCGGCAGACCAGGAAACCCTCGTGAACCCCAATCCGTCGACGCTGGCTTCGCTCAAGAGTGGCGAAGCCCTGTTCAACGTGAACTGCGCGGCGTGTCATGGACCGACGGGCGGCGGTGACGGACCGATCGCAGCGCCGAACGGACCGATCGCCGGCGTACTTCCGATCGGGCCCGGTTCGCCCCTCGGCTTCAGTCTCGCTCCGGGCCTCACGGATGGACACATTTACACCACGATCTCCCTCGGCCGCGGCCGCATGCCGAGCTATCGGCGCATCTCGCCCGCGGAGCGCTGGGACGTCGTGAACTACATACGTGACCTGAACGGTCAGGGAGGTCGGTAGTGAGTACCGCGACTTCGGCCGCAGAGCGCGCGAATCCCGGCGCGCTGCCCCAACCGCTGACGAATATTTGTCTGGCCTTCGCCGTGATTGGTGTCGTTTCCTTCATCGGAGGCGTGGTCACCGATCCGCAGACGACGTGGCTGGCCTATCACGCCAACTTCGTCTTCTTCACGATGCTCGCCTGCGGCGGCCTCACGCTCTCCGCGATCTACTCGATCGTCGGCGCGTTCTGGCCCGGCCCGTATCGCCGCTTCGCCGAGTCCCTCGGCGCCTTCGTCCCGGTCGCCCTCGTGCTGGGCGTGATCGGCGTCTTCGGCGGGGAGTACATCTTCGACTGGCAGGCGAACGGTCCGATGCACGGCAAGGAACCGTGGCTGAACACGACGCGCTTCTACGCGACCGACCTCGGCCTGCTCGCCGTGATGGCGCTGCTCGCGGTGCTGTTCCTCAAGGCATCGGCACGCCCCACGCTTCGCAACCTCGCGGAGAACGGCGAGGGCCTCGCCAAGCGGATGGCCGAGAACTGGACGGCCGGTTGGAAGGGCGACGAGGAAGAGCGCGTCGCTTCGAAGTCGCGCACCGCGACGCTCGGCCCGGTGATCGCACTCGTCTATGGCATCGGCTTCGCCGTCTTCAGCTTCGATCAGGTCATGTCCATGGAGCAGGCCTGGTTCTCGAACCTCTTCGGCAGCTTCGTGGCCTGGGGCGGGATCCTTTCCGCCGTCGCCGCGTGCGCGCTCTCGGGCGTGCTGAGCCGTAACGTCGACGGCTTCCAGGGCGAGATCACCGAGACGCGCATGCACGACATCGGCAAGATGATGTTCGCGTTCTCGATCTTCTGGATGTACCTCTTCTGGTCGCAGTACCTCGTGATCTACTACGGCAACCTTCCGGAAGAGACCTACTTCCTGCGCGATCGACTGGGCGACCAGTTCATGATCGACAAGGGATTCTCGGCTGCGGCCTTCGCCAAGAGCTGGAACAACTGGGACTTCGATTGGGCGCGACTCCAGACCGGCTACGGCTGGGTCTCGATGACCGTCTGGGCGTGTAACTGGCTGATCCCGTTCTGGGTGCTCCTCGGTCAGCGACCGAAGAAGACGCCGTGGATCGCCGGTCCCGTCGCCGCGACGCTGCTCTTCGGCCTCTGGCTCGAGCGCAACGTCCTGGTCTGGCCGTCGGTCATCAAGGGCGACATGCTCTCCTGGTTCGGCATGATCCAGGTCGGTGTCGGGCTCGGGTTCCTCGGAATCTTCCTGCTCGTGGTGCTCTTCTACTCGCGGGTCTTCCCGACGGTCGCCGTCTCGATCAAGGACTAACGAGTCCGATCGCCACGGCGAGAGCGCTATCGTTCCGCGATGCATTCCGATGAGCGGCCTCCCGACGACGTCCCGCGCGGCGAGCCCTCGCGTGAGGCGCTCCCGCCTGTCGATCCGCCCGCCGATCGGAACCGGATCGACATGATTCGGGACGGCGCGATCCTGTTCGAGCCGGACGGCTTTCGTCTCGTCGACCCGAACGGACGCAGGCGCGCCGGACTCCACGCCTACGAATCCTTGACGCATGTCTACGGCGCGGACCGGATGCTGCTAATCGGTACGGTCGAGGGACTCCTGACGATCCGGAACAGTCTCTTCCGCGATCCCGAGGCCGACCCTGAACGGGTCCGACGTATGCTCCTCGAGAGAATCGGGCGTCGCCCGCATGGCGCGCGGCGACTCGACGAGTTGGCGGAAGTCGATCGGCTCGGGGCGCGACGAACTTTCTCCGCCGTGACCTGGGCGACGATCGCGCTCTGCATCCTGGGAACCGCGGTTCAGCTACGCGATCCCTTTTTCATCGAGCAAGTGGGCTCCTTCGTCCCGGACCTCTTCGTGCGGGGTGAGTACTGGCGCGCGGTCACCTCTCATTTCATTCACGGGCTGTCTCCCACGCCGGCGCCCCTCGTGCTCTTGTTCGGGAATCTTCCGGTCCTGCCGATGCATCTCGCGATCAACGTCGGTGGATTGCTGGTGCTCGGTCGCCTGGTCGAGCGGCCGCTCGGGGCCTGGCGAACGGCCATCGTTGTCGCGGCTTCGGGCGTCGGGACGATCGTCGGCATCCTCTTCGCGGACCATCTGGAAGTGATCGGGGCCTCGGGACTCGTCTCCGGATTCGCGGGCGCGATCCTCGCGATGGAACTCGCTCATCCCGACGCGCTGCCGTCCTTCTGGCGGCTCCCGCGCCGCTTCTTCATCGGCGCGATCCTGTTGCAGTTCGCCGTGATCGATCAGGTCCTGTCCGCGCACGTCGCGGGCGGAGCGCATCTGGGGGGGTTCGCCGGCGGGTTCGTCTCGGCCTGGCTGCTCGGTCGGCCGAGCATGGATGGCCTCGTGCCGAGCCCGGGTCTTCGCGCCGCCACCCTCGCGGCGGTCGCGCTCGTCACCCTCGGCATCGTCGGGGCCGTCCCGCTCACGCGCCACGACATGGGCGCCCTCGAACGGCACGCGGTTCGGCTGCTCAACTCGCCGCCGGCTCCGAACCTCTATCGCCACGACAACGCCGCGGCCTGGTTCATCGCGACCGAGGGGGGCGCGAGCGATTTCGGCCTCGATCTGGCGGTCGCGCTCGCAGACCGCGCCGTCGCTGAGACCGAGCGGGCCGATCCGGGAATCCTCGACACCCTCGCCGAGGCGCTCTTCCAGAGTGGCAATCGCCTCGGCGCCCTGTTGACGATCGATGAAGCGATCCGCCTCGTCCCGCACGAGTCCTATTTCCTGGAGCAGCGCCGCCGATTCACGGGCGAGCGCGCCGCGGAAGATCGCCCGCCCCAGCCGGGGCTCGACCTCTTTCGCGATTTCCCCTTCGACAACTTCGACGACGACGCCCCCGCACCGATCGATCCCGAGGCGCCTCAGCTGACGATCTGAACCCGTCTCGCGCGTGGCTCGAAGCCGCGCCGAGCGCCATCCACCCAGAATCCGCAACGATCCCATAAGGAGCCCTCTGCATGACATCCGAACGACGCGCGACTTCCATTCCGCTTCCGGCCGTGGCCCTGGCAGCCGTCCCGAAGCGCCGGCTCGCGACCCTCGAACTCGCGCGCGAGATCGAGCGCCGCGGGTTTGCCGGGATCTACTGCGCGAGCTTTGGCGACGCGATGGGCCTGTCCCATTCGATTGCCCACGTGACCGAGACGATCCCCTTCGGCACGGCGATCGTGAACTTATACATGCGACAGGTGTCGGATTACGCGCAGAGCGCGGCCATGATCCATGAGATCTCGAACGGGCGTTTCCGTTTCGGGGTCGGCGTGAGTCATGGGCCGATGAATCGACGAGCGGGCATCGAGACGGGGAAGCCGCTGACGGACATGCGAGATTTCGTGACGAAGCTTCGGGAAGTCCCTCGGATCGGCGACCTGCCGCCGGTGGTCGTGGCCGGACTGCGAAAGAAGATGGTGGCGCTCTCGGGTGAACTGGCCGAGGGCCTGGTCTTCGCGAATGCCTCGCGGAGTCATCTCTCGGAGTCGCTCTCGGCGCTTCCGGAGGCCAAGCGAAGCGACGAGGACTTCTTCATCGGCAACATGATCCCGACCTGTATCTCGGAGGATCTCGAGGCCGCCGCCGCGATCAATCGACGCACGCTGACGATGTACCTGGGACTGCCGAACTATCGGAACTACTGGAAGGAAGCCGGCTATGTCGAGGAGATGGAGGCGGTCGAAGCCGCGCTCGACGCAGGAGACCGGGACAAGCTGCCGGGACTCATGACCGAGGCCTGGCTCTCGGACAGTACGCTCTACGGCCCGCCGGAGCGCGTGCTCGAGGGACTCGAGGCGTGGTACGACGCGGGGCTGCGCACGCCGATCCTGGTGCCGTCCTCGGCGGCCGGAAACCAGATGAAGGCCTTCGAGGAGTTCTTCGATCTCTTCGAACGGCTCGACTGAGAACGCTGGATCGCTGGTCGGCGCACGCAGTCCCGAGCGGACGGCGGCGATGACCGAATTTCGAAAGGAGACATGGGGATGGACGAAGGCGCAGGGGCGCAGATCGAGGAGCACGCACGCATCTGTAGCGAGCTCGTGGCAGAGGTCGGGCGCGTGGTGGTCGGGCAGGAGGAGATGATCTCGAAGTTGCTCGTCGGCGTATTGGCCGGGGGGCATATCCTGCTCGAGGGCGCACCGGGGTTGGCCAAGACGCTGACCGTGCGGACCCTCGCGGCGGCGATCGACACGAACTTCTCACGGATCCAGTTCACGCCCGACATGCTGCCCGCGGACGTCGTCGGGACCGAGATCTTCAACCCGCGCGAGGGCACCTACAGCGTCAAGCGGGGCCCCATCTTCTCGAATCTGGTGCTCGCCGACGAGATCAACCGCGCGCCGGCGAAGGTACAGGCGGCGCTGCTCGAAGCGATGCAGGAGCGGCAGGTCACGATCGGCGGCGAGACATTCCGCTTCGAGGAGCCGTTCCTCGTGCTGGCGACGCAGAACCCGATCGAACAGGAGGGGACCTATCCCCTACCGGAGGCGCAGATCGATCGGTTCATGCTGAAGGTCGTGGTCGGGTATCCGTCGAAGGACGAGGAGCGAAAGATCGTCGACCGCATGGCGACGGGCCAACCCGAGATCGAGGTGAATCACGTTGCCACTCCCGAACAGATCCTGGCCGCACGCAAGTCCGTCGACCAGATCTTCGTCGACGAGAAGGTCAAGGGCTATGTCGTCGACCTGGTGCACGCGACGCGTGACCCGAAAGCCGCGGGCTTCAGCGACCTCGACGGCATGATCGAGATGGGCGCCTCACCGCGCGCGTCGCTCTTCCTGACGAAGGCGGCCAAGGCAAACGCCTTCCTCCAGGGCCGCAACTACGCGACGCCCCACGACGTCAAGAACCTCGCCCTGGACGTGCTTCGACACAGGGTGACCGTGACGTATGAAGCCGAAGCACAGGGACGTACGAGCGAAGACATCATCGAGCGCATTCTCGCCGGTGTTCTCGTTCCCTGATCCGGATTCGGGTCCGCAAGTTTCGGGATGGCAAACATGCTCACGAGCGAAATCCTCGCGCGCGTTCGCGAAATCCAGGTGCGCACCGGCCGACAGGTCGCGGACGTGCTCGCGGGCGAGTACGTCTCGGT
>Ga0315338_1003056_pt1 | contig 15228 bp, 15 predicted proteins | sample ASW8metaG_FD_204518 | JGI IMG/M metagenome (GOLD analysis project Ga0315338, IMG submission 204518) | Ammonia-oxidizing marine archaeal communities from Monterey Bay, California, United States - ASW #8 | ecosystem: Environmental > Aquatic > Marine > Coastal | place: USA: California | collected... | reverse complement strand
TCGTCAATGTGCCCATCATCGATCCCGTAACCCATACCGAGCCCTAGCGCGTCATAAGTTCCGCGTTCGCCCGTGCCTGAACTTTCAAGAAGCTTTAACGTTGCCTCTTTAAGCGTGCCCTGCGCCCCTGTAACCAGAGTAAACCCAAGCCCGGAGGCTGCAAGGTTCACAGTTTCACCACCGTTGAGCCCGCGCTCTGAAACAAAGATCGCTTTATCATCCCCGATCGTTGTGGCCTGTTCGAACTTCAATAGCTCTTTCACGCCGTCGAATTCTGCGACCGCATAACCCGAGCTGGGCAGGGTATAATCTTGGAAGGTTGCGGCCTGATCGTTATAGATCACAAGCCAGGGGTGCGATGTCATGCCCGACCAATCCCAATCAGTTTTTAAAACGATCTGATTGGCTGGCGCTGAAGCGTCGCCGGTTTTGCTTGCAAAGCTCTCTTGATTCTTTTCTAAGAAGTAAGGGCCGGTAGACTCGAAGGCTTGAGCCTTTGACTCTGGCTCAAGGGTCACACCCGATCCCGCGTCGGCAACATCGAATAGGAAGAAAGCCCCGCTGGACGTTTGGTAGCTGTCGCCGCCCTCAAGCTTTGATGATGTTTGTGAAACCATGTTTTGAGCAATCGAGGCGGACCACTTCCCAAGCGTGTCAAACGTTGTGGCCGCTGCGATCCCGGCTTCAATGTTCAGGTTTGTTGAATCGCTTAGCTTGATATTGAAATGAATCTTGTAAGCATCGGCGGGAACATACAAAACAGGCGCGGTGTGCATCTTCTTGGTTTTGCCTTCGGGCGTTTCCTGATCAAAGGTTTCGGTCTTTGAATCCTTCGGTACCGCTGAGTGCCGCACAGTCCAACGCGAGCTAAAGCCCATCTTTTGCGTGAGCTTGCGGATCAGGCTCTGAGCTGTGAACTCAAAGCCCACAGATCCCGGAATAGGGGAAGCGTCAAGCGTGCCTTTAAAGATCTGTCTACAATAATCACCAACCAACCATTGATCGAAAAGCGATCGGCCTTCGGGGTTAACCATACATTCCCAGATCGTGACCATGCGCCCGCGCCAGACGTTCGGGCGATCTGTGGCTTGCCTACTTGCTGTAAAACTGCCCGACTCATGATCGTATTTGTCACCCCAGCTACCACGGGTTAAGCTCGAAAAGGTGGTTGTGGGTTCGGAGTGCGAAACGCCCGCCGCATATATATATTCGGATCCAAGGTAGACACCGCCCGCAGACCAACCACCGCCCACCGCCGTGGCAGCAAATGAGGACGCCGCGCTGTCAATGTCTGCGGTGATGTCTGAATATAGGCTAGGCTTTTGAAAGAGATCATCAATGATCCCCTGGCCTTCGAGCGGGGAATAAGCCAGCCGAAAAGAGACAGAGCGCGCGCGCCCGATCCCCTTCTTGCGATCCATTTCCTGGGCTACCTTCTCACCATCAAGCACCAGCCCGGCAACAGTGCCGCCGCCTTTGCTTGTGGTGTAATTTGTAAAGTCTGAAGGGTTGGCGGTTGCGGTTGCGCGCTTGGGGATCTTCTCAACAAATAACCAGGGGATCCCCTCGATCTGCATTGCGTAGATCACATTACATCCGCGCTTGAATGATGCGCTGAAGGTGGTCGCCATTAGTCAGACCCCGCAACAATCAAGGCCACCTGGGCAACATCGCGGGCCGGGCCTAACCAGCTCTGACCCTCAACCCCAATGACGTGCCCGGTTAGGCTTCCGGTGTATCCTGTGCCCGTGTCTGTGATAGCGGTCGAGTTGTCCATTTGAAGCGTTACCTTACCAGATGCACACCAGCCCGCATCGAATGCCTCAAGGGCTTCTTTGTGCATTGTCAAAAGCCAGCGGTAAACCCGAGCCCCGCCCCATGTGTGCCCGTAGCCGCGCCGCCAACGGAACTGATCAAACTGCATCTCTCGCACAAGCTCGATCTCTTCATACTCTGCACCCATAAGCCAGATCGCGCCGCGTGGAATGTAGAAAGAATCAAGGCGCTCAGAGCTTGAGAAGGTGCGAGCAACGCCGGGCTTTCTTGCGATGCCGCAAAGATCACCACAGCGATCGAATTCAAAATCCCCACCCGTGCCAGCGGTGAAAGAGCACAGGCCCGTTGACGTGCTGAATGTGAAGGTGGATCCGTGGTCTGCTTGAACGGCATCGTTGATCAGCTTCTGCCAGTCCGCGAAATGCGCGAAGCCTTCCGCCGCTGTGATCTCTGCGCCGCCTGGGCGCGTTACAGTGCGCGCACCTGGGATCCCTGTGTCAACGTGTGCAAACAAAAAGCCGCGCGGAGCTGGTGCAGTGATCGCCATTATTCAACACCCTTGAGATCAAGAGCCAAAGACCAATAGGCCATGTTTTGAACACCCTTGGAATTCTTCGCACCTGTGATCGTATAGCGCCCGAAGGCTTGACCGGCGGCCCACAGATCGACAGTGTAAAGCGTGCCGACTGGGTAAAGTGTTTCCTCGAAGCTTCGCACGTTGGCCCATGTATCGGTGATCGTTGCGCTGTGCGCTGTGCTTTCCCATATCAAAGGAAGCGCGCCGGATCCATCAGAAGCAACCCGGCCCGACGATCGGCGCTGATCGCTGCCATTAAATCCAAGGCTTAAAGGGTAGGTCCCATCTGGATGCGCGGATCCTGTTACGCTGTACTGGCTCGAATATGTTGAAAGGCCCGTGCGCGTTGCGGTGTTGCTGGTGCAAACCAGATCAAAGCCCACGGTTGAATCAATAGTGATTGCGCCTGAAGTTGTGGCGTATGCATTCCATGTTCCGCTTAGTTCTTCTTCGGCTTGCTGCACTGCTTGAAGCACCACGCTTGCCGCTGATTCGCGCCCGTTGCCCATGGATGACGGATCGATCTGCACGTTATCAGATCCCACCGTGATCGTAATTGTTCCGGTCCACCCTGCCTGAACCTTCGCGAATCCTGCAACGTGCTGGTTCGCCATTACACAGCCCCGGTTGTCATGCCAGTTTTTGAAACGCTATCCGTTGCCTCAAACACCGCGCGGCCTACGGACTGAGCCGATCCCAAAACGATCCCGCTGCCAAAGTTCACAGTGATAGCGCCACCACCACCACCGCCCGCGCTTGGGCCTGACGCGGGCTTTTTCTTTGCGCCGCCTCCACCCGCGCCACCCGCGATCGCTGCATACATAGCGCCCGCGATCCCGTGTGCGATTGCAACGTGTGGTTGGTGCCAGTTCGCCGCCACCTGTGCGAAAGACATAGCAGCAAGGATCGCGGCCTTCTCTCGTTCACCGTCCACAAATGCCGCCGCGCTTGCGCCCGCTCCAGCTATAACCGCAGACGTTACATCTTCGGTGGTTGATTTAGAATCACCCATGACGCCCGCGATCGTTGCCATCTGTTGAGTCATGGCCGCAAGGCCGGGACTAAATGTGCCCATCTGAGAAGACGCAGAAGCGAGCGCGGCCCCGAACTGCTCGTACTGATTAACGGTTTCGGGTAGGTCTTCGGTTTCCCTTTTCTTTTCAAGGGCTTTGATCTGCTTTTCAATCAGCTCAAGCTCGCGACCCTGCAAGCCGATCTTTTCTTTTCGGAGCTGTAGATCCTCGATCTGTCTTTGGATCACCTTCTGTTGTTCTTCGCCTGTGACCCCCGCAAGGCTAATTTCAAGATCTAAGATCTGAAGCGCAAGCTTATGTTTCTCTGTGTCAAGCTCGCGCGCGTGGGCTTCGCGCGTGGCCTTTGCCACTTCCGCGAATCCTTCAGCGTTGATCTTTTCCGTCAACTGTTTTTGCTGCTTGGTGTGCTGTGCATCAAGGAGTTGCTGTTTTCTTTCCAAAACCCCGGACTCGTCGCGCGTGCGATCTACCCTTAGCTTTTGGAGTTGTAGCTGCTCAATTAACTGATCGCTAAACAGGCGATCAAGATCGTTTAGATCGCTCTGCTTCATGATCTGAAGATCTAAAATTTGAAGGTCAATGTCCCGCTCTGCCTTGGTTGCCCGCTTGGGGCCTTTGCGCTTTTTGGGTGGCTTGGGCTTCCCCGCCGGAGTTGACAGATCAACCCCAAGGGCATCAGCAGCAACACCCGTGATGCTTCTTGTAAATTGTAAAAAGGGAGAGGCTTTAGATAGAAGATCCGCCATCGCAGCCGAAACGCTGTCAACATCCCTGGTCACGCCCCGCGCTGCCTGGGCGGTCATTTTTAACCCTTCCGAAAACACTGTAAGCCCTTCGGCCCCAAGCGCAGCCTCTACCATCAGCTCATCACTTATACCCCTAGTAAGAAACCCAACAAGGTCAACAAGATCGGCCAACCCATCAACAGCCGCAATAATGGCGGGCGTCAACTCGACAAGCTTTTCTTTAAGCCGCATCGTTGTATCCGAAAGCTTCGCCTGTAGCTCTGCGGATTGCCTAAACGATTCGGAAACTTCGCCCGTGTCAAGATTGACCTGGCGCATGGTTTCGGCTTGGAATGCAAGCGCCTTTTCAGCTTCTGTTAGATCCCCGGTCAGCTTCCCGGTTTCGATCCTCCATCGGCGTGTGGCCTCTTTTTGGTTTATAATTAATCCTAGATTATCCAAGATCTTCGGGCTGGATCTTGACATACCAACAACAAGAGAATCGATCGCGCGCTCTGTTGTGATCCCCATCTTCGAAGCTTTGGACGCAATAACCTGCAAAAGTTTAGGCGTCACTTCTAATTCTAAACCAAACGCCTTGATCATGCTTTCAGCGTTCGCGATCTCTTCAATGCTAAACAGGTTCCCAGATGCGCCCTGTACAGCCTTCAGCCTTGCGCGTGTTGCCTCTAGATCGGGGCCAAGGCTGGCAAGCTTGGATTGGAAAGCTGAAGCATCCTTGATCCCGTCGATGATCATACCACCGGCGAACACTGCACCGAGCGCGGTTAGAGCGCCGCCCATTTTTTTTAGCCCGCCGCGCGCTTTCGCTGTGGACTCCTTCATTCCGCGCAACGATCGTTTCAGCTTGTTGTTTGCTCGCGTGTTTTCTTCGGTCTGCTTTTCGGTCTGGCCTAGCTGCTTCTTCAGTTTTTCGATCTGTCTGATCGCTTTGTTCAGCTCCGCAGTTGCTTTGTTCTGCGCGTCAACGGTCATGATTAGTTTTGCTTGGGGCATAACCTTACCTCTTCGACTTTTGGCGAGCTGCGTTGATCTCTGAGCTTTCGCGATCCTGGCGTGCTGCTTTCAACTCGGACAGCAAAGACACAACCCAAGCGGCGTGACTATCGGGCCACCCGTGGATCGGTGCGATTGCAAGCTCTCTTTCGAGCTGCATTGTATACATAAGCCGATCGTCTTGCATCAGCTCGGACATTGGGCAAGCGTCGAAGGAGCGACCCAGGAAGCGCCCGCCGTTTTGCTTGCACTTGTCCGGCTTCAGGCCACATCCTGAAAAGTTACCAGCCGCACATTCAAGCCCATACGAATCAGCCAGATGATCCAGCCAAACAGCTACCCTTAATCGGTGGGCTCTTCGGGGTCTTCGGGCAAGCTTGATTGCTCTATGAGCCAACCGCCAACCGCCAAGATCGCAGAGTGGTGCTGATCGTCGATCATCTGATCCAGTTCGGCGGGCTTGGTTACGATCGCGCCGCCATGATTGATCGAAACGATTCCAAGCTCTGCGGCCTTGATCAGACCATCGGTTGCTTCTGCGATCGACGCATTGATCACCTTTACCATTTCGCGCGACTTGAGCGGGCGCACCGTGAAAATCGTGGGAGGCGTTCCGTTCAGATCGCAATCTTTCTTGACCAGCGCTCGCACGGGTTCGCGGTCTTCTTTGTTGAGCCTGACCGCTGGATCTACGCTTATGATCAGATCCTGGCGTTCGTTGCTCGAAATAAGTGGGAGCATTTAAAATCATCCTTCATCACAGAAAGGCGATTCTGAATGCGCTGTTTGCTGCGGCCCCTGCTCCCGATGTCGCATCGGAAGACATGACACTACAACCCAAAGACCACGTGCTCGCGATCACACCTTCGGAATCACCGATCGAGGTTTGCTCGGTGATGATAGGCTCTGGAATCAAGATTGACAAGCTAGAACCGGGATCACCTGCAAGATCGAGCTGGATCCCGCCTGGGTCAACGCCTGGGATCTTGGTGTCAAGCTGTCCGTCTTGAGGAATAACGATCGACGCTGTGACCGTTCTGTTAGTTGGGTATTGTTGCGCGGCCCCTTCGTTTCCGGAGTGGCTGCCAATCACGGCCATTTCGCTTTCGATCGAGATCTCAAAGCTGGCAGCATTCACAGACGATCCGCCCACAATCAGCCGCGCACCGTTCGAACCTGTAAGAACTGGCATCTGTGGCAAGCTGTGGCTATAAAGCCCAGGCGCTCCAATGCTGGTTACATTGTCCCAGTCTAAAAAGGTCAGGGTACAGTTCAGCGTCGGTTGTTGGCGTGGCCCGGCTGTGATGGTTGCCGAAGTTACAACACCATCTGAAAGCCTGATCCCGGCGTTTGTGTCAGAGCCCGCCCACTGCACCGTCAAAGGTGTAGCGGCTGCCGGGTGCCCGGTTGTCAGATAGCAGGTGTTTGAACCGTACGCCTGAGTGGATACAGTGGGAACCGCTGACAGCGCGTTGATCATTGTCATCGTATCCGGGTCGCCTGTAAGATCTGAAGATGTGATCCAGCCTATAGAATGCCCACCGCTAACCGCTAAAAGTTGCGCGTTTCCGATCATGTTTGCAGCGCCAAAGCTGTCTGTATAATTCACAACAGTTGTTGACGTTTGGGTGCCCGATAGGGTGCCGCCTGGGTAACCAACAGAGTTAGCATTGCCGAGCGCGTGTTTAACTAAAAGCGCATCGACGTGCTCTGAAGGGTTGCCGCTTGGCGTTGTTGCAGAGTGCCCGTGAAGCGGCATGCTCAAAGAAATAGACGTGCCGATCTTCGCCCCGGCTACGTGTGTACCGTGATGAAAACCACCGCGCACAGAGTCAAGCGCGAGGGTTTCAATCGCAAGCTCTGGATAAGTGATCTCGCACTCAACGCTGTTAGCGTCTGCGAAGCTTGTTTGAGGCGTGCCCCATGCGCTCTGCTCTTTCACGTAAACGCGACCAATTCTTGATTCAGATAACGCCATTTATAAAGCTCCTTTAAACGCCAGCGGTTAAACGATAACCGATCTGTGCTGTCAATGTCGCGGTCACTCGACCATCAAATTCGTCTATCGGTCCACCCATCAGATCGATCGTGTGGATGTCCGCATTTTGTCCGGGCAAAACCTCAAGGGCTTGCGCTAGTCTCTCAACGTCTTTACAGATCCGATCCTCGATCTGTGGGCTGTCTGCATACATCACAGTGACATCCCAGCTTCCCGCGTAGCTGTCTGTGGGAAACATCCGGCCCGATCTTAATGGAATAGATCCAACAGTCACAACGAAGAGCCGATCACGGCCCGCGCGGATCTCTCTTGTTCCAACTTCAAGATGCGTGAAAACGTCGGTGCGGCTGGCCTGGGCGTCAACGCTTGCGCCCTCAACAGCCTCAACAATCTTGGCCCGTACTTCAGAAGCGCGCATCTTTAACGCTCGCGCAGTTGTCTAGGCTGAAGAAGTGCGCGACCAGATCCACCACGAGAAGCGGGGATCGAAAATGTTGTTTTAACTTCGCCAGGCCCAACCGTGCCTGAGTCGTCATTGTCGATCCATTGCATCGATCTCAATGCGTCATGAATCGAACGCTCTAAGGCTCGCGCCTGATCGGCGCTATAATCGCCAGCGTCAAAGCCGGGCGGGTATAGTCCCTCAAACGCGCACTCTAGCCGCAATGAGTGGATCCCGCAATCAATCTGAAAAACGCTGGGATCACCTATCAAATGAGGATAAGCACCCGCGCCCTGTATTCTTGAGCGCACCCGATCAGATGCGCGTTTCGCCAGCTCTTCAAAGTGGCCCGCTGTCATCTGTCCCGCCATGCCGGGAAACTGCATCAAGATATACCTTGACGCGATCTCGGAAGTAACAGCCGGGTAGAACTGGGTCCTGACTACATGGCACATTTGCTGGTTGAGTGTCTTCTTCCCTGTGCCCGCTGCGCTGAATTCTGTAACAGTCCAAAGCGCCTTATAGTTTAGATCGCGTTGGGCCGTGTGCGAGCTGGTGAGATCAAAGGTCATCTCGAAAGGGTGGATCGTATCCGACGCCGCAAGGGTGCCAGGTAAGGCAGCTTCAAGCGTAATCGTTGTGCCTTCGATCTCTGAGATTAAGGCCGGGCCTTGCCAGCCATCGGAAGCCGTGATCCAAACGTGCAAACCTTGCGAAAGGTTCGCAACACTAGCGACAACAAATTGTGTTTGATTCGTAACGCTGGAAATTGTGGTTGACCACGATCCGATCGTGGCAGATCCTGAAGCTGTGGCGGACGTGCTGCCCGGCTTCCGAAACTCTACAGTTGCAGAAACCGGGCGCGCATCTAACCCCGAAGGCCGAAGCGTGAGCGTCGCGGCCTGATCTTCAAGAAGCTCAAGAGCCACAATTAAACTTCTCCACCGACGAAACCGTCAGGCTGTGGGCCTGTGCCAACGCCGACGGCAAAGTCAACGGTCATGAGAAGCTCGCGGGTATCCTGATCAACTTCACCAAGGGTAAAGTTAGGGGCTGAACGCTCCCACAATTTGATCGGGCTGTTGCTTGTGTCCGCAGTCATAAGCGCCCAGTCATCGCCCGCCGCGTCTGGATCTGCGCCCATGTATGGATCAACAATGATCTCAATGTTAAACATTGAAACCGCGTTAACCTGCATCCCATCGTCGCCGCCACCGTTGAAACCAGAGTGCACGATCTCGATCGCTGTCTGCTCCAAGCCAGGGGCAACAACCAGCAAAAGCGCACCATCTGCAAAGCTACTAAACTGATTTTGGTAGTTGGGAAATTGGCGCATTTTCTTGATCGCGATCATAAGATTCGCGCGCGAAAGCGCAGCAGAGACAACATTGTCGCGAGTTGCAGCCGAGGCGGTTGTGTGGCTGGTGTGCGCCAGTGCCAGACCGTCGGCGGTCTGATTGGACGCAAACCCTGCAAGCTCATTGAAAGCAAGCTTGCGGTATTTCTCCGCAACTGCTTGTCCTAGCTTCTGAGCTGCAAGCGGCACAATTTCGGGAATATCCAAAATATCGAAACGGCCGAGCTGCACCTGAGTCGCGAATCCCTGGTACTGAAGTGTCAAAGCGCCTGTAGAATCGATCGCTGCGCTGTTCGAGCTGTCAAGCCCTGCGGATCCGTTCCATGCGGCGGGCTCGCCAATTCCGGTTAGCGCCGCAATTTTGAGGCTGTAGGTGTCCGCATTCCTGAAATCCGTGCACTTTCTCCACCGGTCGGGAACTGAAGACAATCCCTCCATGAAGCGTTCAACGCTGGTCTGTTTTGCTGTGCTGAGTGCCATTCTAATTACTCCATAAAGAAAAGGGTGTTGCGGTCATGTTACCCACAAACACGCAACACGTAACGGTCAACCAGCTCCTAGCTTAGATCGCGCTTCTCTGTCTTTACGTGTACGCCTGGACCTAGATCCTCAATGGATGAAAGGTGCCCACCAAACTCATCTTTCATGGCGCGAGCACGCGCAAGCCGCGCGCGGATCTTGCGATCCTTTCTCGCAAGATAGATCTCTGGAGGGGCGCACAGATAAAGCGCGCGCTCTCCCTGATTCTCTGCACCAACCATGCGGGTGCCGCGCGGGGCTTCTTGGTACCCCTGGCGTTTCAAGCTCGCAGCGGTTTGCATGTGGAAACCAAGAGATCGATCAAGGAGCACAAAGTGCCAGTCTTCAAAACCTTTGGGCTTGGCCCAAGTTCCGATCCCAAGGCTCTCAGTCTGATCAACTTCTTCGATGTATTTGGACCAATTCGCAACCGCCTTTGCGCGCATTTCTGAGCTGTCCGGGGTTCCGTTGCTTTTTTTCTTTGTGCTCATTTCTTTGTTCCCATGCTCTTTAACAGCTTAGCCGCAAGATCAGATCCGAAGGTGCCATGCTTGCTGGACTTGTAACCTTCCGATAATTGCTTAACGTCAACATTCGGGTGTGCTTGCTTGTGCTCGAAGTAAACCCCCGACTTTTCCCGCCACTCATCAAGCTGGGCGCGGCCTTCGGCTGTGGTTGGATCGACGTTTGGAGCAAGCAACATTAAATCGTGATCGCTAACCCCTTCTTTTGCGCCTATCTCTCTGAGGTATTGCAGGCGCTCGCGGCCTATGTGCCGATCGTTTAGATCTTTAAATCGATCGCGCTCGGCTCTCATCTCAGAAAGGACAGAATCAAGATCGGGGCTGGTGTCCTTTGCCTTTGGCTCGGGTGCTGCTTTGGGCTCTGGCTTAGTCGCGGGTGCTGGAGCTTCTGCCATAGTTGGCGCGGGCTCGGGTGCTACTCTTTGAGCTACGCCCTGGCCCGCTGGGGTTGCCGTTTCGGCTGGCTTTGAATCGTTGCCGCCAACATTCACCCAGGGTTGGACCGGGGCCTTTGTGGCTGAATGTTCGGGGAGGGCGGGCGTTGACGATTCCAAAGAGACAGCTCCAGACTTTTGCTCTATGTCACTCATAGTTGAGCCTCGTAGCGCGTGTTAGCTGGCAGGTCTGCAACGCACTCATAAATGCCATCGCTTTCAGTGATCACAAAAAAGCCGAACTTGCCAACCAGATCGGCGGCCTTGGCTTTGTCGCATCGTATAGTTCGCACAGGCGCGCCCATGCTCCGGGTTGGGTTCGGTGGAACTTCAACCGCTTTAGGCGCTGCCTTCTTGGCTGGCGCTTTCTTTGCCGCTGCCTTCTTGGCTGGTGCCTTCTTCTTTGCCGCTGCTTTCTTCTTCTCTGCCATGTTGCCCCCTAATTCTTCAAAGCTTTGTTGATCTTCTTTTGTACTCTTTGAACCCTGCGATCAATGTCGCCTAATTGTTTCTTCAATCTAAATGAAGTGTCTGATTCTCTGATCAGAGCCCCGAGCGCGGTATCATACATCTTTTCCCACTCCGCGATCACCTTGTCAACCTCAGAATCAGAAGCCCAGAGCAAATGGTATTGCTCATCCTTTGTCGCGTGATAGGCCTTTTTAGCATTCCTTGTTTTCCTGCTAAACCTTAATCCGCGATCGTGCGAGCTTCCATAGAAAGCCGCGCGCATGTCGTAGCTGGTGCGAAACCTGATCCGTAAGCTCCGCCACATTGCGCCGGTTTGAACAAAATTCTTGTGTTCAGATCCTTGCGTAGCTTTCTTGTATTCACGCCCAGAAGCATAGCCGAGCCACTCTTCATCACCAACCCGGCGACGACTAATAACATGCGCGCTCGATTGGGGCTCATCGGGCGAAACCCAATAGATGAAATGGGGCTTCTTTGCGTCCTCATATTTGCTAAACATCCCGCCGCCCGCGTGCTTGCGGTGGACGATCACGCGCTCTTTGATCATTGCTAAAAGCATCTTAAAGAGAGGGCCGTACTTCAGCGCCTCTTCCATTGCTTTCTTGTCCCACTCTGGACGGTTGTTTAGATCCTTCGGGATCCACTTGTACTTTGTATCCAGATCAATCAACCGCGATCCTAAGCTCGGTGTCAGGCGTGCGCCCCTGCTCGATGCGCCGATCGGGGCTGGCGATCTCTTGGAGCTTGGCCCACTGTTGCAGATTATGCGTGACCTTCTTTTGGCCTTCGGCTTCGGTGACACCATGCCGCCGGGCGTACTCTGAGCCGGGGGAAGTCAAGCCAGAATCAAGAGCCAGGCGGGTTGCTTGTTCTCTGTGCAATGGGTCCACCGGGGGATCGGGGAAGTGATACCGGATCCGCACGTCGGTTTCGGGGTAGACCTCGCGACCGTTCCCGCGCAACTCGTTAATCCACATGCGAACGAGATCCCAAAGATCTTGTTCAGCTCGCTCAAACATATTGACAAAGCGCCCGCGCTCAAGCTCGCGCTCGTGCATGTCCATACGCTTAGCAACCGCAGAGATCGCGCCGCTAGTCTTTAGGAAGATATCAGGATTGACACCACAGAAAGCAAGCACCGATCGCAGATATTGATCCGCCGCGTTTTGATATTCGGCAAGGGGTGGGTTTCCATGCTCAAAAGTGAACTCCATATTCTCAGCATCTGGAAGACCGATCACAGATTCGGGGCCAAGCTTCAGCTCAGTTGCAGCGGCAGAGCCAACGCCTTTGATCACGGGCTGCCCATACCCTTGAAGGCTGGCAATGTGTTGGATGTCTGTAAACGTGAGATCAAGCGCAAGTTGCGCATGTAAAAGATCATAAGGCACAGGCGCGAAGAATTCCCCGCTTGCGGGCTCTGAGCCCCGGAAGGCCACAACAGGAATCCGCCCAAGCGGGTTGACTGTGCTTTCGCCCCATACGCCTTTCCCGATCAAGCCCTTCGGCCCGTCTTCCCACACTGCGGTTTCGGGCGTGATCTTTGCCACTGCATGAGTGATGAAGCCTGTATTGGGATCGCTTCCCACAGGCAAAGAGATCCAAGCGGCCTCCAGATCGCGCACATCATTCGACCACGGATCTCGGCTCTTGAATTCCTGATCGTGTGGCGGGATGTTCAACAAGCGCACGCCGCCGAAGCTCGTAGGGAAAACCCAAACGGTTGAATTGTTCAAGATCGTCAACTGCTCTTGAGCTGTCCGCAAAACATCGTTTGCGTTGATCGACTTGTAGATCTTGCCGATTCTGGCTTTCACTTCATCATTGACACCAGCCCCAACAAAATCACGGGTTGGGGCTTGCTGGTATAGCGTGCCCAGTGTGCGCGCCAACCTTTGAAGAAAAGGCACCACGCGCAACACACGTTGATCCCATGTGTCAGGGTATAGGTTTTGCAACGCCTCAAGCGTGGGCTCATGGTCCCGCCGCAGGTATTTGTAAAGAGCTTCGGTCTTATTCACCCAATCGCTTTTATCTGTGACTGAAACGGCCTGTCTTCTGAAACGGGTCAGCATTGTTTGATCTTCCTAAAGTGAAGGCCCCGCGATCATCTGTGGCAAAGACCGCTTGGCACATGTAGCGCCACGAGTCTACAGCATGATCGCTTATATTGTCTTTGTAAGGCTCATCTGAGATCAGCCCCTCGCGCGTCATCTTCCATCGGTAACTTGTCAACGATCTACAAATACCACGGGGCTCATTTATGCGCCAGAGCTTATCCGCGATCATAAGGCGCGGGGGTCCATTGAGTGGATCGAAAAGTGTTCGCATAACTTCGATCCCGCCTAGAATGCTTTGCTGTTCGCGCGTCCTCATTCGGTGAATGTAAGCGCGCGGGTATTTGGTTGTGAACCATGACAGCATGCGGGGCACAGCTCGATCGCCTGAAATGTGCTGTGGGTCTTTGCCCAGTGCGCGGATCTTCTTTTGGATCGTGTCCTTCTGGATCTCTTCGGGGCATTCGTCTGGGTGCCACTCGTCAAAGATGATCGCGGTCCCATCTGGCAGAATTTGAGCAAAACCATAGTAGGGATTAGAATAGCCGAAATCACAGGCCAGGACATAAGGCAGCATCGGATCAAAGGCCCACGGGATCGAGTGCCGCTCCCGGCTGACTTCTGGAAAAACAACGTGGCTTGGCTTTAAGATATGGCCCAACACTTCTTGTTGATATGATCGCTTTGAGTGTCCTTGCTTTAGGGATTCAAGAAAGGTCTTGGGAAGGTGTGGGTTATCGTGCGAGGTTGCACGCCCGGCCCACCAATCCGCGCGATCTTCTGTCTTCCTTCGCTCGGCAAACATTCGGGGCACGCCGCGCAATCCCTTGGGTGTGGTGGTCACATTGATCTCTAATATGTTCGCGTTAGGATCTCGCACGCGGTCATTTAATACCCTGAACACATACTCGGGCTGGTGATCGATCTCGCTTTCATCAACATGCACCGCGCACAACGTAAACCCGCGCAACCGATCAACGGCATTGAATGATCGAAAAGCCAGGAAGCCACCACCAACAAGATCGGCCTTCACCTGCGACTTTGAAAAGTTGAGCTGAAGCGGGCAACCCATGGCGGACATTTTGTCAACCACGCGCAACCATTCGGGCAGAATGATATTCTGCACGCTGTCAAACGTTGGTGAAACGAAAGCCGCAGAACATCCGGGATTCATGGTCACAAGCATCGCCATTTGAATCACGGCTGCATAGGTCTTGCCCGCGCCAACTCCAGAACATAAAAGCCTGTGCCGAGCTTCGGCAAGGTGAAACCGCTGTTGATGTGGTAGTGGCTTGTATCCTGTCGCCGCGCTGATCAACTGCAACGTTCGCCAGCGGTCGCGCCGCTTTCCTACATCTTCACGGAACTCTGACCAGCTAACCGCCCGATCTGTACCGGGCAAAGCTTTGTTGATCGTCATGTCCGCGCGGGAACTTCTGGATGGGCCGCTTTTACTCATCGATCAGATTGTCACCGTGATCGGGCAAAGGTGCAACATCTAAAGCCATTCCTTCAGGCAAAGTAAAGAGCTGGTGCTCTGCCCCGGTCCCGCTCGGATCGACCATGCTGATCTTTGTTAAATGCCGCAATGTGCTAAGAACCTGCCTCATGTTTGCGTCTGGACCTTTGGCGATCTCATGCTCAAGAAAAAGGCACGTTAGATGCAACACGTCTTTGACCGACGCTGATCGGTTCTCTTTGATCCGACCCAACATTTCCAAGAACTGATCGCCCCACCTGCTTTCACGATCGGCGGCCTTGATTGCCTTGGCTGCTTCGAGGCTGGCGATCTGGGCTTGAGCTTCCACAAGCTCCGCGCGGGCGCTTTCGATTCGAAGCTTCTGATCGTCAAGCTGCTTTTTATACGGCCTGAGCTGGCGCACGCCCATGAGATTCAAAAGCAATTCATCGGCCCGGTTTGCAACTGAGCCGTGGGCGTTGACAGCTCGATCACGCAAGCGATCAATAATCGCGGACATTTCAAGATCTGCGTTCTCTTCATCTTCGATATACTCGGCAAACTCTTTGCCTAGATCAGACATATAGGCGCGCACAGTGCGCGGGGTGATCTTATATTTGGAGATCATGATCCGGTAGATCTGGCGCACCGTGTTTCCTTCCCGGTACAGGCGGGCCAGGTAGTCAAGGCGCTCGGCTTTCGTCTTGGTTGCCTTGTGTTTCTTTGCCGCGTCTTTTCTAGGTGTCGCCATGGGTTCACACTTCTTGAATAGGGAATGTTTTCAACGGGTTAGGCTGGGCCAAAGGAACCTTAGTACGCAAAAAGCGGACCCCCACC
>Ga0315338_1003053_pt1 | contig 15260 bp, 14 predicted proteins | sample ASW8metaG_FD_204518 | JGI IMG/M metagenome (GOLD analysis project Ga0315338, IMG submission 204518) | Ammonia-oxidizing marine archaeal communities from Monterey Bay, California, United States - ASW #8 | ecosystem: Environmental > Aquatic > Marine > Coastal | place: USA: California | collected... | reverse complement strand
GTACGGCACTCAGGCAAGCCATGCGGATTGTCTTCCAACTCAGAGTCTTTTGCGCTGCTGATACAAGGACGGCTCCTAGGACACCGACAGCTGCAGCCTCCGATGGGCTAGCAAATCCAGCATACATTGAGCCCAGAACGAGCAGTATGAGAAACACAACTGGGCCAAGATCAACCAATCCGTTTAATCGATCTCGCCAGGTGGGATTGATGTCTTCGCTTGGAATCAGGCTGGGGTTAAGTGTCGCACGAATGGCAAGGTAGCTCATAAACCCAAGTGCCAGAATCAGTCCAGGTACTATGCCAGCGATAAATAGTTTGAGAATAGATGTCTCTGATAACACACCGTAGATAATCAGAATGATCGATGGTGGAATCAGGAAGCCCAGTGTCCCAGCCCCGGCTAGAGAGCCAATGGCAAGATCCTTGTCGTAGCCTCGCTTGAATAGTTCAGAAAGTGTTATACGACCTACGGTTGTAGCTGTTGCGGCGGATGATCCCGAAATTGCAGCAAAGAGTGTGCAACCAAGCACGTTTACATGAACCATTCTTCCGGGCAGACGGCTTGTCCAAGGTGAGAGTCCCTTAAACAGGGACGCAGATAAGCGAGTGTGAAATAAAATTTCTGCCATCAGGATGAACATTGGGAGGGCAACCATTTCTGGTGTGGTAACAGTGTTGTAAGTGAGTTGGGCAAGCAGCTTGTCTACTGGCATAGAACGGAATAGTGCAAGGCTTGTGATCGCCACTGCGAACAATGACAGCCCTACCCAAACGCCAATGCCTAGAAATAAGGCCAGCAGTACAAGAACAGTGATAAGTACGACGAAAGGGTCCACTATGCCTATTCGACTTGATACGAGGTCGACTTATCCTCTGGACTTTCTTTAAGGATTAAACGAATCAGTCGTGCGAGCATCTGCAATGCAAGCAGTCCTGCACCAAATGCAATGAGTCCTTGGGGAATGATCAGTGGTGTGGCTGATATCGTAGGAGACGTACTGCCGGAGAGGAACGATCCCCAGGCAAGCATAGACAGGGAATAAGCCAGGATTCCCGAGATCAAAACTCCTAGTACAGTACAAACAATGTCAACTCCGTAGATCGCGCCATTGGGTAGAATTGATTGCAGAAGTGATACTCGGATGTGCCCTCCTGTCCGCAAAGTAAACGCCGCACCGCAGAACATCGCGATTCCCATTGCATAAGCGCTGTACTCCCAGGCGAAACTAAAACTGTAGTTAAATACGGATCGTGCGATGATCTCAGAGATGATCACTACGGCAATAGAGACTGTCACAATCGCAGCTGTTGCTGCAACAATTCGTGACAGTGAATCTAAATATTTCAGCAACGTCCTAATTGGTGGGTTCCCATTGTTGGACTTATGTTTAATTCGTTCTGCCGACATATAAAGAGTCCCGCCGCCCCGGTAGGGCAGCGGGATAGGGGAAACGCTCAGTTACTTAAGTTAGTTCTTGTAATCGTCGATAATTTGTCCAGCCGGTGCCCCTATAGACTCAATTGTCTCAGCCAGCATTGGTGCGGTTTTTTCTTGCATGTCTTTTAACATCGACGCAGTCACTTCACCAAGAATCACGCCGTTATCAGTGAGGATTTTAACTTTTGCGGCATCTTCCGCTTTTGATACATCCCAGAACTGGGGTTGCAGTCGTTTTGCAACACCTTCAATCGCAATGCGGGTCATAGGGGTTAGGCTGTTCCAGGCATCAAGATTGACCGACACCACATTGGACGACCATACATGGCTGGTCGGGTACATATACTTTAGGAACTCCCAGAACTTACCGTCTACGCCGGAGCTTGCCGATGTCGTTACCGCATCGATGGTTCCGGCAGCTAAGGAGGGCACAACTTCACCCCAGGGTAGCTGAACAGAGGTCATGCCGATTCGATTGAACATGCCAGTGGTCGATCTGTTGTAGGTTCTGATTTTAATCCCCTTAAGATCGGCAACGGATGAAGCAGGCACCTTGGTGTAGACGTATTGTCTTGGCCACGGCACGATGTAAAGGAATTTCTGGTTGAATTGCTTGGCAACTTCTTGGACATGGGGCAGCCAGTGTTTGTGTAGTTTTGCAAGGTCACTGTAACCTGAAACTAGGTACGGTGTTGCCTCTAGGCCCATGAGGGGTGCTTCACCAACTTGTTGATTGAGCAGTAGTTCTCCAATGGGAACTAATCCGTCCCGCATTACTGTTAGCATTTCCGGGCCTTTGAATCCTAAAGATCCACCGGGATGGATATTGATGGTGACCTTGCCACTCGTTGCTTTGTTTACTTCTTCTGCAAAAACACGAGCATTCTTGACGTGAAAGTTTCCATCTGGCCAGACAATCGGCATATCCCAGGTGGTTCCAGCTATGACAGGTGAACTGATTGCGGCCCCGACAATAATGGCAGCAACGGTTCTACAAATTTTCCTCAACATAATTATTTCCTCCTCAAAATGATTTGTTGCCTGTGCAGATCAAGTAGATATGGTCGGCTAATAGGTGTATTCAGCCTCGGTATCTATGAGTGTTGCACAATTTCCATTGTCCGAACTAATTGTGGATTGATCAAGTGAATAAATACCACAAATTAAACATGGCACATTAATGGAGAACCAACAGAGTTTAGGTGGAGCGACTAACTGTTGAGGCCTTCGGGGAGTGGGTGTCCAGTAGCTTTGAGCTTCAGCAGGAGGCGGTCGAATAGGCATTGGAGCTCTTTTAGGTCGTCCTGATCCAGACTAGGTCCTGGATCACGGGACTTGGCCGAAGCCAAGACCCCTTGCCTTCGCAGTGTTTCTTTTCGCAAGGCGAGGCCCAGTCCGAACTGCTGTTCATGGCGAATCAGTGGCAGATAAATATCGTACAGGTCTTCGGCATCATCTGCTTGGTCCGTCATGAACATCTCGTACATTGAGACCAGTAGTCCGGGGAAGGCAAATCCGGTCATGACGCCATCTGCACCTCGGCGCAGTTCCTGCGGCATGTAAAGGCCACCGTTGCCGGACAGGATGCTCACGCGTCGGATCTCTTCAGTTTCTGGTGCACGTCTTAAGCTACTGAGCTTGCGGTGTCCGGGGCAGTCTTCGTGCTTGAACATTTTGATCGAGGGAAAGTCAGTAATGAGTCGGTTGATCACGCCGACCGACAGGTAAACGGTGGTGGTCGGTGGGTAGTCTTGCAAACACACTGGAATTTCAGGCCCCAGAGCATGGATAACCTGGGAGAAATACCGGTAGACCTGTTCATCTGTTTTGAGTCCAGGGATACCCGACACCATAACACCGGCTGCGCCGGCATCCATGGCTTCACGTGACAGCACTACAAGATTGTCGATCCCAGGGTTGCTGACACCGACGATAACCGGTCGCCGCCCATTAACGCGCCGAAGTGCATGGTGCATAAACTGTCCTTGCTCCTCGGAACTAAGCTTTGGTGCTTCACCCATGACACCCAGCAGGGTCAGGCCATGTACGCCTTGATCCAGGTAGAAGTCGATCAGGCGGTCGAGACTGGTGTAGTCCAGAGTGCCATCGTCATTAAACGGTGTTGCACTGATGATATACACGCCACGGGCAGTCTCGTCGAGACGCAGATTTGATTTTGTCACTGGCTAAATGATCCTGCGATTTAATCGCGTTTCATGTTGAGATCCTGCCACGCGGATTCTTCTGGATCTGTATCTGTGAGCGGGCCCCCATAAATCTCGGTCTCGAACCATTCAATGAATTCCGGGGCTCGGTTGACCTTCCAGAACTCCCAAGTTGGTCGACCCATCCGGGTCTTCATGAGCCCGGCCTTGAGAAGGTTCATGCGCATATTAAGATGGGTAATATCTACCAGCCCATGCTTGTACTGATCATAGGTGTCAAAAATATCGACCAAGCAGGTATTGATCCACAGGGTAATGCGCCAGTACTCGTAGTCTTCGAGTTCATCGGCGGACCAGTTTTTCGCCAGGAAGCGAGAGAACTCCTGGTCTTTGGCTGCGAAAAAGTATCGTTCGTAGAGTCGTGATGTCAGACTGTGGCCAAACTGAGCTTTGGTGATTTTGGCATTCTGGCGTACCTGGATGGCAAGGTATACAACAGAGGAAATAACGCCTAGAGCGGCTACAAACTGTGCCAGTATAATCAGTGTCTGTAGAGTCATGTGGCTACTATAGGATTATCCCGTACGAAATTGAAGACTAGGCGGTTGTTTGGGTTGCTTCTAGCTGACGGAATAACCAGTTAACAACCGACTCAGTTGTCGGTATCTACTATGACTCCGTTCTCACTTTGCAATGATAGAAGTATGAGGATTAGAGAATCTTGCAGACCTCATCGAACTCATGGAGTGGCAAGTGCTTAAACGTTCCGCTCAGACCTCCGTAGCCAAGGTTACACAGGAAATTTTATCTAAATGTTGTGCCGGCAAAAAACTCCTCGTCTACCAATGTATTATTAAATCCTGACATAGGTCCACAATCGAGCTCGAGTGCGCGAAAAGCGATAATGAAGTAAGCCTCTAGCAGAGAGCCGTTTCGGAATGCGGCGATTTGCGACCCTGCCGGATTGTCCTTAAACGCTTGTTGGGTCGCCGGATTTTGTGGGAAGGTCTTTTCAGAGTGCTTCCAGAAGTCTATGTCGCAACCTTTTTATTGCCGTTATCCGTGCTTCGAAGTGCACTTGATTGACATTCGGCACATCAGTAGGCTTGAGTACAATATCTACAGCCAATACAGTCCAATTAATGAGGAGATAAAGATGTCTATCACGATAGCTAAGTTCCTGGATGTCGCGTCAGGTACACAGGCCGGACAATTTACCATCGGTGACCGTGAGGTAGTTACATCACTTGATGATCTCGAGCCTAAATATAAGCGATTGATTGATGAGCCCGTCACAGCGATTGTTTCAGTGATGGGTGGTACAGGCCGCCCAAATCTCACCCCGGTATGGTTTGATTATTCCGGCAGTACCATCTATCTCAATCTTGCGACACATCGCAAAAAAGTTGACTGGCTACGTGAAAATCCGCAAGCGACGTTTTTACTTATGAATCCAGAGAACACCTATCACTGGATCAGCATCAAAGCGACAGTCATACGAGAAGTATCCGAAAACGACCCAGAAGAAGGCTCACGAGTGACTGCTCAGTTGGATCACATCTGGACCAAGTACACGGGTGCTGAACCGCCTTATGGTTTACGTGATCCCAGTATGGACGAGCGACGGGTCTTGTTCGAGATGGAGGTCGATTCCGTTGCAACATTTGGACAGCCGTGATTGACCGCTTAATTCCCGCTTAACGTAGATTAGCCACCCAATTAGCTGCACTGTTGGATTTTACTATACGTAAACAGCCTAATTGATGTTGCATCAGATTAATCGAGGTGTTTATCCTACTAGTTCTTACCGACTAGAGGAGGAAAAAAATGAGCCTTAGCTCTCTAGACCATTGCTCAATCCGGACTGTCAAACTAGAAGAAACTAGGAATTTTTATGTCAATATGCTCGGGATGATAGATGGAGATCGTCCTGACTTTCCATTCCCGGGTGCGTGGCTCTATGTGGATGGTGTGGCCGTCGTTCACATAATTGGCGTAGATCCCGACGATTCTTCCGGTCTTGCATCGTATCTCGGCGGTGAAATGAGTGCCGATGCGTTGGCAGGGTCCGGCGCATTTGACCACATCGCATTTCGTGCGAAGGATCCCAAAATTTTGATGACGCGTCTTAAAGAAAACGGGTATGAGTATCGTGAGCGTGAAATTCCGACCATGAACCTGTTTCAGGTTTTCATTGAAGATCCAAATGGCATCACGATCGAACTCAACTACTGGGATGAGGACCAAGCGGCTAGGTAAACTCCTACAGCTTGTATAACCATGTCTAAGGTAACCACATCTATCCCAATAGTTGTAACCCGTGAAGAGATGATCGAGCGGGCGATAGCTATGACACCAAAGCTGGCAGCTCGGGCGGCGTTCGTTGAGGACACCCGCACGATCCATCCTGACACGGTCAAAGATCTTTGGGATACCCATCTCTGGTCAATTCTGAAGCCGCGGCATTATGGCGGGCTCGAACTCGACTTTAGGACCGTCATCGATGTCGCTGAGCATATTGGGAGAGGGTGTGCATCTACAGCCTGGATCTACGGAAACCTAATTAGCCATGATTGGATGCTGGCGATGTGGTGTGCAAAAGCTCAAGAAACGGTATGGCGAGACAATCCTCGGGCGTTGATCGCTTCATCATTGGTCGCGCCTGCGGGAAACGCAAAACGAGTAGATGGTGGATACGAGCTTACTGGTCGATGGCCCTACTGCAGCGGAATTGATCCCAGCGATTGGATGATGATGGGAGCCATGATTGATGATGAAGGACCGAAACGCCCAATATGGTTGGTGGTTCCGCGAGCTGAGCTTGAAGAAATCGATACATGGCAGGTGATGGGTCTAGTCGGTACCGGTAGCCGCGATGTACAGTGTGAGGCAGTTTATGTTGCGGACTATATGACATTAGAACCTAAAGAAACCCGCGGTGGACCTACGCCCGGGACACCCCATGTACCTGGATTACTCTATCAACTACCTGTTCTCGGATTGTTTCCTCATATTTTGGTTGGGCCTATGGTAGGAATGGCACAGGGCGCCTACGACGAATACGTTACTGAAATTCGTAAACGGAACTCGACGGCCAGCGCTGTTAAGTTGGCTGAGCAAACACAGATTCAAATGAAAGTCGCTGAGGCAGGTGCGCTAATACAATCAGCGAGGACTCTTGCATTGGATAACATACGTGAGGCAGAGCACATTGTGTCCAATAGAGTTCGGCCTGACGTCTTGACAAAGGTGCGCTGGCGGCGTGATGGTGCATATGCAGCACAAAACTGTGTCAAGGCAGTTCAATTGTTGCAATCGATAATTGGTGCGGCAGGAAACTTTCTAAGCAATCCATTTCAGCGGCGCTTCCGGGATATACACGCAGCTGGAAGTCAAATACAGGTTATTTTTGATATTAATGGGGCTGAGTTTGGACGAGTCGAGCTGGGTCTAGAGCCTGCCAATAAAAATATTTGAAAATATTATTGCGAGTCATAACTCACCCGCTTCCTGAGACAGAGACCGTGAGAAATGCTTTAGAGGCTTGGCTCGGACCAAGCTGCTCGATGAGGTGATCTTCCACAGTGTCAAATTGACATAGATCATTACCGAACTGTGGCGTACACACTACGATACTCAAAGATTCCAATTTGCACTACTGTTAAGCCCTTAAAAAAATAGGACTGAAGTTTTGAGTCGGTATATCTAGGAATACTGTCCAATTGGTGTAGTGAATTACTTATGTGATTGCCACCAACCAAAGTTTCTAGAGAGTTGTTGTGGGTCTCGAACAACAATCCTCGAAACTGTTTCAAATTAATTGGAGAATGGAGATGAACAAGACAATTGGTATCATTGGTCTCGGGCCAATGGGCAGGATCATCGCGACAAATCTGCTCAAGAATAATTTTTCGATTGTTGGTTATGACCTTAAGCTCGAGTGCAGACGCGAACTTGAGGCCAATGGTGGCACCAGCGTGTCGTCCACAACCGAAGTTGCCGATGAGGCTGATGTACTGATTACTTCTCTTCCAGGTGCACAGGCGCTGGATACTGTGATAGATGATGTGTTGAAAAGCAGCCGGCCCGACCACGTTTTGATTGAGACGAGTACGCTGACACTGGACCAGAAGCTCGAAGCTGCCAATCGGCTTGCACTTGCTGGAAAGAGCCTGCTCGACTGTCCCATCAGTGGCACGCCACCAATGCTGGCCAGCATGACAGCCTCGATCTATGTGAGTGGTGACAAGGAATTGTATGAGCAGTGTCTGTCAGTGTTTGAAGGATTTGCCGCGACATCCTTTTTTGTGGGACCAGTGGGTAATGGTACGCGAATGAAACTGTTGGCCAACTACCTTGTTCATGTACACACCACGGCTGCGGCGGAGTGCATAGTGATGGGTGAAAAGGCCGGTCTTGCACCAGATCTAATCTATCAGGCGCTAAAGCCCGGCGCCGGCGGTTCAAAGATGTTTGAAGTGCGCGGTGCAATGATGGCCAAGTCGGATTACCGTGAAGGCGGTGGCACAATGTTTGAGATATTCAAAAAAGACTCCGCCATCATTACCGAGTTCGCAGCTAGTGTTGAAGCGCCAATTGATCTTTATTCTGTAGCTCGGGAGAAGCTGAATTCAGCTATAGAACTTGGTTTGGAGCGCCTGGATACTTCAGCTGTCTGCAAGGCCCTGGAGATGGCCGCCGGAATTGACCGGCAGATGGTTGAGTAGGGATAACGGTAGGCGGTACAAACGCTGATTCCACTCGTGGGTAGATAAATGACCGAATACAACTACGATCGTAGTCATTAATCAAACTATGTTTACGGCCGATAATCGATGGGGTGCTGAGTAGCCGGCCAGAACTGCACTTGGTAGATAGATTGCGAATGTTGGTAGCACTGGCCTGGATTATGGTGCCAATAACACTCGAAGGCAGATGAGGTGTGCTCTGGGGCATGCTAATCGGCCTCCCAGGAGCTTTGTGGAGTCATGTAAAGGCCAACATATCAAGCTATTTCACTTATGGGCGAGGTTGAGTTCGAGTTCGATTCTAGCTTAAATCACCCAAAATCTGACTTTGATATCAATAAGTTAAACTTGGTCGGCCACATTCAGCGTCACTGGGGACTAGCAACGTTTGTTAAGTCTGGATGCTAACTGCCAGCAATAGTTTGGATGCAGACAAAAGTGGCTGAATGGTTTAATGTCACGTTAGGACAAACCACCACCGATTATTCTTTATAGTGCCAAAGAGTTTCAAAGATCATCGGGAGCGGTTGTTCGAATCCTGGGGGAGCATAAACGATGTTGATCGAACCTCGGTAGCCTCTGGTGGATCGTTCATTATTGTGTGTGCTAAACAGTACTAAAGTTATGGAGGAATGATTATGAAAGCTCGTCATAAAAGTCTGTTTTCAAAATGGATCAAAAGTCTGGTTCTTGTGACTGGGGTTGCTGTCACCCTGGTAATGATTCCAATCGCTAAGGCCGCAGACCCAATCAAGATTGGATTTAGCATGACACTCACCGGCGGTTTGGCGCCAGCAGGTCAGGCAGCGCTTGTCGCAATGAAGATCTGGAAAGATGATGTCAATGCCAGTGGGGGCTTGCTGGGTAGGCAGGTCGAATTTGTTTATTACGATGATGCGACAAACCCATCCAAGGTGCCTGGTATTTATGCCAAGCTGATCAATAGCGACAAGGTTGACCTCGTGGTTTCCAGTTACGGTACTAACCTAATAGCACCTGCCATGCCGGTAGTGATGAAAAAGAAGATGGTATTTCTGTCTCTGTTCGGTCTTGCTGTTAACGAACGGTTTAACTACAAGAACTATTTTCAGATCATGCCAGCTGGGCCGGAACCTAAACTGGACTGGTCGCGCGGCTTTTTCAGTCTCGCAATGGCACAGAATCCAAAGCCACAGTCGATCGCGCTGCTGTCAGCTGATTCCGAATTCGCCAAGAACGCTGTTGCGGGTGCGCGAACTCATGCGCAAGAAAATGGCTTGAAGATCGTGTATGACAAGACCTACCCACCGGGTGGTACAGCAGATTTCACACCGATTGTGCGCGCAATTATGGCGAGTAACGCCGACTTGGTTTACGTGGGTTCTTACCCGCCAGGTTCTGTTGGAATTACCAAAGCAGCTAACGAGCTTGGGCTTAAGGCTAAAGTGTTTGGTGGCGGCATGGTTGGTCTGCAATACGCCGGTATTCAGAAAAACCTTGGTTCTAAGCTAAATGGTATTGTTAACTACGACTTCTGGGTCCCGGCCTCTACGCTGAACTTTGAAGGCGTGAATGCTTTCCTGAAAAAATATCAGGCTGCCGCGGCCGGAGGTAAGATTGATCCCCTGGGTCACTACCTGCCGCCATACGCCTATGCTTACCTGCAGGTGTTAGGGAGTGCCGTAAATGCGGTCGGCAAGATCGATCACGCGGCAATTGGAGAGCACATTCGCAACAACACGTTTGACACGGTGGTCGGGCCGGTCTCATTTGCACCCAACGGTGAATGGGCAAATACTCGAACCTTGCAGGTTCAATTCAGAGGCATTAAGGATAATGATATGTCCCAGTTTGAAAACGAAGGGACACGCGTAGTGCTTTATCCCGACTCTGTTAAGAACGGCGACATTGTTTACCCCTATAAGTAGCAATTGACGCGATAACAACCGTATCGTCGACTCTGTGCTGCAGTACGGATCTGAAACGGTCCGTACTGCAGTTGCGGAGAGTCAGTTTCGTGCAGAATCTATTTTTACTCGACAGGGTAGGGGGCCATAGTGTTTGAACTTTTTGTCAACGCAGTTGTGGCCGGGGTCTTGTTGGGTGGGTTTTATGCGGCAGTAGCACTGGGCCTGTCCATTGTTTTTGGCCGGTTGGATATCGTCAATATTGCTCATCCCGCTTTCGTAATCATTGGTTCGTACGTCGCGTTCATTATGAATGAACGGTACATGCTTGATCCTATTCTGAGTAGCCTGATTTTTCTCCCGGTGTTTTTTCTGCTGGGAGTTGGCATGTACCGATTGTATTACGTCTGTTTTGAACGGACTGGGCAGGAAAGCCTGAGTGGTCTCGCCTATTTCTTTGGGATCATGTTTATCATCGAGGTTCTACTGATCCTTTATTACGGTGTTGACTATCGGAATGTTCAGGCACCCTATATTGGTGAGACGCTTTTTCTAGGATTTCTGGGCCTACCCTATCGTATGTTAGTGCCTTTTATTACTGCGGCAATTCTAACAGGCTTGGTTTATCTCTATCTGTCAAAAACCTTTTTAGGCCGTGCGATACTGGCGGTGTCGCAAGATCGGCTGGCACTCCAGCTGATGGGAGCTAATCCTGTGAGGGTCAAGCAATGGGCATTTGGAATTGGCATTGCGACGGCCGCGGTAGCGGGCGCGCTTCTGATCATTATTCAGCCTATCGAACCTTCAGTGGGACGGCTTTATATCGGAAGAGTATTTGCAATCGTGATTCTTGGAGGCATGGGCTCCATCAGTGGAACTTTTTTTGCTGCCTTAATTATTGGTATTGCTGAAAGCTTAGTTGCAACGTTTATCGGTCCTTCTTGGGCACCTGCGGTTGCTTTTGGACTACTGCTGGTGACCCTGGCTGTTCGACCTCAGGGTTTGTTCGGTAGAGCAGGATGAAACTGAACCGTTTTTGGGTGGGAATCGTCGTGGTGTTGTTGGCGGGGCTTGCTTTTACAAAGATCGCGGATAACGAATTCTACTTTTACGCGATTTATGCTGTGCTGCAGTTGATGGTGATGGGGATTGCGTGGAATATCCTGGGTGGTTTTACTGGTTATGTGAACTTTGGAGCGGGAGGATTTTTTGCGGCGGGTGCCTATACCACGGTCTTTTTGCATAAAGCTTTAGATGGTCCACCGTTATTGGTCGCTGTTGTCGTAGCACCAATAGTTTGTGGCTTGATCGGTCTTGGTATTGGCTATCTTACGCTACGCCTTAAGGGTGTTTATTTCGCGATTGCTACACTCGCCGTTGCTATCATTCTAGAAACACTGGTCATCAACTGGGAATATGTGGGTGGAGCAGGAGGTTACTATTTTCTGATTCCCGAAAAAATACCGTTTTTCGATAGCTATATTGAATGGCTATTCACTGTGATCCTGGTTATTACACTGTTCGCTATCGTCGTGTCACGATACTTGAATTCTTCCCGAATTGGGCAGGGTCTTGCAGCAATTCGAGACGATGAGTTAGCTGCCGAATGTATGGGTGTGCCGACTCTAAAACTCAAGCTCATCTCAACAACGGTAATGGGGGCCCTTATGGGTATGGCAGGGGCACCGTTCCCCTATTTCATTACATTTGTTGAACCGGTTTCCACGTTCAGTTTATTGATCGCCGTCAATGCGATTGCTGTACCGATGATCGGTGGCACCATGACTTGGCTGGGACCGGTTGTGGGTGCGATTGTTCTGGGTTCTATCCAGGAAATAGTCACCGTTAGCATTTCGTCAGAACTGAACATGTTGATTGTAGGTGTTGTGTTGGTTGGGTTTATTACGCTTGCGCCGCAAGGTATTACCGGAGTGTATCGAGACTTTAGAGACAAGAGGCGTCGGCGTAAATGAGTGAAGAAATTCTTTCTGTTAAAGATCTGACAAAGCGATTCGGTGGTTTCACCGCTTTGGACGCGGTAAATGTTTCGTTGTCGGGTCGTGAGCGACTCGGTTTAATCGGACCAAATGGGTCGGGCAAAACCACGTTGATTAACTGTATTTCGGGGGCACTTGTTAATGAACAGGGTTCAGTAAGTTTCAAGGGCCAGGAAGTCACGGGCCTGAAAGCCAGCAAACGAGCGCGCCTAGGAATTATCCGCAGTTTTCAAATTCCGCGACCATTCCGAAGCATGTCGATTATAGAAAACCTGCTCGTTCCAATGGAATATGCTGCTTCGGAACGGAAAGAACATGGGCAACTTCGTGACCAAGCAATGGAATTTCTGGAACTCGTCGGCTTAAATGACCGAGCGGATGAGAATTCGTCAAATCTGACACAAATCGATCTTCGTCGGCTTGAACTCGCCCGTGCTCTGTCAGCAAAACCTTCACTGCTGCTGTCGGATGAGTCAATGGCCGGCCTCTCGAGTTCGGAGGTCGATGAAATTTTAGATATTCTGCTTGCGTTGAACGAACGCGGCGTTGCGGTCATCATGATAGAGCACATCATGCGGGCTGTGATGAAATTCTCGGAACGCATCGTCGTTCTTGATGCCGGTAAAAAGATAGCCGACGGCTCTCCGGATGAAATTGTGAATAATCCAGATGTTGAAAGGGCATACCTTGGTGAATAATCTGACTCTCACAAATATTGATGGTGGCTACGGTTCTGTCCGAGTGCTTCACCAGCTGTCTATTACCGTAGGTTTTGGCGAGACCGTGGTACTGCTGGGTTCTAACGGTAATGGCAAGAGTACTCTGATGAAGTGCATTACAGGACTGGTACGTCCCGATAGTGGTGAGATTGTTCTGGAGATCGACGGGGAACGCACTGACTTGGTCGGAAAGACGCCTGAGGAAGTTGTTACGGCCGGTATTTCAATGGTGCCAGAAGGTAGAAGATTGTTTCCGGCACTGACTGTTGAAGAAAATCTCTATCTTGGTGCTTATCGTAAGCAAGCACGCGACAAAATTGTTGACAACCTGGAGTTTGTCTACGAGACGTTTCCGCGTCTGCAGGAGCGTCGAAACCAGTTAGCAGGAAGCATGAGCGGTGGAGAACAGCAGATGGTGGCAGTAGCCCGGGGGATCATGTCCGATCCGACGATCCTCCTGATTGATGAACCGTCAGTGGGTCTTGCGCCAAATTTAGTTAATCATATGATTGAAAAGATAAGAGAACTCAAAGAGAAGAAAAACCTGACTGTGTTGATGGCTGAACAGAACTTCAACCAGGCAATCAAAATTGCGGATCGGGGTTACATTATCGTGCACGGGGAGATTGAATTTGAGGCCAACAGCGCATCGGAATTAGCTGACAATGAGATGATCAAGCAATACTACTTGGGTGTATAGAAATTTAGACATCGCTCCTAAGGTAAATAGAATCTCATTCCCCGGCACCTGCGCTCAGGGCGATGATTAGACGTAGGATTTGTTGGTGGCGCTGCGGCTAAAGTATGCCGAGAGCTTCCAGAACTTTCTGTGGTGTCAATGGGACAGCAGTAACCTGCGCATTAAATGGTGTCAATGCGTCGTTGAGTGCGTTCATCACGGCGGCCGGTGCTCCTGCAGTCCCCGCCTCACCTGCTCCTTTAGCCCCCAGTTCCGAAGATCCGGTCATTGATACTACGTGCGCACAGTCAATGTCCGGCAGTTCCGCGGCCATAGGCACGAGATAATCAGCCATCGTGCCGTTCTGCAACTGGCCTTCTGTGTCATAGATGCAATGTTCAAACAGGGCTGCACCGAGGCCCTGTACGATGCCTCCACGGATCTGTTCATCGACCAACTGGGGATTAATGATAGTTCCGCAGTCTTCGACGCACCAATGCTTTAACAACTTGATTAAGCCCGTCTCGTTATCGACTTCGAGATAAGAGGCCTGAATACCGTTGGTGAAGGCGAACGGATAGTCGCGGGGCACATAGTGCCGGGTAACAACCAGTTCAGATTGAAAATCTTCTGGGAAAGTATCGGGGCGGTAGTAGGCAACACGGGCAACTTCTTCAAGTGTGGTCAGTTCTTCCCCGTCTACGCCGTCGACGATATTGCCATTCTGAATATCAAGTGCGGTTGATTCGGTCTGCAGAATTACTCCAGCGACATCCAGTATGTTCTCCCGTAGAACTCGCCCAGCCTGGCCAGCTGCTTCACCAGCAATGCCACACCCACGAGATGCCCATGTGCCGCCGCCATAAGGCGTAACTTCGGTGTCACCGGTAATTACACGGACGTTTTCCATGGCCACTCCTACACTCGTCGCAACGATTTGGGCGATGACCGTTTCGGTACCTTGCCCCTGTTCAGTCACACCTGTTGCGCAGAAAACGTTACCTTTGGCATCCAGTCGCAAGGTACAACCATCCTGCGCTGAAATTGCGGCACCGCCTACGCCGTAGAACATTGGACTTGGATTGGTGACCTCAATAAAAGTGGCAAGTCCTATACCACGGTAGATACCCTGTTTTCGTAGTTCTGACTGTTCCTGACGGAGAGAGTCGTAGTCCATCATGTCTAAGAGCTTGTCCAGGCTTTGAATGTGAGAAAGACTCTCGAACGCCATTCCGGTGATGGACTTGCAGGGATAGCTATCGTCAGGGTAGAGATTAGTCCGTCGAATGTCGACCGGGTCCATCTGGAGCTGTCGGGCTGCTTCGTCGATTAGTCCTTCAGCAATCAGACAGGCCACAGGGTGCCCGACGGCACGATACTGGCACATTACATTCTTGTTTTGGAATACTACCTTTGTTGCCGCTTTGTAGTTTTCAATCCGATAAGCACCGCCGGTCAGGTTGACTATCTGGTTTGCCTCAATGCCACTGGTGCGGGGATACATGGAATAAGGTCCGATGCCGGTCAGATCATCAAATTCCAGAGCCTGAATCTTTCCGTCTTTAGAAACGCCCATCCGGGCCTTGACTAGATGTTCTCGAGCGTGAATATCAGTTACGAATGACT
>Ga0315338_1003052_pt1 | contig 15262 bp, 18 predicted proteins | sample ASW8metaG_FD_204518 | JGI IMG/M metagenome (GOLD analysis project Ga0315338, IMG submission 204518) | Ammonia-oxidizing marine archaeal communities from Monterey Bay, California, United States - ASW #8 | ecosystem: Environmental > Aquatic > Marine > Coastal | place: USA: California | collected... | reverse complement strand
AAACCATGAGATGTTTTATCGCAATAGATTTACCCGATGACGTTAAAACAGAGCTCATCAGAATCCAAGATATCCTTGCACAACATTTTGAAGGGAACTTGGTGTCTCCAGAAAACTTGCATATCACACTTAAATTTCTTGGCAACATCGATGAAGACACTTTTGAGAAGACACATACGATACTAAGCTCGATATCACATGATATATTCAATGTAAATCTTCAAGAAATAAGTGTTTTTACTGAGAAAGACATCAAAACGGCCTGGGTGGGTATTTCAGGGATTCCTTTGCATCAAGCACTAAATACTGCCTTAAAACCGCTATATGAGCCCGATAATCGCTTTATTGGGCACATTACCTTGGCACGTATTAAGAAAATCAAGAATAAAAAGCGTTTTTTAGGGCTCATAGCTGCAACACAGGTGAAGCATAAGGAATGCAAAGTCGCAGAATACTGCGTCAAAGAATCTATTACATATGCCCAAGGGCCTGTTTATCACACAAAGAGTGTATACCGTCTACTATAGGGCCGTGTAGAATTAAAATCTTAGGAATCGTGACGCTAAAATATGCACAAAATTTTTTTTCTCTTACTGTTAATTTTTAGTTGTAATGCGCCAGCAGAACAACAAAGCGCTGGTAGCGACAACGCAATGCTTTATTTCATAACACCGCAGCATAATGCAACTGTAAAAGGGGAGTTTACAGTTCATTTTGGCCTCAAAGGGTTTGGTGTAGCGCCAGCAGGGGTAAACACAAAAAATACTGGGCACCATCATTTAATTATCGATGCACCATTACCACCATTAGACAAGCCAATCCCTGCAAATGCAAATTATCGTCATTTTGGTGGTGGACAAACAGAAGTGAATTTAAAACTAGAACCAGGCGCGCACGCACTGCAACTATTGCTTGGAGACTACCTGCACACGCCACATTCTCCGCCGATTATATCAAAACAAATAACCGTCACCGTAGAGTGATAATGAGTGCAGAAAAACTATGATTCCTTTAAAAGATGACAACCCCACCCAAGGCAGACCGTACGTCACTTATTTTTTGATATGTTCATGTGTTCTCGTTTTTATAATGGAACTAGGGTCGCAATCCTACAAAACAGGTGAACTATTTTATTCGTACGGACTAATTCCATCAGTTTTAATGGGGCACAACCAGTTGTCACAAGACTTGCATGCCTTGCCCGCTTACTTAACGATTTTTTCATCTATGTTCATGCATGGTGGTTTTATGCATTTAATAGGAAACATGCTGTACATGTGGATCTTTGCAGACAATATTGAAGATGTGCTTGGTCGAACAAGATTTATAATTTTTTATTTATTATCAGGAGTTGGGGCGGCAATGGCTCAAGTATTAATGGACACAAGCTCCCAAATTCCAATGGTTGGTGCTAGTGGCGCAATAGGTGGAGTCTTAGGCGCATATTTAATTAATTACCCAAACGCCAAGGTACTTGTTTTAATTCCTTTAGGGATTTTTAGTCAATTTATTAAAATAAAAGCTCTGTATGTTTTAGGCTTCTGGTTTGTTTTGCAGTTTATTAATTCAAGCATGATGTCTTCAGAAGGCGGTGGTGTAGCATACGCTGCTCATATTGGGGGTTTTATCTCTGGAATGATTTTGATATTAATTTTTAATACAACAGCAAAAAGAAGAGCGAGAATTAAAAAAGGGGCTTAAAAGAAATGAGTGTTCCTCATTATTGGACAAAAGGAAAGCGTGAATTAAGCAAAAAAGATCCAGTTATAAAACTTTTAATTACACAATTTAATAAAGAGAATTTAAAAATCAAAAATTCACCCTATAAAACGTTAATTAATTCAATTATAGGTCAACAAATATCAGTAAAGGCTGCAGACTCAGTAAGAAAGAAATTTTACACGCAATACAAACCAATCAGCCCAGCAAACATTGCCGGTATTAATATAAGAACACTTCAAAAAGCAGGGCTTTCCAAACAGAAAACACAGTATATTAAAAACATATCTAATTACTTTCTTGACACTAAATCTACTGCAAGAAAATTTAGCAACATGAGCGATCAGGAAATAATTAACGAGCTAACTACTATTAAAGGTGTAGGCGTGTGGACTGCTGAAATGTTCTTAATTTTTGCGCTTGGGAGACCTAATGTATTACCTGTACAAGATCTAGGGTTGATTAAAGCTATATCTCTTTCATATAAAAGAGGCAAGAAAGTCAGTGCAACTGATTTAAAAAAGCTCAGCAACAAGTGGTCGCCTTATTCCACAATTGCAACATGGTATCTATGGAGAAGCCTTGATCCGGGTCCTGTAAATTATTAAATTCTTAAATCTTTAGTTTCTTTTTTTGTGTATCTTTTTGCCCACTGCATCCCGCCATTTTTTATTGCATGCTCTTCATATGCCAAAGTTAGCAACCTGGCGACTGTTTGTGAGCGGGCAGAGCGTACTGCTTGGCCTTCGCTGAGCTCATGGCTAGTTGAATGACCTAGAAACATCAAAGTCATCCTTCTGACAAATGCAGAAATATTTTGATTATTTTGCTGTTCTTTACCTATTGCCTTTATGTAATGATCAATAAATACACTTGGCTTTATATTATCTAACTGCAGTGTGTTAAAGACTTTAAAAAAACTATCACATCTTTCCCTTTGATCGTTGTAATCAAGCAATAAACCAGAACAAAGGGTGCTTAGATTACTGATATAAGCATTCCAACTTTCTATTTCATCAGCGTTTGTTGGGTATTGTAAAGAAGAGGACATAATGCAGTATCAGGTTAAGCTGTCATAAAGTAGAGCATGACAGAAAGAAATACAAAGATAACCCAGCCCAGACTGTTTTGTGCGAATGCTGTGAGCTCATCTGGACGTTTCAAAATCAACCAGGCTATCCAGATTATTATTCCGCCAATACCAATATAAACCAATATTTGAAAAGCCAGCACGCTAGATTGCTAGGTCCTTAACCCAACACCTTTATTTAAAAGTCTCGCACTTACAAGAAATAAGAAAACAACGAACAGGGCTGTGACAGTAAATGCGATCTCTATACTGATATCACTTTGACCAAGAAAGCTATAACGAAATGCATTTACCATATATAAGATAGGATTAACCAGTGAAACATTCTGCCAGAATTCAGGCAACATTGAGATTGAGTAAAATATACCGCCTAAATAAGTAAGAGGAGTCAAAACAAATGTTGGGATAACAGAAGTGTCATCCCAGCTTTTTGCTAATATCCCATTGATAAACCCGCCCATTGAAAAAATAGCTGATGTCATAATGAGGAAGGTGAGGGCGGTCCAAAAATGTAAAATCACCACATTTGTAAAAAGCATTGAAATTAAAGTCACGACAATACCAACACAAACACCGCGCGCAACACCGCCACCAACATATCCTATTAAAATAATAAAATTTGGGACTGGAGAAATCATAACCTCTTCAATATAACGATGAAATTTAGATATATATAATGAAGACACAACGTTAGCGTATGAGTTGGTTATAACAGCCATGAGAATTAGTCCGGGAACAATGTATTCAATATATACATACCCATCTATGTTAGATATTTGCGAGCCAATTAAATTTCCAAATATAATAAAGTAAAGTCCTGTTGTAATTGCGGGCGGGAGTAGTGTTTGTAACCAAATTCTGAGGAAACGCAGAGTCTCACGAATTAATATAGATTTAAGTGCGATATATTGACCCTGTAGTTTCATTTTTTAGCTTCCTTGCTTTTTGAGACCATCTCTAGAAAGAGAGTTTCCAGACGATTCATTTTGTTTTTCATGCTATTCACACGAATCCCGTGCTGAGATAACTCTGTGAACAATTCGTTTAAACCCAGCTCTTTACTTACCGAAACTTCTATCGTTTTACTGTCTATTTTTTTTATTTTATAGCCGTTAAGATCGGGGATTGTGTCTATCTTATCTTTCAGATATAAAACAAAATCAGTAGATTCTAGAGAATCCAACAGATCGCGCATAGTCGTATTTTCTATAATCTCTCCACGATCAATAATTCCTATGTTTTTACATAAGCTTTCTGCCTCATCAAGGTAATGGGTTGTCAATATAATGGTTGTGCCTTGGGCATTGATCTCTTTTAATGATTTCCAAATGAGATGGCGTACTTCAATATCAACACCCGCAGTTGGCTCATCTAATATCAATAATTTAGGATGATGCACAAGCGCCCTGGCAATCATAAGTCTGCGTTTTAGTCCTCCTGATAAATTTCTGACAATTTCCTTGCTTTTATCGGCGAGACCAAAAACCTCGAGCAATTTTTCGCTACGCTTGCGTGCGACAGGCCTAGGTATGCCATAATAGCCAGCCTGGGTTAATAATGTTTCATTCAAAGGCTCAAACATATTAAAATTGAATTCTTGGGGCACAAGACCAAGATATTCTTTCGCTTTAGAGAAATCTGTATCGATACTTGTTCCATACACATGGACTTTGCCTGATGATTTATTGATGAGAGAGGTGACAATGCCTATGATAGTTGACTTGCCAGCGCCATTTGGCCCAAGCAGGGCGAAAAAATCACCATCTTGCACATCAAAGCTAACATCTTTGAGCGCCTCGAAGCCGTTGGCGTAGACCTTATGTAGGTTATTTATTGATAACGCAGTAGACATAAAAAATATAAAATTAGAACAATTCGACATTGTAATGAAATAAATATGCCATTAGCAACCAATCACAAATTCTGCGTAGCCCCTATGATGGGAAGAACTGACAAGCATTTCAGATACTTTCTCAGGCTAATGTCCGCGCACACGATGCTATATACAGAAATGGTGGCAGTGCCAGCCTTATTGAGAGGTAATAAACACAATATGCTAAGTTTTAATGAAGCAGAACACCCGGTAGGCTTGCAAATAGGGGGCTCCAACCCGAAAGATATGGCTTTATGTGCAAAAATTGCTGAAGACTACGGCTATGACGAAGTAAACATTAATGTTGGATGTCCAAGTAAACGAGTAAATTCGGGACAATTCGGCGCATGCCTATTCACAAATCCGGAGCTTGTCGCTGAGTGTGTTTCAACGATGCTAAACGAAGTAAACATCCCTGTAACCATTAAATGCAGAATAGGTGTGGATGATTACGATGAATATATACATTTAAGTAATTTCGTAGAAGTATTAGGAAGGGCGGGCTGCGAATCATTTATAGTGCATGCTAGGAAAGCAATATTGAAAGAAGGCTTTAATCCAAAACAAAACAGAAATATACCAACACTGAATTACCCTTATGTTTACCAGTTAAAACAAGACTTTCCACAATATGAAATGACTATAAATGGTGGTATCGAAACTATCGAGCAAGCAAAGAGCCATTTAAAAAAAGTTGATGGTGTTATGTTAGGCCGCGCCATTTACCGCAACCCATTTATCGTGTTTGGTGTAGATGAAAATATCTTCAATGATAAAACAACAACAACGAGTAAAGCAGAAATACTAAATCAGTATATAAATTATATTCAAGATCAAACGTCAAGCGGAGAAAAAATTACTTATTTGACGCGACACTTAGCGGGCGGAATGCTAAGAGGGCAAAAACATGCAAAATTGTTACGTAAAACGCTGCATGATGAGATGCGTGAAAACAAATACCCAATTGCAGCTTTAAGAGACATCTTAAGCACTGCTATCTAAACTTTTTTAAGGAGATCAACGTGGCAAAATGGATAAGATATGAACACCAAGAACGTGAACAATTCGGCACTATAACGAATAATGTCATAACCCCATATAGTGGTGATATGTTCAATAATCCACAAAAAGAAAAGGGCGCTGTAAACCTTGACGCTGTCAAACTACTCACTCCCTCTGAACCAACTAAAATGATCGCTCTATGGAATAATTATCATGAACTTGCAAAGAAAAATAATTTCCATACTCCCGCAACCCCGCTTTACCTATTAAAAGCAAACTCTTCCTTCTTTCCCGGAAATGCAACAATAGAACATCCATCTAGCTACGATGGAGATGTTTTTTATGAAGGTGAACTAGGAATAATGATAGGCAGAACTGCGAAAAATGTACCATTAAGTCATGCTAAAGAATATATATTCGGCTACACATGTATTAATGATGTGACAGGATTTGCGGTATTAAAGGAAGATTCTGCTTTCGACCAGTGGGTAAGAGCAAAAAGCTATGACACTTTCGGCGTCTTTGGTCCTGTCGTTTCTACCGGTCTTGATTATAAAGACTTAAAAATAGTTACCAGACTCAATGGAGAGGTTGTGCAACAATACCCAGCAAGTGACATGATGATCTCACCACCGGATATTGTAAGTAAACTCTCAGAGAACATGTCTTTACACCCTGGTGATATTATCTGCACAGGAACTTCTGTGGGATTGGGTGCTATGCCACGAAACTCCACAATAGAGGTAGAAATTAACAAAATAGGGGTCTTAAAGAACACATACAAATGACCATTAATCTAATTTAACATAATATACATTATACGAAGTAACTATAGTGTCGATTTGAAGGTAAAGGTAGAGATAAGCATGGCAAACCTTATATTTATAAGTATTTTAGCTATATTTTGGTTATTACTATCTAACCATATTTCTCCCTTGCTCCTTTCTCTGGGAACACTGAGCTGCATCATCACAGCAGTTATCGCAGTAAAAATGGGATTACTTGAGAATAATCCACACAATGCTAAGTTTTATGGAAGATTGCCTAGATACCTCTTGTTTTTAGCCAAAGAAATTATCCTGGCCAATATTGCGGTTGCAAAATCTATATTAAGTTCAAAAGATAAAATTGACCCTGGATTTATTAAAGTTAATTGTGAACAAAAAAGCGATCTTGGGCAGTTAACACACGCAAACTCAATTACATTAACGCCAGGCACGATCAGCTGTGATATTGAAGACAATATTATTACTGTGCACGCCCTTCTCAAGAATAACGTTGACGAAGAGAAATCTCAGTACCAAACAAATCTGATTCAAAAAGTAGAAGGCACTAAATGATGCTAACAGGAAGCTTATATATAATTTTTTTTGTAATGGTCTTGACATTAACACGCGCGCACAAAGGCCCAAGCTTTTTTGACCAAGTATTAGCTATTAATGTTTTTGGGATATTAATCGTACTTTCGTTAGCGCTAGTTGGCTTTATATCCAAAAGACCAGACTTTTTAGATATCGCATTATTGTATTCATTAATCAATTTTGTAGGAACAGTAGCAGTACTTAAATATTTTAAGTATGGAAGCCTGTCATATCCATCAAAGAAGGATGACAATCAGGATGATTAGCAACTTATCTTCTATTTTGTTAGCTTCAGGTGCTATTTTTATTTTAATAGGCGGAATAGGTTTAATAAAATTACCTGATTTCTTTGCAAGAGCCCATGCCGGCTCGTTGATTGAAAGTTTAGGAGCAATACAAATTCTTATAGGTTTAATGCTGATTTCAGGCTTTACAAATATTTCATTAAAATTGTTTTTAATCTTAATATTTCTTTTAATAACTGGGCCAACTGCCGTTCATGCAATGGTAAATGCTGCTCGCGAATCAGAACAAAAACTATTTAAATAATGATACTGTCAATAGATACCATATTACTTTTACTTCTTATTATGTCAGCTTTAACACTGGCAGCTATGAAAAACCTATTTTCAGTTGCCATGCTTCTAGGAATTTATAGTTTACAAACTGCAACACTCTTCGTCACACTAGACGCAGTTGATGTTGGGCTTGCTGAAGCTGCTGTAGGTGGTGGCATATCAACGTTGCTTTTTTTGGCAGCTCTTTCATTATGCGGTAAACAAGAAAGCTACGAAAAACACCGCCCTACTCTCGCTATTGTAGTGGTCGTTGTAACTGGATTATTTCTTATTTATGCAACACAAGGGATGCCCTATTTTGGTGATATTAATGCAGCGATACATCAGCATGTTGTTCCCAGATACATAAATCAGTCACCACAAGAAATTGGCTTACCAAATGTTGTCACATCAGTGCTTGCTAGCTATCGTGGCTTTGACACGTTAGGTGAATTAGCTGTGATATTTACAGCAGGTATAGGCGTATTATTTTTATTAGAAAAGAACGCAGATGATTAATAAAAATCCAATTCTTAAAGAAACTGCACGAGTTATGGTGCCAGTTATAGTTTTATATGCACTCTATATACAATTTCATGGCGACTTTGGCCCAGGGGGTGGTTTTCAAGCAGGTGTTATCTTTGCAATCGGCATTATCCTGCACGCTTTAATTTTTGGATTAGAAAAGAATAACCAAGTAATAAAACCTCTCTGGTGCCAAAGAACTGCCGCCATTGGACTCCTTTTGTTTTGCCTCGTTGGGTTTATAGGTATCCTAAAAGGAAGTAATTTTCTGGATTACAACGTACTTATGCAAGATCCAGTAGCCGGACAACACATCGGCATTTTCTTAGTAGAGCTTGGCATTGGGTTGGGTGTAGCAGGCATGATGCTAAGCATCTTTTATGCTTTAGTCTTAAGAGGGAAACAATAATGCAAATTTTTAATATTGCCTCTGAAATAAATTATTACTGGGGTGTCATTATTTTAATGATGATTGGCTTTTATATAGTAATAGGTCACTCCAATCTAATAAAAAAGCTCGTAGGCTTGAGCATCTTTCAATCAGCCATCTTTATATTTTTTATTTTAATGTCTAAAGTTGACGGCGGTACTGCGCCAATACTTGCAGAAGAATATAATATTTACTCTAACCCATTGCCACACGTCCTTATATTGACTGCGATTGTTGTAAGTATCGCAACTACATCTTTAGCTCTTGCGCTAGTAGTAAGAATACGTGAAGAATTTAAAACTATTGACGAAAAAGCAATTCTGGAGATTAATGATGACGAATTCTAGAAGACACTAATGCTTGCTCATATTCCTATATTGATTGTAGTGCTTCCGCTTGTTATTGCCCCTGTTTGTTTGCTTTTTAGATCACCAGAAATATCGAAACTTTTAGCGACTATTGTTTCTTTGTTTTGTGTTGTGGGAAGTTTATTTCTTTTAGATATAACTTTTAGTGGCACAATCATTAATTATGAGTTGGGCGCATGGGAACCGCCGTGGGGCATTGAGTATAAAATTGGTCTACTGGGCGCATTAATTGCAACAATTGTTTCAATTATAGGGTTTGCTTGCGTAGTTTTTTCAATTACATATAACAAACACGAAATACACGAAGAACGTTCGAATAAATTTTACGCACTTTTATTGTTATGCCTCTCCGGTCTTTTAGGCATGATAATGACAAATGACATATTTAATCTTTTTGTATTTCTTGAAATCTCATCCCTATCCTCATATGCGCTTGTTGCATCCAGTCAAAAACCAAAAGCACTGTGGGCGGCGTATCGTTATCTGATAGCGGGCACAATAGGAGCAACATTTATACTTTTGTCAATTGGAATGCTGTATATGATGACAGGAACATTAAACATGGATGATATCTCTAGTCGACTACCGGATGTACATTCTTCTGCGACTACGCAAGCTGCATTTGCTTTTTTAACTGTCGGCTTATCATTAAAGGTAGCTTTGTTTCCATTACATTTTTGGTTACCAGGTGCATATACGTATGCACCCTCACCTATTAGCGCATTTTTAGCTGGGACAACAACAAAAGTTTCCCTTTATGTTTTTATTAAATTTTTCTTTTCACTTTTCGGAACAGAATTAACATTTAATGAAATTAACTTTGAATACATCATGGGCCCATTGTCAGCTGCAGCCATCATTCTGGCCTCTCTTTCTGCAATTTATCAAACTAATATTAAAAGAATGCTTGCATACTCAAGCATAGCGCAGCTTGGCTATATGACCTTGGGTATCAGTATGGCAACTAAGGAAGGTTTGTCTGCATCTATAATACACTTGACGCAGCATGCTTTTGCAAAAAGCGCCCTATTCCTGGCGTTAGGTTGTGTCATATTTAAGCTGGGCAGTGCTAATCTTGATAATCTCAAAGGCCTTGGGCGCAGAATGCCTATTACAACTGCCGCAATTATCGTCGGAGGCTTAAGTATGATCGGTATACCCTTGACAGGAGGCTTTATTAGTAAATGGTACTTAATACAAGCTGCGATGGGGGCAGACCTTTGGTTATATGCTGTAACCATTGTTCTTGGGTCTGTTTTGGCACTGGTTTATGTTGGAAGAGTTGTGGAACTTGCTTTTTTTAAAAGTTCAGATGAACAGCTGCAACTTGGCGAAGCCCCAATCGCACTGCAAGCGCCTGTTTGGTTGTTGCTCATTGCAAACATTTATTTAGGTATTTTCCCAGACAGTATTATTTCTGTAGCACGATATATAGCAGAAGGTTTATTTTAAAAAATGATACTCACTGCACAAACTCATCTGCTTATTGTTTTTTTACTTCCATTTATTGGTGCTTTATTGATTTATCTATTTGGAAAAACAGAGTCGATCAGAAACTTAATTGTTATTACCTCTGCTGCCCTTTTGCCTGTTTTTATGCTATCGCTCGCATATCGTTTTTTAGAAGGCGAAATACTAGGTTTGGTGTTATTACCGTTTCTCGAAAATACAAATATAGGTTTTAATATTGAACCTATTGGTCTTTTATTTGCATGCATAGTCTCAGTGCTGTGGCCATTTACAGCCCTGTATTCCAGCCAATACATGCAAGAGAATGGGTATGAAAATTTAGTACGTTTCTTTTCATGGTTTAGTATTTCAATAGGCTGTGCACTTGGTGTCGCATTCTCAAATAACTTAATAACATTATTTATTTTTTATGAACTATTATCGTTATGCACCTATCCTCTTGTCGCGCACAAACAAGATTCTCAATCAAAAGCTAAAGCAAGGATTTATCTAGCAATACTGCTAGGCACGTCTTTAGCATTATTCCTGCCTGCTATAATTTGGACATGGACCGCCACAGGAACATTAGAATTCACCCCTGGTGGCATATTAGCTGGTAAAGTTTCGGAAACAAATTGCATAATTTTATTGCTACTATTTTTACTCGGTGTAAGTAAAGTAGCAATGATGCCAGTACACAAGTGGCTGCCTTCTGCAATGGTTGCCCCCACGCCAATAAGTGCATTGCTGCATGCAGTTGCAGTTGTTAAAGCAGGAGCATTTACCATTATTAAGATCACTACCTATATTTTTGGTTTCAACCTTCTCGCATCTATGCAAACAGAATGGTTAATATATTTGACCTGTATTACATTAGTCTTGGCATCATATATTGCCTTACTGCAGGATAATCTAAAACTTCGACTTGCATACTCAACTATTAGTCAACTTTCATATATTACGCTAGGCGCACTGCTTGCACATCCGCTTGCTTTAGCTGGCGCTATTTTTCATCTTGTTGCGCATGCATTTGGAAAAATAATACTGTTCTTTGCTGCGGGTGCAATTAGCACAAAAACAAGCATAAAAAGAGTAAGTCAAATGGATGGAATCGGAAAGATTATGCCTTGGACCATGGGGTGTTTTGCTATTGGTGCAGTCTCAATGATAGGCATACCGCCTTTTTCAGGATTCATAAGCAAGTGGTACTTATTGCAAGGAGCAATCTCAAGCACGCAATACGTTGCTGTGATAGCTCTTGTTATTGGTACATTATTAAACACTGCTTACTTTGTGCCTGTTTTATATTCTGCCTTTTTTAAAGAGTTAAAAGAAGACCTGCCTATAGCGGAAGATAAAAACAAAGCCCCCGGGATGATTATTGCCATTGTATTTGCCGCAGCAGTAACAATACTGTTGTTCTTTTTTCCAAATATTATAATCGACAATATAAACGCACTTACTTCGATGCTCACATGAAAAAAAGAATGATCATATTCTTCCTTTTCCTGCTTGGAATAACCCTTGCAGCAAGCGCTATTTTAGATGTGCACAACAACCCTTTTTCATTTGCAAACATGTATGCTTTTTATGCGTTGTATGGCTTTTTATTGTGCGTTCTTATGATTGTCGTGGCAACACTTATCGGCATGTTTATAAAAAGAGATGATTCCTATTATGATGGCTGACCTTTTTACAATACCAAGTGTAATACTTATCACTGGAGCTTTAATCATTCCTTTGTTAGCTAGGACATTACGCTTGATATTTGCCGCACTGCTTCCACTTGCTGGGCTTATCTCCGTTTGGAACTTGGATCAACCAATTGCGAACAATTGGCTTGGTCTAGATGTGATCATTATGCAAGCGACCAAAGTTGGTGTTTTATTTGCGACTATTTTTTTAATACTAACTTTTTTCGGAATAATCTTCTCATGGGTAGGCATTAAGAAATATGAACTAACTGGTGCACTATTATGTTCAGCCGGTGCTGTTGGAGTTTGCTTATGTGGTGACTTTATATCGCTCTTTATTTTTTGGGAACTTATGGCTATTAGTTCTTGCTTAATTATTTTCTCAGGTGATTCATTAAAAAGCATGCAAGCAGGCATGCGTTACATAAACCTGCACATATTGGGAGGTGTAATTCTGCTAGCAGGAATTATAGGCCTTCATATTGAAACAGGTAATATTGCACTTAGAATGCTTCATACTGAAACCTGGTATACCTGGCTAATTCTTTCAGGTTTTTTACTGAATGCAGGTGCACCACCATTTTCAGCCTGGGTAAGTGATGCCTACCCTGAAGCATCACCTTGGGGGACAGTGTTTTTGTCTGCCTACACAACAAAAACTGCCGTCTTTGCCCTTTGGGTAGTCTTCCCCGGCACATTTATTTTAATACCAATAGGAATCTATATGATCTTCTATGGGATTATTTATGCGCTTTTAGAAAATGATATACGAAGGATCTTGACATACAGCATCATAAATCAAGTTGGTTTTATGATCGCGGCTATTGGTATCGGTACAGAACTTGCGTTAAATGGTTCTGTAGCACATGCTTCGGCACATATTATCTATAAAGGCTTATTACTGATGTCAGCAGGAAGTGTTCTGTATGTAACTCATAAAAGAAAATGTACAGATCTTGGTGGCCTATATAAAGGTATGCGTACTACGATGATATGCGCTTTGATTGGTGCAATTTCAATTTCTGCAGTTCCATTTACATCAGGCTACATATCAAAAGAGCTGATCACGCAATCCTCGCAAGACTTGCAGCTAATGCTTGTATGGTTGGCATTTATTACTGGCTCTGCGGGTGTATTCTTACACGCCGGCATAAAATATCCATGGTTTGTTTTCTTTCAAGATAAACTGGATAAATCAGAAAGCACTACGGACGCACCTGCCAACATGAGAATTGCAATGATTGCTTTCTCCATTATTTGTATTCTTTTGGGTGTATATCCCGACTTACTGTACTCTGCTCTCCCATATGAGCTTAATTTTTCGCCCTATACTTTTGATCACACTATCCCGCATATGCAGCTTTTAATCGCATCTGGGATCGCATTCTTTATTATGTTGCCGCTAATGAAACGCACGTTAACAATAAGCTTAGATTTTGACTGGTTTTACCGAAAATTTGGCGCCAATCTTTACTCGCAGACGTTACGCGCATGTAGAAATTGTGGGCAAGTACTACGCATATGGAGCACTAATTCTCTAAGCAGGGTTTTAGCTAATTTAAATCATCTTCACGGTGAAAAAGGCATGTTTAACAGAATTGCTGCAACCAATATATATGCAGTTATTACACTTTTGCTGCTCGTGGCATACCTTGCATTGTTCTATAGTTAATATATATTCTAGGTAGCTTAATTAACTATATAATATCTTTACTTTTTTTTCCAAATACTGGGATGGGTTTATTTGTAATTTTCTTATTTATTGTCTCAGGGAATTTATTTAAATCTACACCGATATTGACAGGCAGTCCTCTAGAGAGCAACGCAACATCAAATAGCATATCCCAGTCTATTTTGTAATTTTTCCCCTCTGTTGCTTCTATAAAAGCGCTCACAGGAGCAGTCATATTTGATGTTTTTAAAGCTGGCTTGATAGTCACAGGTGGTGGCACATCATCCTGAGTTGAAATATGGTGCACTTCCATATAAACCAGTCCATTTTTAACGCCGAACTTAATAGGCTCATTGATAATTCTAACTCTAGTTCCTGGGTCTACCATTTCGTATAGTTTTTTTATGTCACGCGGTCTTAATCGTATGCAACCGTGTGTTACACGCATGCCAATACCCTGTGGCTTGTTAGTGCCATGAAAAAGATAGCCGCCTGTTACATCACGTATTCCTAGATATATTGCATGCTCACCTAATGGATTATCTGGACCTGGCGGGACTTTATCGGGTAAAGGGTCTCCTCTTTCTTCATGTTCAAGCTTTATTGATTCTGGTGGTATCCAAATTGGATTATCTGTTTTACGTATTACGACTGTATCTCCTAAAGGTGTGACCCAGTCGACTCTACCTACACTAACAGGGAAAGTGTGCACTTTCACATTTCTACGGATAGGATCTATATTTAATTTTGCATACTTAAGTATATATGTCTCATCTTCTCGTGAATATGTAACATAATCATTGTTTGTGGTAAAGATAACAAGATTTTTGAGACCTTTGTTATCTTTTTGTAGTTTTATTTTTTGTCTCGGGAAAATATTCAATAAATAGCTTGTTTGAGTTTTGCTATCTAATAGTTTATCTATCGCAGAATGCATTAAATTCTTACTTAATATGCTTGAAATTGTATCACCGCTTTTTACCGTGGTATGAATCCAACCTTTACCAAAGTTCTTTTCCCATGGTTGTATAATTTTTTTAGTAGCTGATGGATCGTTATTCTCTTCAATAGGAACAGACTCATAATAATATAAGCGAAGTTCAGGGAGATTAAGCACGATCCCGTTAAAGTCTGAATGAGGTAAAACATATTGCATTGGTAGGATTATTGTGGAGTTTTCATCTGGCATCCAAAGATCTTGGTCTGGGTTCGCAGATATCAGTTCTTGATAACCAAGATCATAACGTGCACTTAATGATGGTATTGTTTCACCGTATTCTGTTACTGCTGTTTTTATACTTCCAACAATATTATCACCATTTTTAGGCAATTCAAAAACCTCTGCGAACGCAAGGTTTGATATAAAAACTAAAAATATAAAAACAATTTTCATAACGTTTTTGCTCATTAATCTCATTTACCTGTAACTCAAGTTTATAACTAATACAATAATTTGATGTATTTTATCTGCTATTGGAGAATCAAATATCATAAAAATATCGTATCAACACGAGGGAGGGGG
>Ga0315338_1003051_pt1 | contig 15265 bp, 16 predicted proteins | sample ASW8metaG_FD_204518 | JGI IMG/M metagenome (GOLD analysis project Ga0315338, IMG submission 204518) | Ammonia-oxidizing marine archaeal communities from Monterey Bay, California, United States - ASW #8 | ecosystem: Environmental > Aquatic > Marine > Coastal | place: USA: California | collected... | reverse complement strand
ATAGCGGCTCCAGTTGCCCCTGCACCTATCCAGTTATGGCCACAGCCATGCCCAGCTACTCTTTCAACAAAGTCACGTAGAGGTAGGGCTGAATTCGCAAGCCCAGGCAACGCATCATATTCAGCCAATAAACCTATCGTCGGTTTACCTTCTCCGTACCGAGCAGTGAAGGCCGTCGGCAACCCTCCAGCTGCATTTTCCACGACAAACCCGTTACTTTCGCACCAATCTGCCAACAAACTTGAAGATTGTCTTTCCAACATGCCAATCTCTGCTATAGACCAAAGCTTGCGAGAAACTTCGATCATTTCAATCCTGATCTCTTCCCAGGATTGACGGACAATTTTAGAAAGATCTTGTTTTATCATACCGGGAAAATCCCTGGTATTTTGTCAGACATAAAAATATCCTCCTTACACTACTAGTGGGTGTGTTTCATGCCGTTATCTTAACCCTGCCGTTGTGGTGTGGTGCGGCATTTTTATCTATCGCTTGATTCGTACCTACCGGAATGGTGACGACGACTAAAAAGGTGCAGATGAACATACCTGATAGCGCACTACTTGGCGTTAGTGACGTACTACCAATTCGTGATCTAGTGTTGTTAGTCGTTCCACACCAGAGTCGGTAATCAACACTGGATCGCCAAGTGCTACTGCAAGCTCTGCATCCCAATCGGCAAGAATACCGTGTATCATAAATGTCATCCCGGGTTTTAGGGTATGGGAGTCCGTCAGTTTGATACGCAGGTTATCTATCCATGTCGGTGGATAGCCAATACCGATACCATAACCGCAATGCCGAGTTCGCCGGTCCATCCCGTTGGCGAGATAGATATCATGCATCGCACTAGCCACATGCGCTGTACTGACACCTGGACCAGCGACTTCTAGACCAGCTTGTATCGCTTCCTTGAGTATTGCATGCAACTGTCGCTGTCTCGTCACTGGAGAGACAATAGCTACAGAACGCACGCCAACCGCATGATAACGTCGGAAACAACCCCCAATTTCCAGAGTAACCGGATCACGGGCTTCGAGTTTGCGGCGAAGCGCCGCACCATGAGTCTGATGCAATGTACGTGGGCCTGATTCGATTGGGGGCGCAACAGCGGGAAACTCGCCACCAGCGAGGTACATTGAGTGCATCACAGCGGCATGAACCTCACATTCCCGGGCACCTTCCTGCATTGCTTCAAAACCGGCACACATTCCAACATCAAACAGCCTCCCGGCCTCACGCATATAAGCCACTTCTGCAGGAGACTTCTCTAGCCGAAGGTCTGTAAGCAAATTTGACGCATCAACAATGTTTGCACCCTCTAAGTGTTCCAACAAACGGGCATAAAATACTGGCAAAAGACCGTGAGTCTGTAACTCAACCCCAATTCGGCTGCCCACAATGTCGACGAATTCACGGACAATACTGGCTGTTATTTCTGTCGGATCGTTATTGTCGTCGTCGTACCAAATTCGAACATCTTCGGCAGTCGAGGTTTCTCGAATTATGTGGGCATCCACTTCCCTACACAGGTAGACGACATGTGGGTTGTCTCTTGAGATAACCAGAATTTGGTAGTAGCTGTAACCGATCTGATCGTAGCCGGTAAGATAGAACATCTGGTCTTGACCAAATACCAGTACGACATCCAGATTTTGTTTGTTCATTTGGGCATGGACGTCAGATAAACGAGCTGCATACTCTTTTTTATCAAACGCCAAGTTCATTTAATTAATCTTTCCGTTGCTTCTCTAATCTGAGCTTATTAATTTACGACAATATGACTGATGGTGTATACCTACTTGTATAATGGTATGTTTCAAATGGAGGTCATTCGTTAGTTAGTCCGTTGATCCATTTAACAATACATATTAAGGAGATTGCTTATGAGCATATTAGTTCGATTTTCACCCCCATCACTGACCGCAGAGCAGTATGATGCGGTCCTTGCGCGTCTATACGAAGAAGGTATCCAGCCAGCACCGGGACTCGAACTTGAGGTGTGCTTCGGATCGGGAGATCAAATGAAAGTCTCCGTGCTATTCGACTCACAAGAACACCTAGACGCTTTTGGTGCTCGTCTCCAGCCAATATTGTCAGAAATGGGTGTGAATCCCGGCGAACCTGAGATTGCTGAAGTTCACCATGTCATTCGTCGTAGTGCTTAAACATTAGATCCATTACTAGCCGAGCATTGTTGTTTGGCAGAAGCATCCACAAACGTGTGAGTGTGGGACATTATTAACACCACCGAAAAGTAAACTAGTTATCAGTCTCAACCTAAACCTTTGAGACTACAAATGAACCTATTTGGGTGAGAATGCTTCGAGGAATACGACAATAATATGGGTTCACCCGAACCATTAAAACCCAAATGATTTTTAGAGTTAACAGGTAAACTATTTTTAACTGTCAGCTGATACTGGCCACACGACGGGGAACAAGTCCTCAGGCATACGCATGCCAGGCTTCACACCCAGGTCTTTCAGAGGTGGTGAAGTTTCTCCTGGGCGCTCAAAGTAAACCATGTCATCACCGAGCCAGCGTGTCGAGAATGCTCTGCGCTGGCGTTTGATTGGTGCTGCCGTCGTACCGTGCAAGGTCCGAAAATCAAAAAGCAAGGTATCACCGGGTTCCAGCTCGAAAGCGCGTAGGTCTTTGTCTTTGAACTCGCATTCAAGAGGTGTAACCGGGGACATGGCGGGGTCGTCCTGAACAAAATCCGAGCCATCGAGAAAATGACGTGGGTAATAAAGTTGCCCGGATCGATGTGATCCGGCCAAAAAGTGAATAGCGGTGTCTGCCGGCGTGAAGTCCAGCGAGATATAGATACTGATATTCCGCCAGCCGTCTACACAGTAGTAGGGCAAATCATGATGCCAGGGAGTGGCGGTTTGGGTACCCGGGTCTTTAGAGAAAACATGCTCATGAAAAAATTGAGCAGACGTTGATCTCATAATCTGACAGGCCATTGATGCGGCAGCCGATGAACTGACAAATTCTGTGTATTCTGGAATGCGATGCCAATTGCAGTAACTATCAAAAAAACGACCTTTCCCGCCAGGCGCTACGCTATCACACGGAAAAGCGTAGTTGTCCGGGTAATCCATATTTCGCTGTAGCCCGGCCCGTAGCCGATCAACCCAATCTGAAAACGCACCGCGTAGCAGTACGACGCCATCACGCTGAAACGTAGCGATCGCATCAGTGCTGACATCACAGGCAGGTGGGTGCACCTAGGGTCTGGATGATCTTGCTATGAGGTCGCCAATCGACGGTGACAGAATTGCCTTTTGCTTCTGGTGTTTGCATAAGTTCGTTCCCTTTCTACAAACGGAATCAAGCGCACTTGGTTGGTTATGTACAGGCCCCATCATGAGCTGGAGTCAGCCCGTTAGCCCGCGACAATTTACCACGAAATACACGAGATAGAATCCACCGGACTACGCTGTTCTGTAGTACGAAACATGTTATCAGGTCTAGTTAGGCCCACAATATCAGTCATTGCAGCCTGTACCTCTCATGCAGCTGCCGTCATGTGAATCTCGACCAACAACTCAGGTGAGGCCATCTCAGCCTGAACGGTATAACGTGGCGGTGGTGTGTGTTCTGGAAAATACTCGATATAGACATCGTGGTAGGCCGGCCAGTCTTCCATGTTTCTCAGAAACGCGTGAACCATAACAACATTTTCAAAACCGGTCCCGGCTTTCTCAAGCCCCATTTTTAGATTCTCAAGCACTTGTCTCGTCTGTACTTTGATATCGCCAGCGACATGTTCACCGGTTTCGGGATGATTCGACACCACGCCATTTGTGAAGACCAGATCACCCACCTTCGCCACAGCTACGGTTGGTACTCCACCCGCACTAGCCTCAGATCTGATCTTCGGCATCTCGATCTGAGGACCGATGTAGAACCGCTCTACTTTTTCCATTGTTCCTTCCTTTTTTGTTAGAAGCGGTGCCAATCAGTCCTCGACGAGGTCACCCGTCACCGGCAGTGTATGCCTGTCCACTTCGTTCCACTCCTGCAGTAGGTGGCGCTGGGTATTGAGCCACTCCACACCCTTTGATGCCTTCTCTTGAAGGACGTCAGCGTCACGAATGGCGACTCCATAAATCTCGTCACCGTGGGTCATTATGTAATGGGTTGGTGGGTTCGCGGTTCTGCTCTCGCGAGAATTTGCGAGGACATTTTCAAGAAACTCATCGAAGCACTCGGGCTTGGGCTTGAAGCGGATAATGGATAGCTTTTTCATTGTTCCTTCCTTTTCTGATTTAAGGCTTCCGCTATCTTATTCCTGTTTGGGAGAAGCATCCACAAGGTGGTTAACTACTTGCTAATGAGATGTTCTGCTAAATTTTTGCTATGCAAGAAGATCTAACGAAGCGCAGTTTTAAGGGTACTAGGGATCGGTGGTGGTACAGGCCTCATATTCGTAGCTTTGGTTGTAATACTGGTCATAATATGCGCTGTAGAGCCTTAACTAGTAGTCGGAGGTTTTATGAAGAAGTCAACACGCGTAAAGATTATTGGCTTTCTGTTCGATGGTCCCGTATTGCTATTTCTTTTGATCATTGGCTTTGGATTGTTCGCCACCGTTGCCGGGACCGGCGGATAATGTAACAAAGTAATTAACCAGTGATATCAGATCCTGTTAGGACCTCCGCGACCGTCCATTCTGGAACGCAGTTCGTATATTTCTCGATATCCTCCCTTAATGGCACGACCTCGGGGCTGCGGCGAAATTCTCGGAAGGCTTCCACATCTTGCCTGGTCTCAACGAAAAGCACGAATACACAAGGCGAGCGAAGACCTTCTTCTTCCATCAGTACGCGCATGTCAAATTCTGCGTGCATCTGCAGGTAGCGAACGCGGCCAGCGAGCTGTTTCTGTGCAAGTGGAATGTGGTGCTTGATGTAGTAGTCTCGATCAAAATGCATGTCTTCTCTTGGCATATATGTTGCGCGGATCGAATACATACGAATATCTCAATTTGCTGTTGTGTAGTACGAGATATGGTATCAGGTGAAGATCGCTCGCTACGGGCACTTTTACCTAACGAAGGCCCCCGGGGTATGATGCATCCAGCGAATTGGGAAATCGCTCTCCGCACATTCACCACTGGGACAAAATTTTTCTTCGATTCGAACATCTGAAACTGGGCTCGTTCCTGGCCTCTCCAGTCTATTCATGTCCGTTTGCGTGGAGTCGGAGCCTGTTATTTAAAGGGTTTTAGGGCTGGTAGTTGGAAGGACTCTACCTTCACACGGCAGGGATCGCTCATTCAAATGCAGCCGCGTCCGCCATTTACTTCTGCTAGTTCAAAGGTCTCCACCGGTCAGTCATGACTACATCCCGTAGAACACCCTCATTGGCACACTCCTGGCACCTGAGGGAGCAGAAATGGCCTTTAGTCGATCATGGATATAGCTGTGTGTGGGTGTCTGAGACATCTCTGACAAGAACTCTTTAACACCCTACCAACCTTTCCTATCTCACGGTCAATTTCTCCCAAGTACCGCTCTTCGTTCATAGACCACGTCACCGTTAAACAGTTTGGCCATCATCCATAGCAGAATTCCGGAAACAACGATTCCGCACATTCGTGCGGCCAAAGAGCCTGTGTCTTTGTCGAATATTTCCGAAGAAACTCTATTGCGCAGACCGCCAATACTGCTGCCATCATCTTAAATATATCGCCAATGACCCCAACAAAAAGGCCATTGTGCTTAATCAATAAAAAAATACAATTACACATGAAATCGACCCTAACACTCCGCCAATACCTACCATGTTTGATGAAAGTGAGTCATTAAAAACTTCAATGCTCGATACGAGCGGTGGGGGTTTAGATTTCCAACCTCGGCTGCTTCCCAAATTCTCCCACACAGTATTCAAGGCCGGCTGTTTTCAATAACCCGCTATGCCCTGAATCTTCTGCCACCAACCTCAGTATAACTTTCCGCCTATGGTCAGATTAGCATTAAGAATGTGATACGATTAAAGCTTAATTGTGTAAAGCTTGGTATTCTTATGTCGCGAGAAAGATTTCTAAGAGCATTTCGAAAACAAGTCAGCTTGGATGAGAACCTGAGAGGAAAACTAGAGGCGGCAAATGACTTTCGAGAGGTTGTGAATTTGGCCAATGTGTATGGTTATCAGTTCACGTATGAACAATTAAAAAGCCATGCCGAGTCTGTAGTCGATCTTAGTAGTCAGGAGCAGGAAGAAGAGTCTATCTCGATTAATAATTCTGGAACGATCCAATCGAAAGATTCAAGATCACGTCGATGGAATTGGTTTGGGAAACGAAATCGAGTGGATATCTGGGATTATCAAATGTCTCGCCTATTATATTTTGACCCTAATCCAACACACGACTCAGATGCTCGACTGCGAGAAAAGGGTGGCTAAGAATAGACCAACCCTAATCTAGCTTTTGAAGACTCTTTTGAACATGCGCGTAAATATCTCCTCTTCTTATCATTCCCGTTTTACTTCCCTATTGAAATTCTTTCAGAAAAACTAATGAGTCTTCCAACTATAACCTTGTGCACACTACCGATAGTCGAACCTGGTGAGAAACGCCAGTTCATGGATAAGCAGAAAGCCTTCCGCGCGCCTAGGTTGGGGGTTCAAGTAATTCGTGACTACCTGATACAAGAAGGTTATTCAAAGGACGAAGTAAAGTTTCTCGATATCGAGATGCTTGCACCATCAGACAACGACTTAAAATTGTATTTCCGATCAAATCAACCAGATGTAGTTGGGTTATCAGCAGTTCTTTCTCATAGTTACCAGCAAGTCAAACGAATAGCAAGAATAATTAGGAGTGAATTGCCAAACGCATGGATCGTTGTCGGTGGCAATCTCTCGGCCAGTGCAAACGTAGTCCTAAGGAAGACGGAAGTCGATTGCTGTGTTGTTGGAGATGGAGAGGAGATATTCCTTAATCTGGTGAATCACATCAAATGTGGGAATAGGTCGAAAAACTTCGAACTGCTGAAAGAAATTCGTGGCCTGAGCTTTCTTGATAAGAATGGAGAACTACATTTTAATGGGTACCCAAAGAAGCCGAAAAACGAGACAATACCATTCCCAGACTATGAGTTTTTCGAATCTGGGCTACTAGACAAAGATGAATTGTTAGACCGGTATTTTTTACCGGTGGAACAATTGGGTATGTGGTTTTGTCTTGATCCAAGAAGCAAGCAATCACATCGTAGGCCGTATGTAGCACAGTTTTATACTTCGAAAGGATGTACTGCTCGGTGCACATTCTGTCAGAGGAACACGCGTGGATATCGCTTGGCAGATCTCGACGAGATGGAAGCCCACCTAAAGATAGTAATTGAAAAGTATAACGTTGGGTTTATTGCTTGCATGGACGAGAACTTTGGAGGTAGGAGTGATTATGCAAGAGCTTTCGCCGACTTGATGGAAAAGTACGACCTGCTTTGGACGGCCGGTGGAGTCCGATGTACAAATGTTACGCGTGAAGATGTCGAGTATTTCAAAGCAAAGGGTTGCTGCTCATTGAAATTTGGAGTCGAATCTGGAAGTCAAGATATCCTTGATTCGATGGAAAAAAACTTTACTATCGAAGATGTCGAGAAGGCACTAACAGCTTGTTGGGATAACGGATTATTTTCGCCATTGGCACTTATGGTAGGGATGCCAGGGGAAGATGATCAGACCATTCGCAATACCGGTGAGTTTATCGGAAAGATGGCATATGAATTGGGCATTGATCCACAGAACTTTGATAAGGCTTTATTCTATGCTCTGCCGTTTCCAGGTACGCCTTTGTATGATCACTGCCTTCAAGTTGGTCTTATTGAAAATAGTGTTGATACCGAAGAACAATATCTTGTCAGCATAGCTAATGGCCTCACGAACAAGTGGCACTACCTGAATGTGAATGGTGCCCCGGTAAGTCATGTATTGTCGTGGGATTATCTAGTTGAATGGCAAGCAGCGAAAACATACCGACAGTTGTCTCGTAAAAAACCCAAGGAAAAATCTGATTTAGCTAGAAAATGGGAAACATATACTCTGCAAACTCGGGATACCCACATCAAAAAGAAACTTAGCCGCAACCGACGTATCAGCATTTACCTAATGCTCGTAACTGTGGATCGTGTCTACAGATCTGTTTTCGTACGTATGTTGCCAACTTGGCTTGCTTATTTATTTATTAGGACGAGCTTCTACCTCGCAACACTTTGTTATCATTGGATAGGTAGGTTAATCGGGCGGCCTACATTCGCAATGTATAAAGATAGGCCAAAGCCAAAACGATACAGGCGACCAAGCAGCCATGCGAAAAGACTTGCTAGGTCACTAAGAGCCGTTGTTAATTCGAATAGATTAGCAATCGAAAACCCCACTGAGTTGGCAAGGGAGAAACTACTTAAAGGAGCTGCAAACTAACTTATAAATAAGTCTTAGAGATAAATTTGTGACCGAACTTTACTATGGGGCTTCACTTGAACCTACTTTATCGATTGGTTAGAAAGCTTCATCAAAGACAAACAACACAATCAGAATAAGTTTGTTGGTAATCTTGATTGCGATTTCTCTGAATATAGACTTAATTTACATTAACACTCAGTGGCTTCTAGAAACCAACTATACGATAGAGATCAGAATACCCCATTACGATTTATACCCTATTAGCAATACCTGCAAAGATTAGCCTGATGATTTAAGGAAGAGTTTTAGTTAATCCTTACACCCAGAGTAAGGCGATAGACACCCAGAGTAAGGCGATAGACTAGAAACAAGGTGTAGAGAAAATCATACGAGACGTTCCTCGCGCTACTTTCAAGCGGTGTTCTGCAGGCGAAATAATATGTATTGTTCTAGTAGACTTCATTACCATGGGCTATATAGCCGAAAGGATAACTTGGCACCAACCGGCGTGTATTATAGTCGGGACGAAAAGAACTTCAGTTAACGTGATCTGATCAGGCAAAACACCATGGTTCAACCTCAGCAATTGCACTATGAACTACAGCTATCAATCCGCCTGAAGGGCCAGGCCGTTTCTTACTTCAAACCGGCAGTTGTTCAAGAGGATTTGACGACCTACAGGTAACATCAAACACGACAGGAACACCAAAGGTCGGCCAGGTTGTTCAAGCAACCCAAACGAACACAACCACTGGGAATTATGTCTAGAGGAGATTAAGTAAAGTTGAATATATTGGGAGTACATTGTTGTTTAAACCAGTTTAACCATGACCCTGGGGCAGCGCTTATTTCAGATGGTAAGCTAATTGCAGTATGTGAAGAAGAGAGATTTAATCGCACAAAATCCTCTCGTGCACAATTTCCCTACTTCAGCATCAAAAACGCCCTAAAAGAAAAGGCTCTAAATATTCGCGATATAGATATCCTGGTGACAACAGGAGTAACAAAAAAGAGTAGCCTAGACAAACATATCAAACAATTATTTGATCATTATTTCGGATTTTGCCCAGAACTACGCTTTGTAAATCACCAAGATGCTCATCTTGCGTCGGCGTTCTATTTTTCAAACTACCAGGAAGCGATGTGCATTTCCTACGACGGAATTGGGGATGGCATAAGTGGCAAGCTCGCAGTTGGCCGTGGGAGAACAATAACAACCCTTGAAGATTTATCAGTTGAACAATCACTTGGGCATTTTTATTCTGCAATGACCGCGTTTCTCGGGTTTAGACCACTTGAGGACGAATACAAAGTTATGGGCTTAGCCAGTTACGGACGAGAAGGAATCAACCTTGATCAGTTAATTCAGTTTACAGAAACAGGTTATGAACTTAATCGGAAGATATTCACAACTGAAAGTCCTCTGATTTCTCTTGATCAGCCATTATTCAATAAGAATCTAATTTCAATTCTTGGAGAACCCAGGCTGAGGGAAAGTCCAATCGAAAAAAGACATAAGGATATTGCTTATGCTACCCAAAAGTGCCTGGAAAAAGCGATAGTTGGGTTGGTCAAGAAGCTTTACGGCTATACGAATTTAAGTAGCCTATGTATTGGGGGTGGGGTAGGACTTAACTGCTCTGCGAATAAAGTAGTCAGAGAATTACCGTTTGTGAAAAAGCTATTCATACAACCAGCGTCTTCTGATCGTGGCTTGCCATTGGGCTGTGCTTTGCTCGAAGCTATGGATGGTACGGGCGACGTAGATATACCGAATCACGTCTTTTGGGGACCCACATATACTGATTATGACTATAGAAATACTCTCGATTTAGCAGGCATAAAGTACCAGAAGTTAGAGAATCCGTCTCTAACCGCTGCAAAGTTACTCGCTGAAGGCATGATTGTTGCTTGGTATCAAGGTCGATCCGAATTTGGCCCTCGGGCTCTCGGGAATCGCTCTATTTTGTCAGATCCTAGATCACATTCTGCAAGGGATAATATCAACTCTAGAATAAAATTTCGAGAAGAATTCAGACCTTTTGCTCCGGCAGTTAAAGAAGAATTAGCTGGCTCTGTATTTGATATGATTGGAAACTCACCGTATATGACATCAACATTTCGGGTGCTACCGAACTGGATTCACAAACTTAAAGCAGTAACACATGTAGATGGTACGGCTAGAGTTCAAACCGTTAACAAATCGATAAATCCTAGATTTTACAATTTAATACATGAGTTTGGTAAGTTGACAGAAGTGCCCGTTGTTTTAAATACAAGTTTTAACGCGAGAGGAGAACCAATCGTAGAAACTCCAGCCAATGCGCTTGCAACATTTTATTCCGTAGGCTTAGACGCTTTAGTTCTGGGGAACTATCTAATTCTAAAATAATAACTCAAATGCCATCGAGCACTAGGGTATTGGTCTCTAGATAACACATTAGCATTAATCAAAATAAGCCAGCCACAATGAGAGTAGAAGGTATTAAATTTATTGGTTGAAACTCTTTACCTTAATCCATGCGCAAATTTTATGAAATGGAACGTACGAAATAGATCAGCGTTGTTCTCTAAGTCTGAGAATAATGTTCTTGAGATAGGTACCGATGACATAAATCTGATTTCGGAACTTTCACAGGATCGACATGAGATTGTTGATCGCCTTTGTATCCATAAAGCCAGTGAAGATCCTCTCCATCAGATGATTATTACTCATAAAAAGAGAAAATATATCCAACCTCATAGAGTTAACAGGGTTGGTGAGGGATCCTATCTCGTATTAGAGGGCAAGTTAGATCTAATAGTATTTTCAGATTCCGGGACTCCCGAAAAAAGAATTAGGATGACGGGTTATGGCAAAAAAGGGACTTTTTTTTGTCGCCTTCCTTCGGCGACGTTTCGAACTCAAATATTATGGGAAGATTCGTTGTTTGTTGAAACACGGCTGGGACCGTTCCGTTATTCCGAAAAAGAGATCGCTCATTGGGCTCCTAACGGTAAAAACTGTATATTGAATGAACAATATGTCCGCTCTCTTATAGAGAAGCTCGAGTCGTCCTAGATGGTTCTTGGCGTAACTGATTTAGTTCTGCGACACGATACTACTTGTCGAATTTGTGACTCGTATCGAATTGAGCGATTGTATGAGTTGATGGAGACTCCCTTGGAAGACCAATATCTTCCTCTAGATAGAATAGACGAGTCGGCTCAAAGATATCCATTAGAACTAGCTCTTTGTGCCAATTGTAGTTACCTACATCTTCCGCACATTATCGAGCCACAGCATAACTATGAAAGGTATCTTTATGTAACAAGTAGTACTGCGGGCCTACCAAACCATTACTTACAGTATGCTAAAACAATTCTCTCGAATTTTAATAACAGCACCGAGATATTTGTTGTTGATCTAGGTAGCAACGACGGTACTATGCTGAAAGCGTTTCAGGTGGCTGGGGTTAAGAAGATCCTTGGCGTTGAACCAAACAAACAAATAGCATATTTAGCGAATCAGCAAGTACCAACGATAAATTCATATTTTGATAAAGCTTGTGTACTGCAGATTCAATCTCTTCATGGAAAACCTGATCTTATTAGCGCCAACTATATGCTAGCTAACATTGATGACCTCCATAAATTCCTACAAAACGTCGTAGAGTTGTTGAGTTCAGATGGACTATTAGTTTTTGAAACAGGATATCATCCCGAACAAATGAAACGATTCATGTTTGACTACATTTATCATGAACATTATTCATATTTCTCTGTTCGAGCACTGGAATATTTATTTGCACACAATCATCTAGAAATCCTGGATGTTCAATTACATCAACCAAAAGGGGGAGCAATTCGGGTCACTGCACAACATATGTCAGGCCCTCGGCCGATTTCTCCAAACGTTAAGACATTTATTACGAATGAAGAAGAATCTGGCATCTATCTCCCCACCACATATCACTCCTATTTTCTTGACCTCGAAAAGATAAAAAATGATTTAACGATACTACTAGACCAAGTGCGAAACTCAAATGAGACGATAGTGGGATACGGTGCTTCACACAGTACCACCACTCTCATACATCATTTTGAATTATCCGAGTACATAGACTTCATTGTCGACGATAACCCCGCTAAACAGAATCTATATTCACCGGGATATCACATACCAGTACGTTCACCGATGAGCTTAAAGCAAGAAAATCCTGATTGGATTCTCATACTTGGCTGGCAGCATGCTAGTGTTATTCGCAAACGAATTGTTGATATTGTTGGACCCGAGCAAAAAGTCATTATCCCCTTGCCTAGTCCGAAAAAAGTCTTTTCAGCAGAGCTATCAAACGTGTATTCTGAGTAGCGAATTATGATTTCGGTGATTACTGGTGGTATTTCTGGAATTGGCAAAGTGATCGCTACCACTCTGCGGTCTCGAGGGGATGAAATATACACAACCTCGAGAAGGAAAATCGCAGATACCCATCACATCTCTATCGATCTAACAACAAGAAAAGGCATAATGCAAATTTGTGAAGAATTTAGAGGCATGTTCATTGATAATCTAATCTTCACACACAGGTATCGCGGCGAAAGTTGGAGCGCGGATTATCAATTGACCTTAAAGTCCGTAGACAACCTAATTCACGGGCTTGAGAATTCGCTTGGTGTTGGCACGTCAATTATTATATTGGGGTCAAAGGCTAGTAATTTAATTTTCTCTGAACAATCCTTATCGTACCACTTGACCCGTGGTGCCCTTGAAAGCATGACTCGTTACTACGCGGTCAATTTAGGTAGGAAGGGAATTAGATGTAACTGCGTGATACCAGGATTTGTGATGAAACCAGAAAACGAAGAATTCTGGCAAGATGCCTCTAACCCTATGAGAACAATGATAGAGGAAATTACACCATTAGGCAGAATGAGTCGATCGGAAGACGTTGCTCAGCTAGTAAGATTTTTATGCAGTCAAGAGGCTCAAAACATTACCGGGCAATGTATCGTTATTGATGGAGGTTTATCTCTCGTGGCTCAAGAAAATATTGGTCGCCAAAGATTATTGCAAGATGGTAATAACTAACATTGCTAAAACTTTTGAGACGCCTAGGATAAGGTGAAGTTTCACATTCCAATAGTAAAGTCTGTAAGTCGTCAGATGATCACTATACTCCTCATTTTAACGTTACCAACAGTTCTAATACTTCGCGCTTGTAGGTATTTAGGTCTTCACTTTAGATTCGGTGAAATTAAAGCCTATATTCTCGGTCATTTCGTTTTTGATATTGAATATTATCTACGTAAGCGCAGTTTAGATGGATCAGACTCAATTGATCTATTTTTTATTAGTGGAGATGTTTCAAATGCTCAATGGCTGAAAATGATTAAGAGAAATGTCTATGTCTCACCAGTCATCAAAATCCTTTTTAAGAGTAATCGACTCTTGCCAAATTATCAGATGTACGAGGTTGAGAAAATCCCTCAGAAGGTGCATAGCCGGGATTATGAAGGCATATTTGACACGACTGAACTACAAATACGGTTTACAAAGGAGGAAGATAATGAGGGTAAGGAGTTCTTGCGCTATTTAGGGCTGGAAAATAACGATAAATTTGCATGCCTAATTGTTAGAGACCATGCGTACAAAAATTCACTACTTAAGAATAGAGATTGGTCATATCATGATTATAGGGACTCTAACATCGATGCATATATTGAGGCTGCAACGGCACTTGCCGGAAAAGGCTATTGGGTATTTCGTATGGGTAAGGTTGTAGATAGACCATTTGTCGCAACTCACCCTAGGGTTATTGATTACGCCTCAAGTGAAGTACGCAGTGATTTCCTAGATGTATGGTTGACCGCTAGATGCGCAATATGTATATCAACGGGGACAGGGTTAGATGAAATCTCAGGAATAAATTCAGTACCCACAGTTTTTACTAATCTTTTACCGCTGACCCACATACCGCTATACAAATTCAGCCTTACTGTTCCAAAAAAGCTAGTTTGGGGCATCAGCGGTAGGCTTCTAACCATTGATGAATACATGCAGCATGGACATATTTCGTCCGATGAGTACGAAAAAGAAGGCATTAAAATTATCGATTTAACTTCTGAAGAAATATGTGCAGCTGTAATGGAGATGGAACTAGTCATTACAGGCCAAAATGGCCTTGATCCAATCTCTTTTGAAAGACAGGAGAAATTGATTCAGATGATTTTTGCTTTGGATCTCAAGAATAAGAGAAGATTTCAATACCATCGCGATGCTCGCGCTCGTATTGGATCCGATTTCTTAGATCAATACTGGGACGACTTAATGCCTCAAGTAGACTCCACGGCAGTCTGACTTTTGGTAAGAGTCGGTACTGCTAGTTTTTGTTTTGGTACGAACATATTGATCTCGTTTATTTACTTAGAGTGACTCTTCTGAAAAAACGTAAAAATTTTATTAGCACTAACATTCTCCCCAAACATCCTCGCAAGAATCAGAAAGGTACTGATGATGTAAACCAGACGTTTCATCACTGCCTCACAAAAAGGAAGTCTCCACCATCATCACCGGCTAGAAAGGGTTTTAGGACTGTTAGTTGGTAGGCCTCTGCCTTCACACGGCAGGGGTCGCTGGTTCAAATCCAGCCGCGCCCACCATATTTTTCCTGTGTTTACAGGGCTTTCTACAGTTAGTAACGCCTGTTCCATTTGTGACTCAATGGCCAGTGTGACCAGAATATGCCCTAAATGTGTCCTCTCCAGTCCATTCCAGTCACATACACGTGGGATCGGTGTGCGTAAGTGATTAATTTGATGTGACTGCTAGTTTCAAGGCTAGTGTCGCAATGCGAAGGTCGCA
>Ga0315338_1003050_pt1 | contig 15276 bp, 16 predicted proteins | sample ASW8metaG_FD_204518 | JGI IMG/M metagenome (GOLD analysis project Ga0315338, IMG submission 204518) | Ammonia-oxidizing marine archaeal communities from Monterey Bay, California, United States - ASW #8 | ecosystem: Environmental > Aquatic > Marine > Coastal | place: USA: California | collected... | reverse complement strand
TTTGTTCTTCTTAGTAAGAACTATTGCTCCAGCTCCATCACCAAATAAAACACATGTAGATCTGTCATTCCAATCTAAAATTCTTGAAAAAATTTCAGAACCAATAACTAAAGCATTTGATGCTTGATTATTTGATAAAAAATTATCTGCCACTGACATTGAATAAATAAATCCTGAGCATGCGGCTTGAATGTCAAAGGCAAATCCTTTTTTAATTCCCAATTTACCTTGGATTTTTGCAGCTGTTGATGGAAATGTATGATCGGGCGTTGATGTTGCTACAATTATTAAATCTATATCAGAAATATTAATTTTGGAGTTTTTTATAGCTTTTTTTGCAGCTTCAAACCCTAAATCTGAATTCATTTGTTTTTCATCTGCGATATGTCTTTGATGAATACCGGTTCTAGTTTTTATCCATTCATCACTAGTATCTATTTTTTTTGAAAGCTCTTCATTAGTTAAAATTTTTTTTGGTACATAGCCACCACAACCTAATATATAACTAGAAAGTTGCATTTTTTTTTTATTTAAAAATTTTTTTCATATTAGAAATTATTTTTTCATTAAATTTGTTTATACATAAATCATAAGCAATAGATATAGCGTTTGAAAAACCATCTGAATTTGATCTTCCATGGCTTTTTACCACTATTCCATTTAATCCTAAAAACATAGCTCCGTTATATTTAAATGGATCTACTCTATTTCTTAAAGTTTTTAGAACTGGTAATGATATTATAAACGCAAATTTAGAATATAAATTATTTTTAAATGATTTTTTTAAATAATGAGTATATAGTTCTGATGTTCCTTCAGCTGTTTTTAAGGCAATGTTACCTGTAAAACCATCTGTAACAACAACATCTACTAAACCCATAGGTATATCATTGCCTTCAATAAATCCATAAAAATGAATATTTTTTTCTTTTCTCAATGTTTTAGCAGCTCTTTGCACCATGCTATTACCTTTTAAAATTTCAGAACCAACATTTAACAACCCTATTTTTGGTTTCTTAATTCCTAATACAGTATTTGAAAAAACTTTTCCCATAAAAGCAAAATCAAGTATATTTTTAAGATCGCATTCAACATTTGCTCCTAAATCTAACATTATAGTTTCAGACTGTTTTGTTGGAAACATACAAGCAATAGCTGGTCTATTAATTCCATTTATAGTTTTCATTAAAACAGTTGAAATAACCATTAACGCACCAGTGTTACCACCACTAACAACTGCATTTGATATACCTAATTTAACTGACTCTATAGCTTTAAACATGCTTGATTTTTTAAATTTTCTTAATGCATCAATTGGTTTAATATCGTTTGTTATTACCTGTTCAGTATGGACGATTTCAGAAATATTAAAAAATTTTTTTTCTTTTAATAAAGGAAAAATTTTTTTTTTATCACCGAAAAAAATAAATTTTACTTTAGGAATTTTTTTTGAAAATAGAAAAGCTCCATTTATAACAGATAATGGACCTAGGTCCGAGCCCATAGTATCTATGGCAATTTTAATTTCTTTCAGATTTTTCACAAATCATTATTTAAATAAAGAATTTTATTTAGTTGGGTTAATAATTTTTTTCTCTTTATATTCTCCTGTGGTTCTGTCAATATGATGCGGTCTTCTTAATTCTCCTGAATTTTTATCTTCAACGTATTTAACTGTTGATAATCCTCTTTTCAAATGCGAAGCACGCATTTTTGATTTAGATTTTGAAGTTTTTTTTTTTGGTACAGCCATTTTTTTTACAAATTAAAAGAATTTATAATTATTATCATTTAAAAAATAAAAAAACAAATAAATTATTTATAAATAATAGTTAAATAGGTTCATTAAAAAATTTTTTACTAAAAATATCCTTAGAATTTGAAGATTTTAATTTCTTATGTTGGCTACAAATATAATTATAAAAATTATTTAAATTGTTTTTTTTAACTTTATTTTTATATATGAATTTCTTTATAGGTTTTTTTATATTTTTAAAATTTTTATTTATTGATTTTTCATATAATTGAATTCTAAAAGAAAATATTTTAGCAAGAATTTTTACTTTTTTACCTACAGATAAATCACCTGTGCCAATTTCTCTAAGTGAATAATCTATATAATCAAATAAAAAATCGTACATTATTTGAATCTTTATCTTGTTTGCTCTTTCATTTTTTAATCTTAAATATAAAAGAAAGATTAGTATTACTATAATTTCATATCTTGAATAAAAAGTATTTGGGATTTTAAATTTTTTATTAAAAGAATCAGAATAGGAAATTTCTATAATATTGTTTAGAATATCTTTTATTTTTCTTGTATTATATTTTTTTCTTTTGAAAAAAAATTTTTTTAAATTAGCTATTAACATTATAAAAAATGATTTATTTAAAAATAATTTTAAAAATATTTTTTGCCATTCTTTTTTTTCAATTTAATTCATGTGGATTAAAGGTTATTGATAATCATGGTCAAATATATGAGGAAAACGCAAATTTTGAAGAATTAGAAATTGGAAAAACAACAAAAAATGAAGTTGTTAAATTACTTGGTTCCCCATCTACAACAAGTAATTTTGATGAAGAGCAAAGTTGGATTTATATAAATTCTGAATTCAGGAGATTTATTTTTTTAGACGGAACAAATACTGATCAAAAAATATTAATACTTTCTTTTAATCAAAATGTACTAAACAATAAGGAGTTATTATCAAAGAATGATATTAACAATATAAAATATGAGGAATCAGTTACAGACAGCAGAGGAAAAAAAGTGAATTGGGTTAAAGAATTTTTTACCGATTTAAATCCTGATCCTTATGGTAAAAAAAGATAAAAGTATGTTTAATGAGCTATAAAACCTAGCAATAATAACGCAACAATGTTAGTGATTTTTATCATCGGATTTATTGCAGGTCCTGCAGTATCTTTATATGGGTCTCCAACGGTGTCTCCTGTTACAGCTGCTTTATGAGCATCTGATCCTTTCCCTCCTAGATTCCCATCTTCTATATATTTTTTTGCATTATCCCATGCTCCTCCTCCTGCAGTCATTGATATAGCAACAAATAATCCTGTAACTATAATTCCCAATAACATTGCACCTACCGATGCAAGTGCAGAACCTTGATCGGCAACAATTAAAATAAAAAAATATAAAATAATTGGAGATAACACAGGAAGTAATGATGGTATTATCATTTCTTTAATTGCTATTCTAGTTAACATATCAACGCAATTTCCATATTCAGGTTTTGTTTTTCCTGACATAATTCCTTTTATTTGAGAAAATTGTCTTCTTACTTCAATAACAACCGAGGATCCTGCTCTTCCAACAGCGGTCATGCACATTGAAGCAAAAAGATACGGTAAAAGACCGCCAAAAATTAAACCAACAACTACATATGGATTTGATAAATTAAAATCTATATTTGAAACATTAATAAGTTTGTTTTCTATAAAATAATTTAAGTCAGCTGTATAAGTTGCAAATAAAACTAATGCTCCTAATCCTGCAGAACCAATAGCATATCCTTTGGTAATTGCTTTAGTTGTATTACCTACAGCATCAAGGGCGTCTGTAACTTTTCTAACTTTTTTATCAAGTTTAGACATCTCCGCAATCCCCCCTGCGTTATCAGTAACGGGACCATATGCATCTAACGCAACAATCATTCCTGCTAAAGCAAGCATTGATGTAACTGAAATTGCAATACCAAATAAACCAGCTAATTTAAAAGATAGAATTATACCAAAACAAATAATTATTGCTGGAATAGATGTAGCTTCTAAACTTACTGCTAACCCTTGAATAATATTTGTTGCATGCCCAGTTTCAGATGATTTAGCAATACTTTGTACGGGTTTAAAATTAGTTCCGGTATAATATTCAGTAACCCAAATTAATAAACTTGTTATTACAAGACCTGTTACGCCACAATAAAATAAATCAGTGCCATTAAAGTTTTTATCATTTATTAGAAATTCTTGATTTAAGCCTACAAAATGATCTGTTAAAAACCACAAGCTTATTGCAGATAAAATAGCAGTTACAAAAAAACCTTTATATAAGGCACCCATAACGTTATTAGATTTTCCAAGCCTCACAAAAAAAGTACCAATTATACTAGTAATAATACATGCTCCTCCAATTGCTAATGGGTAAGACATAATTTTAAATAAAAAATCACTTTGACTAAAAAAAATTGATGCTAATACCATCGTTGCAACTACTGTAACAACATAAGTTTCAAATAAATCCGCAGCCATTCCTGCACAATCACCAACATTATCACCTACATTATCTGCTATAACTGCTGGATTTCTTGGATCGTCTTCTGGAATTCCAGCTTCAACCTTACCAACTAAGTCAGCTCCTACATCGGCGCCCTTAGTAAATATTCCACCACCAAGCCTAGCAAATATAGAAATTAATGATGCCCCAAAACTTAAACCAATCAGAGGTTCAATTAATTCTCTTCCGTTAATTCCTTTATTCAACAAAAAAGTGTAATACGAGCTGATAGATAACAATGCTAATCCAACAACTAACATACCTGTTACTGAACCAGCTCTAAATGCAATTCTTAAACCGTCTGCTAATCCTTTAGATGATGCTGCAGCAGTTCTTACATTTGATCTTACCGATATGTGCATACCAACATATCCAGCTAAACCAGATAATATTGCTCCTATTAAAAAACCAAAAGCAACATAAAAACTAAAAAAATAGTAAATTAATAAAAAAATTGCAAAACCGACATATGATATCGTTAGATATTGCCTATTTAAATAGGCGTTTGCTCCCTCTTGTATAGCTTTTGAAATCTCTTGCATTTTTTTATTGCCTGAATCGGAATCTAAAATGCTTTTGGAAATTAAAAAACCATAAAGAATTGAGCTTATTCCACAAATGATTGAAAATATAATTGGATTCATATTCTAACAGTTTTAAATAGTTTTTTTTAAAAAATCAAATTAAAAATGTTTAAAACCCAAATTTTCAAATGATAATTCTTCATTATTTTTATTTAAAATTATGAGTTTTTTTTTTTTAATAATATTACCGATTTTTGTTATTTTTATAGAGTCTTTTTTTGCTATAGAAATTATTTTTTTCAAATTACTTTTTTTTGCAGTGAAAATTAACTGATAATCTTCACCACAAGTAAGTAAATAATTAAGATCAATTTTTTTTAAAATAAGTAATTTCTTAGTTTGTTTAGTAAATGGAATATTTTCACTATAAATAATAGCGCCACATTTTGATGATAAAACAATGTTATTTAAATCAGCAAGTAATCCATCTGAAATATCGGTTGCTGAATTTGCAAATAATACTAATTTTTTTCCAAATTCAACAGGTGGGTTGGGTATTTTATATTGGTTAATATAAAACCTGTTTAAACTACTAGTTAAATTTATTTTTTTTAATAAAATTTTATAACCAATGCCACTATCACCAATATTGCCTGTCACATAAATATCGTCATATAATTTTGCATCAGATCTTTTTATAATTTTCTTTTCTTTATAACCAAATAAAGTTATAGATAACACTAAAAACCCATTTGTTATTACAGTATCCCCGCCTAAAAGTTTAATTTTATATTTTAATTGATCTTGTTTTAAACCTTTGGCAAATAATTTGATCCAATTTATCAATCTTTTCTTATTTAATTTTTTAGGTAAAGATAAATTTAGAGTATATCCAAAGGGAATAGCACCCATTGATGCTAAATCAGATAAGTTTACTCTCAATAATTTTTTTGCAATTAATAAAGGGTTTTTTTCATTTTTTTGAAAATGATCCCCTTCAACAATAGAGTCAGTCGTTACTACAATTTGTTTTTTATTTGGAATCAACCCTGCATCGTCGTCTAGATCTAAAGAAAATTCTTTTTTAAATGATAATGGGTAAAAAATTTTTTTTATAACTTCATATTCATTCATTAGTTATATTTTTTGCAACTTGATCTAGAATTCCATTTATAAGACCAACTTCATTTTTATTTAAAAAAGAATTACTAACTTTATTATACTCAGCAATTGATATTCTATGAACTAAATCCTTAAAATAAATAATTTCACATACTCCAAGTTCCAGAATTACTTTAATTATTGTTTCCATTTTAGAAAAATTTCTTTTTTTAACTGCATCTTCTAATTTTTTATCTATTTCTTTTTTGTTTTTTATAGTTTCATTTACTAATTTAGAAAAAAATCTTTTATCAGGTGTGTTTCTTGTTTCTTTTTCTTTTAACAAATTTTTTTTTACTGTAGAAATATCAGTATTTTTATTTAACGATAATTGATACATGGCTTGAGTGGCTAATACCCTAGACCAAGATCTTGAGCCTTTATTATTTTTTTTCATTTTTTAAGTTCATTAATATACTTAAAGTATTAATGGCATGTGAGGTACAATTTATACATTTTTCTTTTGCTTCTTTTAAATTGTTAGCATTAAATATAGCATTACCTATCGGTATAACATTTTCAATACTAATTCGTTGTAAATTTGTAAAAATTGATGTTGATATTGCTTCATGGTTTATAGTTTTTCCTTTAATTACGCATCCCAAAGCCAAGTAACCTGAAAAGATGCTTTGAGTGTCAAGATTTAACTGACTTAATTTTGCCATTTGTACAATATTATCTCTTATTTCTTTAATACCTTTTTGTTTAAATGAGCCAATACTATCTTCATTTCTTATAGTATCTTCCTTAATACTTCTAGCAATCTCAAATGGTATTTCAAAAGATCCAGGAACATGAGATACATCAAAATTTAAATTAGAATTAACGTAATGCTCTTTTGCTGTATCAAGCATGCGTTCTGTTACATCGTTATAGTGATATTCTGAAACAACTATTTTTATTTTTGGCTTCATTTTATTGGAATTGTATCAATAATTTTTAATCCATATCCTTCAAGACCAATTATAGTCTTTTTGCTGTTTGATATTAAAATCATATTCCTTATACCTAAATCAATTAAAATTTGAGCTCCTACACCATAATCTCTTAATTGTAAATTTTTTTTATCTTCAGAAGAAGATTTTATTCTCTGTGACAAAGTCCATGCTCTTGGTTCTCTCATAATTACGATAACGCCATTCTTTTTTTTAGATATCATTTGCATAGATTTCTTTATTTGATTATCAATAAATGATGAGGTTCCTAAAATATCAGTTAAAAAATTTAATGCATGAACCCTAACTAAAACTGGTTTTTTTGGATTAATTTTTCCTTTAACTAAAGCGATATGTTCTGCGTGAATTATTTTGTTTTTATAAACTATTAAACTAAAATCACCTCCATATTTACTTTTTATTTTTGTTTTTAATGTTCTTTCAATAACTTTTTCTTTTTTTCTTCTATAAGAAATTAAATCAGAAATAGTTGCCATTTTTAATTTATGTTGTTTTGAAAATTTAAATAAGTCATCTCTTCTTGCCATAGTTCCATCATCATTCATAATTTCACATATAACTCCTGATGAATTTAAATTTGCTAGGTTAGCTATATCTATCGCAGCCTCGGTATGTCCAGCCCTAACTAAAACACCTCCATCTTCAGCTCTTAAAGGAAAAATATGTCCTGGTGTTGAAATATCTTTGGAATTTTTTCTATTACTTATAGCAACTTGGATTGTTTTTGCTCGATCCTTAGCAGAAATTCCAGTTGATATTCCTTTTTTTGCTTCAATTGATATTGTAAAAGCAGTTTTCCTCCTTGAAGTATTATGTTGTGGCATTAAAGGTAAATTTAATTCTTCAACCCTTTTACCAGAAAGAGCAAGACATATTAAACCTCTTCCATGTGTTGCCATGAAATTTATTTTTTTAGCATTAATTTTTTGTGCTGGAACAACAAGATCACCTTCATTTTCTCTATTTTCATCATCAACTAAAATAAACATTTTGCCTTTTTTAGCATCTTTAATAATTTCATCTATTTTTGAAAATAAATTCATATTTTATTTATAATTTAAATAATTAGAGACATATCTTGCAATCATATCAACTTCTATATTCAATAATTCTCCAATTTTAATTTTATTAAAATTTGTACTTTTTAATGTATGCGGAATGATATTCACATCAAAAATATTTTTTGACACACTGTTAATTGTAAAAGAAACTCCATTAATTGATATTGAGCCTTTTGGTGCTATATAGTTTCTTAAATTTGAAGGCTTATTAAAAATTAATAATTTACTCGAACCTACTTTTTTTTTTTTTATTAATTTTAATTGTCCATCAATATGCCCAAAAACTAAATGGCCTGATAATTCGTTACCCACTTTTAAAGATGTTTCAAGATTTAATAAAGAGCCTATTTTTACAATATTAAGATTTGATTTTGATAAAGTCTCATTAGATGCCGATATTGCGAACCAACTTTTTTTATTTTTCTTTCCTTTTTTTATAATTGTCAGGCAAATTCCATTACAACTAATTGATGATCCAATTTTTAATTTTTGATAATTAATTTTTGTAGAAATATAAAAAACTTTGTCACCGTCTTTTTTTATTTCTAAAACTTCACCAATATCTTCTATGATTCCTGTAAACATTACTTTTCGTATATTTTAAGAATATCTCCATTAATATTCTTAGATGATAAATGCTTAAAATTTAAACTTTCAATTTTTTTTTTTTTAAGACTTTCCATTAAAGTTATTTCGTTTGATTTGATAATGTTCTTTGATTGAAAATAATAAATTTTATTAATTAAATTGTTTTTCAGAAAAATAGAATTTAAATTTGGTCCAGATTCAAGTAAAACATTGTTAAATCCCATTTCCGCAATTAAGGATAATACTTTCTTTACATCAATTTTTTCTAAATTTTTATTTATAATTTTTATTCTTAATCCCAATTTTGTTAATTTTATAATTTTTTCTTTGTTATTTTTATTTGTAAATACATAAGTTCTTATATTTTTTGCAGTTTTAACAATTTTTAAATTTTCTTTTATTCTTAAATTACTATCTAAAATAAATCTTACAGGAGATAAATTTTCCATACCGTAATGTCTACAATTTAGCAAGGGGTTATCTTTTAAAGCTGTGTTAATGCCAGTTATTATTGCGTCATATTTCGCTCTTAAAAAATTTCCATATTTTCTAGAACTTTTTGAGGTAATCCATTTATTATTTTGATTTATCATTTTACCATTTTTGCTAATTGCAATTTTTGTGGCAACAAAGGGTCTGTTTTTTTTTAATTTATAAAAAAAACCAGCGTGTTTTTTTTTTATTTCATTTTTTAACACACCAATTGTAATCTTGATTCTTTCCTTTTTTAATTTTCTTATGCCTTCCCCGTTTATCCTAGGGTTTGGATCTTTTAATCCTATAACTACTCTTTTTATTTTTGATTTTATAATTTGATCTACGCATGGTGGCGTTTTTCCATAATGTGAGCAAGGTTCTAAAGTTGTATATAAAGTTGCTCCAAATAAATTATTCCTCTTTAGCGCAACTACTTCTGCATGTGGTTTGCCACCTGGTTGTGTCCAACCTCTACTAATAATTTGATCATTTTTAACCACTACCGCGCCAACAGAAGGGTTGGGCCATGTATTTCCAATTCCTCTTAAGGAAATATTGAGAGCGTTTCTCATAAAATACCTATCTCTTTTAGAGTTTGGTCTTTCCATATTTTAGATTCTTAAATTAATTTAGAATAAATAGGAAATTTTTTACATAAATTTAAGACTTCACTTCGAGTCTTTTTCTCTGATTTTGAATTATCATGCAAATTCTTCTGAAGTCCATCAAGAACATCGCCGATTAAATTCCCAACTAATTCAAATTCTTTTTCTTTAAAACCTCTAGTTGTTCCAACGGGAGATCCTAGTCTAACGCCAGATGTTATCCATGGTTTTTCAGGATCAAAAGGTACACCATTTTTATTACAAGTTAAACCAGCTCTTTCCATGCTTGCTTCGGCATCTTTACCTGTTAATTTTTTTGGTCTTAAATCAACTAAAACTAAATGTGAATCTGTTCCTCCAGATACAATATCCGCTCCTCTTTTAATTAAAGTTGATGCTAATATTTTTGCATTCTTTACTACATCGTTAATATACTCTTTAAATTCTGGTTGAAGTGCTTCACCGTAAGCAACAGCTTTTGCTGCAATAACATGCATTAAAGGGCCTCCTTGCATTCCAGGGAAAACTGCGGAATTAAATTTTTTACCTAATTCTTCATCATTGGATAATATCATTCCCCCTCTAGGTCCACGTAAGGTTTTGTGTGTCGTTGTTGTTACAACGTGCGCGTGTGGAATTGGGCTTGGATATAAACCTCCGGCTACACACCCAGCGAAATGTGCCATATCTACTAAAAAAAATGCTCCCACCTTATCAGCGATTTCTCTTATCTTTTTAAAATCTATTATTCTTGGATAGGCTGATCCTCCAGCGATAATAAGTTTTGCTTTATTTTCTACTGCAAGTTTTTCAATCTGATCATAATCTAACAATGAGTCTTCTTTTCTTACTCCGTATTGAATAGCATTAAACCATTTCCCTGAAACATTTGGTGTTGCTCCGTGCGTTAAATGCCCACCTGCATCTAAAGACATACCAACAACGGTGTCATGAGGTTGGATTAATGCCAACATAACAGCTTGGTTTGCTTGTGATCCAGAGTTTGGTTGAACGTTTGCATATTTACAATTAAAAATTTTCTTTGCTCTATCAATAGCTAAATTTTCAACTACATCATAAAATTCACAACCTCCATAATATCTTTTCCCAGGATATCCTTCAGCATATTTATTAGTCATCAGCGACCCTTGTGCTTGCATAACAGCAAGTGATACAATGTTTTCTGATGCAATTAATTCAATCTGGTTACTTTGTCTATCGTGTTCTTTTTGTAATGCTTTTGTTATTTCAGGATCAATTGATTCAAGATTATCTTGAAAAAATTTATTTTGAATATCTGTTTGAATACTCATTTTATAAAAATAAAAAAATTAATCTATTTTTTCCACACGTTTCTGATGTCTTCCTCCATCAAATGGAGTATTAATGAATATTTTAAAACAATTTTTGGCTTCGTCTACATCTATTTGTCTCCCTGCCAATGCTAAAATATTTGCATTATTATGTTGTCTTGCAAGCTTAGCATCATCGGCTTTTCTGCATAATGCGGCTCTTATGCCATTAAATCTATTGGCAGTAATAGACATACCAATTCCTGAACCACATATTAAAACTGCAGTATCGCTTTTCTTTTTTAAAATATTATCAACTGCTAACTTTGCAAAATCTGGATAATCAACGGACTTGCTAGAATTTGTACCACAATCTATAACTTCAAAACCCATATTTAAAATTTCTTTTTTTAAAGCATTTTTTAAATCATATCCAGCATGGTCACATGCAATTGTTATAGTTTTACTCATAACTAAATTTTATCTCTTTAATTGTTATTTAAAAAACTTTTTTTATATTTATATAAATCACTTTTAAGTCCTGAAGCCAAGAAATACATTCCGATCACATTAGGAAAAGCCATTGCAAAAATCATCGCATCCGAGAAATGAATTACGCTATCTAATTCAGATGCCGCGCCAATTACAATAAAAACACAAAAAATGATTTTATAAAAATTTTCAGCATAAATATTATTGCCTACTAAATATGTCCATGCTTTCATGCCATAATACGACCAGGTAATTATAGTTGAGAAAGCAAACAATAATACTGCTAATGACAATATGTAAGGAAACCAACTTATGTCTTTTTTAAATGCTTTAGAAGTTAATTCAACACCTGTAATACCAGAAGAAGGATCATAAACTCCAGAGATAATAATAACTAAAGCTGTCATTGTGCATATTATTATTGTGTCAAAGAATGGTTCGAAAAGAGAAACAAATCCAACTGACATATGTTCATTGCTTTTAACTGCAGAATATGCTATTGGAGCAGAACCAATTCCAGCTTCATTAGAAAAAGTTGCTCTTTGAAAACCAACGATAAGCACACCTAAAATTCCACCCATTCCTGCTTCTGGAGTAAAAGCTTTTGTAAATATACTAGTTAAAGCACTAGGCAACATTTCATAATTTATAAAAATTATCACTAATGCTGCTATAAAATAAATACCTCCCATAAACGGAACAACTTTTTCTGTGACTCTTGAAATACCTTTTATTCCACCAATAATCACAATACCTACAATAAACGCTAGAAAAAAACCAAACAACCAGCCGTAACCATTAAAAACACTTGCCTCTCCACCAGTTGCGATAACTAGTTGTTTAAACGATTGATTGGCTTGAAACATATTACCACCACCGAAAGAACCAAATACTGCAGATACAGCAAAAAAAACAGCTAAAATTTTTCCTAATCCTGCGTATCCAATTTCACTAAGACCACGACTTAAATAATACATAGGGCCACCAGAAACTGTGCCATTACTATTAAAAATTCTATATTTTAATCCTAAAGAACATTCAACAAATTTAGCAGCCATAGCTAAAAAACCAGCAAAGATCATCCAAAGTGTTGCTCCTGGTCCACCTAAAGATACTGCAACTGCTACACCTGCAATGTTTCCTAGACCCACTGTCCCAGAAAGTGCAGCGGTCAGTGCTTGAAAATGTGTTACTTCGCCTTTTGATTTACTAAATCTATTTTTAAATTTTCCTGAAATAAGATCTATCGAGTGTTTAAATCCCCAAATATTTACAAATTTTAAATAAAAACTAAAAAATAATGCTGCAAAAAAAAGCCATACAACTATTAACTTTATTTGAGCTTCACCGTATTGAATGCTATAAAAAATTATATTAGAAATAAACTCTGATACTGGTTCAAATTTCTCATTGATTATACGATCTAAACCGTCTAAACGATATTTAAGAGCTTCTGCTAATCCATAAGTACCAAACATTTAAATCTTTTTTAATCCTTCATAAATTATTTTATATGCATATTTTAGTTCATTTTTTAAAATACAATAAGGAGGCATAATATAAAAAACATTTCCCAATGGTCTTAGTAATAATCCTTTATCTAAAAAAAATTTTTTTATTTTATCTGGGATCATTGCTTTATATCCATTTCCAAATCCCTTAATATTAAAAGCAAGAATAGTCCCACAAATTCTAGTTTTTTCTACTGAGTTTAGTTTTAATAATTTTTTTAAAAAAATATGATGCTGTTTTTCAATAGTTTTTATTTTTTTAAAAATTTTCTTTGATTTAAATAAATTTAGCGAAGCAATAGAAGCTGCGCAACCAAGAGGATTAGCTGTAAAGGAATGACCATGAGCTAATGCTTTATCAAAATTATCTCCTAGAAAATTATTATAAATTTTATTTGTAGTTATCGTAAGTGATAATGGTAGAAAACCTCCAGTTAACCCTTTTGAAAGACATATAATATCAGGTTTAGTTTTAGTTTTTTTACATGCAAAAATCTCTCCTGTTCTTCCAAAACCAGTCATTACTTCATCGTAAATCAAAAGATTGCTATATTTCTTTACTAGCTTAGATAATTTTTTCATAAAAATACTTCTACAAATATTCATCCCGCCAGATCCTTGAACTAAAGGTTCTATTATTAAACCTGCTATATCATTATTTTTTTTAAATTCATTTTCAATTTTAATCAAAATTTTATTTTCTTTTTCTTCTATGTTTTTATCCTCATACCATGTAGAAGGGTAATCAAATAATTTTATTTTAAAAAATAATTCTTTAAAAACCGAAAATAAATCAGAACCACTTCCCAGGCTCATAGCCCCAACTGTATCTCCATGGTATGCGTTTTTAAAAGCTATAAAAGTTTTTTTTTTTTTATTTTTATTAAACCAATATTGATAAACTATCTTCAATGCTACTTCTACCGCAGTTGAGCCATTATCTGAAAAAAAAACTTTTTTTAGATTTCCTGGCAGAATATTAGTAATTCTTTTAGCTAACTCTATTGCAGGATCATGGGTAAAGCCACCAAATATTACTTGTTCTAATTTTTTTGACTGTTTATAAATAGCTTTAGCTATATAAGGATGAGAATGTCCATGAGTATTTACCCACCAAGAAGATATTAAATCAAGATAAGATTTACCTTTATCATCTTTTAATTTTGTCATTCTTCCAGAAACTATTTTTATTGGTTCGCTAGAAATTTTATGTTGTGTAAACGGATGCCAAATATATTTTTTGTCTTGTTTTATTGATTTTGAATTTTTCATAGTTTGAATACATTAATAAAACTTTTTTTAGACAATGTTTCGATTTTTTTCATAGTTATATGATTAATTGATGAAATTTGTGCTAAAACTTTTATATTTCCAAAGTCCTCAATTGATTTTGCATTTTCATCACCTTCTTTTTTATTTTTTATATTATTTAAAATAACTCCAAATATATTTATTTTATTCTTTTTTAATATTTCTAAAGTCATTAATGTATGATTAATTGTTCCTAAAATAGATCTTGAAACAACAATTACAGGAAATTTAAATTTTTTAATCAAATCAATAAGTAGTTTTTTTTTATTCAAAGGAACAAGTATTCCACCAACCCCTTCAATAATTAATGGTTTGTTAGAGTTTGGTTTTTTTATTTTTTTAATATTAATTGAAATTTTTTCGTAACTTGAAGCTAAATGAGGGGATAAAGGTTCTTTAAATGAATAAATTGGTTCATGAAATCTATTTTTCTCAATTCCTATATTTTGTTTAATATATAAAGTATCATTTTCAGTAAATTTTCCAGTTTGTATCGGTTTCCAATAATCAAAATCATATTTTTTCATTAATATAGACGCGAAAAATGTTTTTCCAACACCTGTGTCAGTTCCAGCAATGAAAAAACCTTTTTTACTCATAATACTAAATTCTATTTTTAAACATTTTTAAGGAATTAAATAATTTTTTTATATTGTTTTGACTGTGACAACTCGAAATAGATATCCTTAATCTAGAACTATTTGGTGGAACTGACGGCGGCCTTATAGGTGCGACATAAAAACCTTTTTTTTCTAATTTTTTTGAAATTAAAATTGTTTTTTTTGAATCACCAATAATTATTGGTATTATATTAGTTTGAGAATTACCGATATCAAAATTATCTTTTTTAAGAATTTTTCTTAAAAAGTATGAATTTTTAATCAATTTTTTTCTCTCATTTTTTAACATTGGTATAATCTTAATTCCAGAATAAATTGAAGCTAATAAACTAAATGGAAGTGAAGTTGAATATATAAAGCTTGGACATTTATTTATTAAAAAAG
>Ga0315338_1003049_pt1 | contig 15288 bp, 11 predicted proteins | sample ASW8metaG_FD_204518 | JGI IMG/M metagenome (GOLD analysis project Ga0315338, IMG submission 204518) | Ammonia-oxidizing marine archaeal communities from Monterey Bay, California, United States - ASW #8 | ecosystem: Environmental > Aquatic > Marine > Coastal | place: USA: California | collected... | reverse complement strand
GGGGAGCGCTGTCACCGCCCATCTCTGATTCCGCGCCCATCCCTGACCCCGCGCCCATCCCTGACCCGGCCGCACTCTATGGCGCGACGTGGTCCGAGGCAACTTGCCCCGGCCGACATCGGCCGGGGCTGGTCGCGGTCCGCTGGAGCGGTTCAGGTGGCTTCGGCTTCGGGCTCCGACTCGTCGGTCGGTTAGCTCACTGCCTTGGGGCCGGAGTCTAGCTGGGTCGCGGGTGAGCCCTTGCGCCGTCCCCCGCCGCCAGGTGCCGCCATCGCTCAGATGTTGCGGTTGGTGTCGTCCGTCACCCTCTTGCCGCCGGTATGGGCCGCGTGGTCCGACTATGGGAGGCGCGAATGGTTTCGCTGGGGGGTTAGCCGCGCGATGAGGCCGTATTTGTGTCGCGCGCGCTGACCAGCTCGCGCACGTGGGCGACGGAGCTGCGGCCAAGGGCGTCGAGATCGTAGCCGCCCTCCATCACCGAGACCACGCGGCCGCTGCAATGTTCGGCGGCGATGCCGAGGATCTCGCGAGTCACCCAAACGAAGTCGTCTTCCACTAGGTTGAGCGCGGCCAACGGGTCGGCGCGGTGAGCATCGAAGCCGGCGGAGATCAGCAGGAACTCGGGCCGAAAACCATCGAGTGCCGGCAGGATGCGATTGGCCCAAGCGGCGCGAAACTCGTCCGACCCGGTCCCGGCCGCCAGCGGTTCGTTGACGATATTGCCCACCCCCGTCTCCGAGCTTGCGCCAGTGCCAGGATAGAATGGGTACTGGTGCGACGAGGCGAAGAAGAGGTCCCTATCGTGCGCGAATGATGCCTGGGTACCGTTGCCGTGGTGGACGTCGAAATCGACCACCGCCACCCGCCGGTGCTGGTGAACCGCCCGCGCGTGGAGCGCACCGATCGCCACATTGTTGAAGATGCAAAAACCCATCGGCCGGGTTGGCTCGGCATGGTGGCCGCATGGGCGGACCGCGCAGAACGCGTTCTGGGCCTCACCCGTAGCCACCGCGTCGACCGCAGCCACCAGCGCGCCCGCCGCGCGCAGTGCTGCTTCTCCCGACGCCGGCGACATTACAGTATCGGGATCGAGCCGGACGTAGCCGGACTCGGGCACCGCGTCGAGAATCGCCCGCACATGCGGTTCGGGATGCACCCGCGCGATCTGCGCGATCTCGGCCCGGGGCGGCTCGCGCCGCTCCAGATCGGAAAGCGTGGCGTCGGCGAGCGCTGCGCCTACTGCCCGCAAGCGATCCGCCCGTTCGGGGTGCCCTGGCCCGGGATCATGATCCAGAAAGACAGGGTGAGCGTAGTAAAGCGTGGTCATATCGCCTGACACAGTTGTGAAGGGTGGAAGCGTCAACACATTCCACCGTTTCCCGCAGAAATGCTACCCTCGGCGCCGGTACCCCGCGCCCACAGTTCGCCATGAAAGTGATACCGCAAATTCTCCTGGTCGCCGTGCTGGCTGCGGGTGCCGCCGCCTGGCACTATCGCGAGCAATTATCGTTCGTAGAGGGTGATGGGGCCAAGGCCGCGCGCGGTCCAGGGGCGCCCAGCAGCGCCGTGCTCGTCGAGGCGGTGGCGGCGGAAACCGGTGAAGTCTCCACCACCGTACAAGCCGTGGGTACGGCGCGTGCGTACGATGCCGTCAATCTGACGGCGTCGGTGTCAGGCATCGTTACGCGTATCGCGTTCAACGAGGGCCAGTGGGTCGAGAAAGGCGTCGTGCTGATCGAGCTCGATGCCGGGGCCATGCCCGCCGAGCTCGCCGAGTTGCGGGCCGAGCTTGATATCGCCAAGCGCCTCCACGAGCGGGCTCGGACGCTACGCGATACCGGCAATGTCTCGGCATCGCGCCTCGATGAACTTGAGGCCGAAGTGGCGACCAGCACCGCGCGGGTGCGCGGGCGCGAACTGATGCTGGCTGACTACCTCGTTCGAGCCCCGTTCTCGGGCCGCCTTGGCTTGCGCCGCATCAGTGTTGGGACGCTGATTCAGCCCGGCGATGAAATCACGACCCTGGACGACACTTCTCGCATCAAGGTCGACTTCCGCGTGCCAGAGACCGCGCTCGCGGCCCTCAAGGCGGGACAAACCGTCGAGGCCCACAGCGTCGCGTTTCCAGATCAACGCTTCGAGGGACGAGTCGAGACCCTTGATTCGCGGGTGGATCCGGCGACTCGCTCGATCGAGGTCCGGACGGTATTGCCAAATGATGGGGGGTTGCTGAGGCCGGGAATGTTCTTGACCGCCACGCTGGTCGTCTCGCGTCGATTGGATGCCGTTCTGATCCCTGAGGAAGCCATCATCAGCCGCAGCGACGGCCAGCATGTTTTCGCGGTTATCGACGGCTTAGCCGTGCTCACGCCGGTTATCTTGGGCATTCATCTCGGTGGCAAGGTCGAGGTCGTGTCGGGTCTAGCGCCAGGCATTGAAGTCATCATCGGCGGCGTGCAGAAGGTCCGAGACGGTACGTCGGTCGAGGTGATTCCTCTGGCGGCTGGGAACGGCGGGGGCGACGGCGCATGATTCTCTCGGATATGTCGATACGCCGACCGGTGCTGGCCACCGTGATGAGCGCGGTTCTCGTGATCTTCGGCTTGTTCGCTTTCAAACAGCTGACGGTGCGGGAGTATCCGGATATCGACAAGCCGGTCGTCTCGGTGAACACCATCTATCGCGGCGCCTCATCACAGATCATCGAGACTCAGGTGACCCAGGTCATCGAGGACGCGGTCTCGGGTATTGAAGGTATTGACACCATCAACTCGACGAGCCGTGAGGAATCATCATCGGTCAGCATCGAGTTCAAGATTAATCGGGATATCGACAGCGCTGCCAGCGACGTTCGCGATCGCGTCGCACGCGCGATCGGTCGTCTGCCCGAGGAGGCAGAGAGCCCCCAAGTCGCCAAGACTGATTCTGACGCGCGAGCGATCATCTGGGTGGCGATGACCAGCGACCGGATGGGTCAGTTGGAGCTAACTGACTACGCGGAGCGCTTTCTCGTCGATCCGTTGTCGACCGTGTCGGGCGTGGCGCGCGTGCGCCTCGGGGCGGAACGTCGCTACGCCATGCGCATCTGGCTCGACGCAGCTGCCATGGCGGCGCGCGAGCTGACCGCCCACGATGTCGAGGAGGCGGTGCGCGACCAGAATGTCGAGATTCCCTCGGGGCGTATAGAATCGATCCAACGCGAGGTCTCGGTCCGCACCGATTCAGCGCTGAAAACCCCGGAAGAGTTCCGCGATATCGTGGTCAAACAGGGCGCCGGCTACATGGTGCGCCTTGGTGATGTGGCGCGCGTCGAGCTGGGGCCCGAGGACGTGCGTAGCGAGCTGCGCTCCAACGGCAACAATGCGGTCGGGCTCGGCATCGTCAAACAGTCAAAGGCTAACACCCTCGATGTCGCCAACGGCGTCGCCGACGAGGTCGACCGCCTGCGGTGGGGGCTGCCGGAGGGGATGACGCTCGATGTTTCCTACGACCAGTCGATCTTCATTCACCAGTCGATCAAGGAGGTATTCATCGCCATCGGCATTGCCCTGACGCTGGTGGTGGCAGTTATCTTCGTCTTCCTCCGGTCATTGAGGGCAACGCTGGTGCCGGCGATGGCGATCCCGGTCTCGGTGATTGCCTCGTTCATGGTGTTGGCGGCGTTGGGATACTCGATCAACGTCCTGACCCTGCTCGCGTTCGTGCTCGCGATCGGCCTGGTCGTCGACGACGCGATCGTGGTGCTGGAGAACATTCACCGCCGCCTTGAGGCTGGCGAGCCGCCGTTATTAGCGGCGGTTCGGGGCGCGCGCCAAATCGCCTTCGCGGTGGTCGCTACCACCGTGGTCTTGGTCGCTGTGTTCGTGCCGATCTCGTTCATGGAAGGCAACACCGGGCGCTTGTTTCGCGAGTTCGGCATAGCAGTCGCCGCCGCCGTGATTTTCTCGTCCGTTGTCGCGTTGTCGCTAACGCCGATGATGTGTTCCAAACTGCTGCGACCAACGCGCGAGGAGGCGATCCTGTACCGCCTCACCGAGCCCGGCTTTGCGCTCATGCATCGAACCTACCGTTGGTTGGTAATGCGCTGTCTCAACATGCCGATCGTGGTCCTCGCGATGGGGGTCGCGGTCTCAGGCCTGGCCTACACGCTCTTTCTCGAGCTGCCGCGCGAGTTCGCGCCGGTCGAGGATCGTGGCGTGATCTTTATCCCGATCATTGGGCCGGAGGGTGCGAGCCTGGAGTACACGCGGCGCTACGTACTCGAGATCGAGGACGCGCTTCAGCCATTGCGCGACCGTGGCGACGCGGTTCGGATTTTCACGATTCTCGCCCCGTCATTCGGTCGCCCCGGCCAGGTGAACTCAGCATTCTCGCTCGTTCGACTTAAAGACTGGTCGGAACGCGAGGTCAGCCAGCAGCAAATCGTTGGCGAGATCTTCGGAAAGCTGGCCATGGTGCCCGGCGTACGCGCCTTCGCCATCAACCCGGCAAGCTTGGGCCAGCGCTCTTTTGGCGCACCGATCCAGATGGTGATCGGCGGGCCGACCTATGAGGTGCTGTCCGAGTGGAGCGAGCGGATCGCTGATCGCGTTCGCGCTGATAACCCACGGCTTGTGAACGTCGATACCGACTACAAGGAGACGCGCCCGGAGCTAAAGGTCGAGATCAACCGCGACCGAGCCGGCGACCTTGGCGTTTCGGTCGAAGAAATTGGGCGTACGCTGGAGGCGTTGTTAGGTGCCCGATTTGTGACCACTTTCGTGCGGGGGGGGAAGGAATACAACGTCGTCGTCCAGGCACGTGCCGAGGACCGGACCAATCCCAAAGATCTCGATAGCCTCTTTGTGCGCTCGCGAACGACGGGGCGCCTAATTGCGCTATCGAACTTGGTCACTTTCAAGGAGGTGGCTGGCGCCCGCGAGCTGAAACGTGTGGATCGCCTGCGCGCCGTTACCGTCTCCGCCTCGCTCGCGCCGGGCTATCCGATCGGCGAGGCGGTCGCCTATCTCGACAGGGTGGCGGCGGAGGTCGTGCCGCAGGAGGCGCGTGTCACCTACAGCGGCGAATCGCGGGAGTTTAAGCGATCGACGGCGTCGCTGTACGTCACATTTGGGCTCGCCGTGCTGGTTGTATTCCTGGTTCTCGCGGCGCAGTTTGAAAGCTTCATCCACCCACTCATCATCATGCTGGCGGTGCCGCTCGCTGTCACGGGCGCGTTTGGCGCGATGCTGCTGAGTGACCTATCGCTCAACGTCTATACCCAAATTGGCATCATCATGTTGATCGGCCTAACCGCCAAGAACTCGATCCTCATTGTCGAATTCGCCAATCAGCTGCGCGATCAGGGGCACGACATGCGCGCCGCGGTACTTGAGGCGTCCGTCACGAGGTTGCGGCCGATCCTGATGACCACGATCGCCACCGCGTTCGGCGCCATGCCGCTCGCGTTTGCCTCGGGCGCTGGCGCCGAGGCTCGTGAGTCGCTCGGCATCGTCATTATCGGGGGCGTCAGCTTCGCGACGTTTCTGAGCTTGTTCATCGTCCCCGTGCTCTACTTCGTCCTCGCACGCTTCACCAAGCCTACCGGCCACATCGCCCGTCGCCTCGGCGCTTTGGAGGCAGAGCATGGCGAGATTCGCCGCGCCGGCCGAGTAAGTAGATTGGCCACGCCATGACCGAGTCGAGGGAGAGCCACATCAAGGCCTATCACGACCGGGCCTTTGTCGACAGCCAAAGCGGGCGGCCGCTCCGCCTTCTGGCCGAGTACCTCGAGCCCGAATCGCGCTTCGCTCGCTACGAGATCAAAGACACGATCGTCTTCTTCGGCTCGGCGCGCATCGTCTCTGGTGAGACCGCGCAAGCCGAGTTTGCCGAGGCCGAGGTGGGCCGGGGCGATCTCGACAAGGCGCGGAGCAGGCTGGAGATGTCGCGCTACTACGAGGACACGCGCGCGCTCGCGGCGCGCCTGACCGCTTGGTCGAAGAACCTCAAATCAGGCGGCCGGCGGTTCGTGGTTTGCACCGGCGGTGGGCCGGGCATCATGGAGGCGGCCAACCGCGGCGCGTCGGAGGCAAGGGGTCTGAATATCGGGCTTACCATCTCGCTCCCGGTCGAGGAGTTCGACAACCCCTATGTGACCCGCCAACTCGCCTTCGAGTTCCACTATTTCTTCATGCGCAAGTTTTGGTTTGCCTACCTCGCAAAGGCGGTGGTGGTGATGCCGGGCGGTTTCGGCACTTTGGATGAGCTGTTCGAGATGATGACGCTGATTCAGACGCAGAAGACCAAGAAGAAGCTGCCGGTGGTGTTGTTCGGCACCGACTACTGGGATGAGGTGGTGAATTTCGACGCCCTGGTGCGTCACGGCACCATCGATGCCCAAGATCTTGATCTGCTCTTTCGCACTAACTCGATCGACGTGGCCTACGAGTTCATCACCGGCGAGTTGGCCGCCCACGTCCTGGACGGCCCCAACACCAGCCTATAGCCAGGCGCCGCGCCGCTAGCTAATGGCGATAAGAGGCGTCGATCTTGCGCGTGAGCGCCGCGAATTCGAGCGCGCCACGCCTCGCATCGCGCCTTAGCTGGTGGCTACCTCGGGGCTCTCGTCGGAACTGGCCGGCGCAGCGTGGCGATTGGCGTGCCGGACCAACCCATTTTTCTCAACATAGTTCACAGTCTTCAGTAGGTCGATCGCGATTCCGGCTCTGGACCGCGAGGAGCGCGACGAGCGGAGGGCGTTTCTGGCTCTACGGCCCCGCTACTCTGCAACCTTGGCTAGCTGGTATTTCTCCATCTCCTCGGCGACGAGTTCCTTTTTCGATAGCTTGCCAATCATCGTCTTGGGAAGCTCCTTGCGGAACTCCACGTGCTTAGGTAACTCGTGTTTGCCGAGCTTGTCCCTCAGGAAGTCGAGGAGTTGGCCAGCGGTCAGCGAATCCCCATCGCCCAGTTTTACGAACGCCTTGACCGACTGCCCGTAGTAGTCGTCGGGAACGCCGATGACGGTGCACTCGGCGACCGCCGTGTGCTGGTAGATCGCCTCCTCGACGTTGCGCGGATATACGTTGAATCCGCCAGTCAGAATCAAGTCCTTCATGCGATCAATAATGAAGGTATAGCCATCTTCGTCCATGTAGCCGACGTCGCCCGTGTGCAGTCGACTATCGACGATCGTTGCGGCGGTCGCCTCCTCGTTGCGCCAATAGCCGGCCATGACCTGGGGCCCTTCGATGCAAATCTCGCCGGTCTCGCCGAGGGCGAGCACTCTGTGCGGATCCTCGCGGTCGGTGATGACGATGCGCGTGCGCGGCACCGGCAGGCCGATCGAGTTCTCCTTGTTCTCGCCGTCCATTGGATTGGCCGTTGCCACCGGGGAGGTCTCGGTCAGGCCATAGCCCTCAAACACCTTGCAGCCCGAGCGCTCCTCGAAGCGCTGCTTGACCTCAAGCGGCAGTGGCGCGCCGCCCGAGATGCATGCCTTGAGCGAGGAAAGGTCGAAGTCAGCGAGTTGGGGATAGTTGTTGATGGCCGCGAACATCGTCGGTACGCCCGGCATCAGGGACGGCTTCTTGCCGTCGATATCCTTGAGTGCGGCGGCCAGCTCGAAGCGCGGATGCATGATGATCTCGGCCCCGATAAGAATGGCTTGATTGAGGACCACCGTCATCGCGAAGACATGGAAAAACGGCAGAACGCCGAGAACGCGCTCTTGGCCGGGCTCGACGATGGTGGACCACATCGCCGCCTGAACGGCGTTGATGTAGAGATTGGCGTGGGTGAGCATTGCGCCCTTCGAGACCCCGGTCGTACCGCCGGTGTATTGGAGAACGGCGACATCGCGTTCGAGGTCGACGGCTGCGAGCTGATAGGTACCATCGTTGTTTAAGAGCTCGCGAAACGAGCTGTGGTTCCGGTCGTTGGGGACCTTGGCCACGTCCTTGGATTTGGCCAGCGGGTACAGCAGGTTCTTGGGAAACGGCAGGACGTCGGGCAGGGTGCCGACGACGAGGTGGCGGATCCGGCTCTGACGCAGCATCGCCGCCATCTTTGGGTACAGCACCTTGAGGTTGAGCGTGACCATGATGTCGGTCTGCGAATCTTCGACCTGGTGCAGAATCTCGGGCTCCGAATACAGCGGGCTGTAGTTGACGACCGTGCCGCCCGCCTTGAGGACGCCGTAGTAGGCAATGACGAATTGCGGGCAGTTGGGCAGGAACAGCCCGACCTTTATGCCTTTGCCGACCCCGAGCTTCTGGAACCCGGCCGCCGCATGATCAATCTGGCGGCCGATGTTGGCGTAGGTGAACTTGCGGCCGAGAAAGTCGATGCAGGGATTGTTGGGGTAGCGGTGGACAGCATCGTCGATCAAGGCGTAGAGCGGCTGTGCCGGGATCTCGGCGTTCCAGTCGACGCCAGGCGGGTACTTGTTCAGCCAGGGTTCGGTGCTCATGGCCGCCCTCCGCACGGTTCGTTTAAGAGACTCTATGTTAGAGGCAAACGGGGATGACCCGCCAGTTGGCGGTACTCGCGGTGGCGGGCGGCGGTCTAGTCGAGGAAAAAATCAGCGAGAAGCGTGCCGCCGGGTGCGGCGCGGTAGGGCTCCAAATCGGTGATGCCAGCTTCGGCTAGGACCTCGTCATCGACGAAGAAGTTGCCGGTCGTCGTTCTGGCATCGCGACCCATTATGTAGTGGGCGGCGTCGGCCATGATCTCGGGAGTTCGGCAGTTCTCCGCCTTGATAGGCGCGCCGATCATCGCCAGCGCTGCCGTCAGAATCACGGTGCGCGGCCACAAAGCGTTGACGGCGATGCCCTTGGCCCGGAACTCCTCGGCCATGCCCAGTACGCAAAGGCTCATGCCGTACTTGGCCATGGTGTAGGCGACGTGGTTGCGGAACCACTTCGCATCGAGATTGGGCGGTGGCGAGATATTGAGGATGTGAGGGTTGGCCGCGTTCCGAAGGTGGGGAATGCAGGCTTGGGAACAGGCGAACGTGCCGCGCACATTGACTCCGAACATCAAATCGAAGCGTTTGAGCGGCGTCTGCTCGGTGCCGGTGAGGCTGATGGCGCTCGCGTTGTTGACCAGGATATCAAGCCCACCGAAGGTCGCCACCGTGTGCTCGACGGCGGCCGTGATCTGGTCTTCGAAGCGGATATCGACGGCAAGTGGCAGCGCCTTGCCGCCCGCGTCCTCGACGTCCTTGGCTGCGGTGTGGATGGTGCCGGGTAAGGTCGCATGGGGCTCGGTGGTCTTGGCGAGGATCGCCACGTTGGCGCCGTCGGCGGCGGCGCGCAGGGCGATGGCCTTACCGATCCCACGCGACGCGCCGGTGATCAACAGGGTTTTGCCGCCGAGGTTGGACATATGTCATCCTTCAGGTGGTGAACGTTCAGGCCGCCGGGACGAGGCGGTAGACGTCGCTTCGCTCGGGCTCACGAATGCGCTCGATCTCTCCGGTGGCGCGCGAATGATTGAGGTGGCTCAGCGTTTCAGCCGTCGCCATATAGAAATCCATCGGATTTAGTTCGCGATCGAACAGCATCGGCACCAGTTCTGCAGCCGTGCGCGGCTCGGCGCAGGCGCGCCGCAGTCGGGCCAACCGTTCGTCATGGTGTCTGCTAAGCGAATCTAGTCGGCGGTGAAGGCCGCGGTAGGGCAGGATGTGTGACGGTAACACCAAGGTATCGGCCGGTAATTCGCGAAAGCGCGGCAACGAGTCGAGGTAGTCGCCGAGGGGATCGGCTTCCGGCTCGCTTGGGTACACGCCGATGTGCGGCGATATCTTGGCCAGCACCTGATCGCCGCCAATCATCAGCTCTAGCTCGGGGCAGTACAAACAGGCGTGCTCGGGGCTGTGGCCAGTACCGACGATGACCTGCCAGGCACGGCAATCGATCTGCAACCGATCGCTATCCTGGATGCGCCGGTAGCTGGCTGGGAGTGGCGATACCCGTTTCCGGTAGTGGCCGTAGCCGGCGGCTCGCATCATCTCCAGCATTGTCGCGTCGAAGCCCGCGCGTTGATAAAAGGCGAGCACGTCTTCGGGCACGTCGTCTGGTGCGTCCATGGTCAGCATGCGGGCGAACAGCCATTCCGTTCGCGGCATCCACAACTCAATGCCCAGCCTCTCGCACAACCACCCGGCCAGGCCGGCATGGTCGGGGTGAAAATGGGTGACGATCAGTCGACGAACTGGGAGTCCATCAAGCCCGTCCGTGAATATCTGCTCCCACAAGGCCTGGACCTTGCGGCTCCGGACGCCGGTATCGACGAGGGTCCACGCCGATCCATCACGCAATGCCCACAGGTTGATGTGGTCGAGCGAATACGGCAGCGGCATGCGCAGCCAGCGCACGCCGTCAGCGATCTCGACCGTCGTGCCATGGTCGGGCGCCACCGGGAATGGATACTCGAGCTCGGGGTCCACCGAGCGGTCTTACTTTACGTTTACGTCAACGTCAATCGCAAGTGCCCAGCCGGCCGGGCGGGCGATTTCGGTCCTAGCGATAGAGCTCGAACAGCGTGCACTGGTCCGGTAGACCAGTCGGTGGCCGGACCTTGGGTTGCTGGTACTCCTCGAGCGCACGGCGTGTGCCGTCACCATAGAGCCCGTCCACCCCGCTCTGGTAGTGGCCGAGATAGGTCAGCCAGATCTGAACGTCGCGCAGGACATTGCGAAACCGGGTGACCCTATCGTCCATCACACTGTGGATGCGCCATTATGAGCCCACGACCTAGACCAGGGGTGGGGGAAAGCACGGCTAACCCATGTGCTCGGCAGGGATAGCGAATAACGCATTGGTGCTGCGGGTGATCGGACCGAGCAGCGCCGCTGCCGGTGGCAGGACCTGCTCAGCATAGAAGCAAGCGGTGGCTATCTTGGCTCGATAGAACGGGTCGTTGCCGCCCGCGTCGAGGTGTTCGGCAGCCTTTAGTGCGCCGCGAGCTAAGCCGTGACCAGCGGCGACGGCGCCAAAGAGCTGGAGATAGGCGGTAGCGCCAGCGGCTACCGCGCTGAACTCGCCGCCACTGCCGATAAGCCAACGGGTCGCGGTTTCGAGTGCGGTCCGCGAGTCGGCGAGCGCGCGGCGCGTCACTCCGAGGTCGTGGGCGCATGTGGAGTCGGGCGAGGCTGCTGCGGCGAGTTCCTCGCCGAATTCGCGAACCTCGTCGAGGAAAGCGAAAACGACTTTCCCATCGTCGCGTAGGACCTTGCGCCCGACCAGGTCGACCGCCTGTATGCCATTGGTGCCCTCGTAGATAGGTACGATGCGGGCATCGCGCACCAGTTGGGCCGCGCCCGTCTCCTCGATGTAGCCCATACCGCCGTGGACTTGCAGGCCGAGCGAGGTCACCTCAACGCCGATCTCCGAGCACCACGCCTTGACCACCGGTGTTAGCAGATCGAGGCGACGCTGATTGGTGGCCCGCGTGTTCGCGTCGGGGTTCCGCTGAGCGTGATCGAGGCACTCAGCGGCTAGATAGGCGAGGGCGCGCGCGGCCTCAGTCTTGGCCTTCATCAGCATCAGCATGCGGCGCACATCGGGATGCTCGATGATCGCCACCGGCTCCGGGGGCCGTGCGCCGGAGGTGCGCCCCTGGACCCGGTCGCGGGCATATCCCAGGGCCATCTGATAGGCGCGCTCGGCCAGGCTCACGCCCTCCAGTCCGACCAGCAGCCGTGCGTTGTTCATCATCGTGAACATAACGTCGATGCCGCCGTTCTCGGTACCGAGCAGATAGCCGACCGCGCCTTCACTCTCTCCGTAGGCCATTGTCATGGTCGGAGACCCATGAATGCCCATCTTGCGCTCGATCGACAGCGGTTTCACGTCGTTGCGAGCGCCCAGTGATCCATCCAGCTCGACGATGTATTTGGGAACCAGGAAGCAGCTCAGTCCCTTGATGCCGGGGGCCCCGTCAGGCGAGCGTGCGAGCACGATGTGAACGATGTTATCGGCGAGATCATGGTCACCGTAGGTGATGAAGACTTTGGTGCCGCGCAATCGGTAGTGCTGGCCATCGCGTTCGGCGCGGGTGCGGATACCGCCGAGATCGGAACCCGACTGCGGTTCGGTCAAGTTCATGGTGCCAGACCAGGCGCCGGAGACCAGCTTGCCGAGATAGAGCGCCTTGAGTTGTGCGCTACCGTGTCGGCTGAGGCATTCTACCGCCGCCTGGGTCAGCGTGGGACAGAGGCTGAAGGCCAGGCACGCGCTCTCCCACATCTCAAACAGTGCCATCGCGAGGGACCACGGAAGTCCTTGACCGCCGATCTCGGGATCGAACGGCGCAGCGTTCCACCCCCCAGCGACGAATTGCCGATAGGCGTCGGCGAAGCCGGACGGCGTGCGCACGGTGCCGTCCTCGAGCCGGCTGTGCTCGCTATCGCCGATACGGTTGAGAGGCGCGATCACGTCGGTCGCGAGCTTGGCGGCCTCGCCCAGGACGGCGTCGATCAGCTCGACGCCAACGGCATCAAACCCGGGCAATCGCGCGGTCGCTTCAAGGTCGAGGACTTTGGTCAGCATGAACCGCATGTCGTTCAGCGGCGCCCGGTAATTGCTCATGATAACCTCGCTCTGCCCCGCTCACGCGACTCAGAGAGGCTATTACGCGGCTTTGCCCCACGCAATCGGCTCAGCTGATCTCGAAGCCGAGCCCGACCGCCTCCTCGGGATCGATCGCCCAAGTCGCGCGGCCAAGGATATGGGCGGTGCCTGTTATCGTGGGAACGACGGCGCGCATACTGCCAAGGTGCGTCTCGCCGGTCAGACGACCCTCGAAGGTGCCGCTGCCGAGCAGCCCCTCGGCTCGCAGGCTCTCGCCAATTCGAAGTTCGCCGCGGGCCTCTAACATCGCCATCATCGCGCTGGTTCCGGTCCCCCCTGGCGAGCGATCGAGCTGACCGTCGGCAAACACGTGAACGCAGCGATAGCGTGCCTCGGAACGCGTCGATTCGTGCCAAAAGGTGACGACATAGAGCTCGCTAATGTAACTCTGCGTCGGGTGGCGCAGTTTGAGCTTGGCGGCCAGTAGGTCGCGCGCGAGCGTGCCGAGCCGCCGGAAGTGTTGCCCATTTTCCGGGCAGATCGGCAGGCGCCTCGGGTCCCAGGGTATCAGTGCGAAGAAGTTGCCGCCGAATGCGATATCGGCGTGGACTGTCCCGTATCCAGGAAGTTCGACCGCGACATCCTGTTCGGCTACGAACGCCGGCACGTTCTCGAAGCGGCACCAGGCGGCCCGGCCACCATCGATGCCCACCTCGGCCGAGATCGTTCCCGCCGTGCTCTCGAGCAGGATCGTCGCCCTATCGCTCTCAGACTTTACCCACCGCTCGGCGACCATCGCCGCAGTCAGCCCGATGGTGCCGTGCCCGCACATGTGCATGTAGCCGCGCCCGTCCATCCAGATCATGCCGGCATCAGCGGCCGGATGGTGGGGCGGCGCCACGAAGACGCCAAACATATCCTTGTGCCCGCGCGGTTCCTGCATCAATGCCCGGCGCAGCCAATCGTATTCGACTTCGATGAAGCGCCGCTTGGCCAAGATGTTGCCGCGCGGCCACGGGATGCCGGCGTGGACGATGCAGGTCGGCTCGCCCTCGGTGTGGGTGTAGATCGCCTCGACGGTGTGGGTCATGAACTCAGGTCACTGTTCAGCGTTTGTCAAAACAGGCCGGCGTAGCATCGCTCAATGTCGGATTGAGGGTGACGACAATGCTGACGGCCGAGCGAAGCTTAAACTTCATACCATCGCGGGTCGATCTACTCGGCCGTGGGACGGGAGCGCATGAGCGAGCCGCTCACCGCGTTCTCATCGATCTGACCTAGCGTTGGGCCGAGCGCACCGACCAATACATCGACGATTTGCTGGAGATGGCAGAACGCATCGGCCAGGATCTCGCCGATATTGCCTGCCATACGACTGACCTTCAGCACCACTGTCTCAAGCCGCTGTTCGAGGCCAAAAAGGCGTAGCGCTTTGGCCGTCGGCCGCTCCCTCTCAGGCCGTTTGAACGAACCCCATTAGATATAGCACTGTCACAGCCAAACGCGGCGGGATGTGTTTTACTGCCGCCACTGTTGTCGCGGATCGGACGGTTCGTTTTTTGCCTGTGATCAACATAGATACGGCTGACGCCCACGCCATCGCCGAAGCCGGGCGCATTATCCGTGCCGGGGGGTTGGTCGCCTTCCCCACCGAGACCGTCTACGGCTTGGGTGCGGATGCGACCAACGACCGGGCAGTTGCCGCCCTCTTCTCGGTCAAGCAAAGACCGAAGTTCAACCCCCTGATTGTGCATGTGCGTGACGCCAAAGCAGCTGCTCGCGTAGCGCGATTTGATGAACGGGCCGAGGCCCTGGCGGTAAAGTTCTGGCCTGGACCACTGACGATGGTCCTGCCGCGTTTGGACGACGCCAACGTGTCATGGCTCGCGAGCGCCGGTCTCCAGACCATAGCGGTACGGGTACCCGACCACCCTGTCGCCCTGGCCATGTTCGCGGCCGCCGGCTGCCCCGTGGTCGCGCCCAGCGCCAACCGGTCGGGCTCAATCAGCCCGACTGCGGCCGAGCATGTCGTGCAGAGCTTGAGTGACGGACCCGATCTTATACTCGATGGCGGCTCCTGCCACATCGGCGTCGAATCGACGATCATCAGTCTAGACGGCGACGTTCCGCAGCTGTTGCGGCCGGGCGGCATCCCCAGCGAGGTGATCGAGGCCGAGATCGGGCCTGTCGCGCCGCCCCCGGATGACTACTTGGTGGTATTGGGACCGGGCATGCTGGAAAGTCACTACGCACCGGATCGGCCGGTGCGGATGAACGCGACCGAGGTAATGCCGGGCGAGGCGTTGCTTGCCTTCGGGTCACGAGTTCCTCTGACCTACTTCAACGGACTCAATCTGAGCGCCGATGGTGATCTCGAAGAGGCCGCCGCCAATTTATTCGCCATGCTGCGCGAGCTCGACCGGCGCGAGTTCAAGGCGATCGCCGTGATGCCGATCCCGGACCGGGGTCTCGGCCGGGCGCTTAACGATCGGCTGCGCCGGGCGGCCGCGCCACGTCCGCAGAAGTCCTCACGGCGCTAGCCGCGAAAGGCGCTGGCCGGCGGGGTCCGGTTAGAGGGGAGGTGAGGCCCTTGCCGGGCGGTCCTACCTGGGCTACACCCCGAACATGAGCGTGCCCGCCGTGCCGGACGCAATTCTCGACCGGATCAAGGCGATCGTCGGACCGGGCGGCTACCTTGAAGATGTCGTCGATCTGGCGCCGCATGTTTGCG
>Ga0315338_1003048_pt1 | contig 15289 bp, 6 predicted proteins | sample ASW8metaG_FD_204518 | JGI IMG/M metagenome (GOLD analysis project Ga0315338, IMG submission 204518) | Ammonia-oxidizing marine archaeal communities from Monterey Bay, California, United States - ASW #8 | ecosystem: Environmental > Aquatic > Marine > Coastal | place: USA: California | collected... | reverse complement strand
AAGTTAAAGAAACAATTAACTAGTGGTCCTTTTTCAGTCCGCCGTGTAGTTGGAATAGATGAGACTAAAAAGAATATATATTTTATTGCAAATGCTAAAGAAGATGGTGAAGACCCATACTTTCAACATCTATACCGTATTTCTATAGATGGTTCAAAGCTAAAATTAATAAATAAGGGGAATTTTGATCACCGTGTGAATATGAACGAATCCCATTCGTATTTCGTAAATAATTCATCACGTGTAAATACATTGCCAATAGCAGAACTATACAATTCAACTGGAAAAAGAATAATGGATCTAGAGAGCGCTGACCTATCTCAATTAATGGCAGCGGGATTTCAGTATCCAGAACCATTTAAAGTTAAATCGGCTGATGGTGTAACAGATATTTATGGTGTAATGACAAAGCCATTTGATTTTGACCCCAAAAAATCTTACCCAATTGTTGCCTATGTTTATCCAGGACCCCAAACAGAATCAGTAGCAAAATCATTTACACAAATACGTCATTCTACAACTCATTTGGCGCAATTTGGTTTTATAGTTATAACGATTGGTAATCGTGGGGGGCATCCTGCTCGCTCAAAATGGTATCATAATTATGGATACGGAAATTTAAGAGATTACGGTTTAGCTGATAAAAAAGCGGGCATTGAACAATTAGTCAATCAACATTCATTTATTGATATGAACAGAGTAGGTATTTATGGGCATTCCGGAGGTGGTTTTATGTCTACAGCAGCTATGCTGGTTTATCCAGATTTTTTTAAAGTAGCGGTTTCATCAGCAGGAAATCATGAGAATAATGTTTATAATAGTTACTGGTCAGAAAAACACCACGGTATCAAAGAAGTAGTTGATGATTCTAACCGAGTAACTTTTGAGTACGATATTGCAAAAAACTCAACATTAGCTAATAATCTGAAGGGCCATCTCATGCTAACGACTGGTGATGTTGATAATAATGTGCACATGGCAGGTACACTTCGTATGGCTGAAGCATTAATTAAAGCCAATAAACGATTTGATTTCTTTATCTTTCCTGGTCAGCGCCATGGGTTTGGAAACATGTCAAATTATTGGTCATGGCTTCGTGCAGAATACTTCGTAAAGCATCTGATTGGAGATGATTCATGGCAGGTGAATATTGATCAATTGAATTTAGAGAAAGAACAGACCAAATAATCGATTGAAATACTAATGTAGCCTATGAGACGGTTATTTATATTATTTCTAATTCTCTTTTTCATTTCTTGTGATAAGGAAATAACGGAAGAAGTTGTTGTTGATTGGCGGAATCTTGATCTGTCAGATGATTGGAAAACGGGAACCCGTAATGCAACTGGCATTAATACAGAAAAATTAAACGCAGGACTAGAAAGCGCTAAAGAGTTGGATAACTTTTATGCTATTGCAATTATTTACAAAGGTCGCCTTATTGTTGAAGAGTACAAAACTGGTGATAGAGAAACACAATATCCTGTTTGGTCTGTAACTAAGAGTTACATTTCTGCTTTGTTTGGTCAAATGATCGATCAGGGAAAAATATCTGATGAGTATAATAAGTTGGGTGATTACTATCCAGATTTGGCTGACTCCTTAAAAAGAGAAATAATGATCTCACAGCTTCTTACCATGTCATCAGGTATTCCTGATAATACCTCATATATGGCAGAAGACTATCCGCTTCAATTTATTATGGATAAGGATTTACTTTACCCGTCAGGAACCTATTGGAACTATACATCAGCAGGAACACATGTTCTTTCATATATCTTAACATCAGCAGTGAATGAATCAGCAAAATCATTTGGTGAAACATATCTTTTTCCAAAATTGGGTATGACTGAATTTTTATGGGACGATGATATTTTAGGTGTATCGAATGGTGGGTTTGGCTTAAATGTTCGTTTAATTGATATGGCAAAATTTGGTCAACTATTTTTGCAGCTAGGTCAATCAGCCGATGAGGAGATAATATCTTCTTCATGGATCCAAAAATCTACTGAAATGTCAATTCCATTTAATCAAGAAAGAAGTAGTGGCTATGGATATCTTTGGTGGATGAGAATTATCAATAGTGAAAAGATGTACTATGCAGCTGGCTATGGAGGGCAATACATCATGGTTGTACCAACACGGGCTTTAGTCGTTTCAATTACATCTAGTTCTCAATATTCAGGAGAATATGGGACCAATCTAAATCGTATTTTTTATGAAGAAATTATTGGTAGTTTCTCTTCTATATATTGACCGATAATTAATTGATTATTAGAGCAATTTCAAAATAGCGGGAATTTTCATGCGAAAATTATTATATTTTATTCCAATCATCCTGTTTGCCCATTCATTCATGCATCCAGAGGATCCTAAAGAAAGAAACCACAATTCATTAGGATTTGGTGTAGCGGGAGATGTGGCTATATCTGAAGGCGTGTTTTACGTTAGTCAAACTGGATCATCTCTTAATAATGGATCAGTTTATGTTTACTCACCTAACTCAGATAATGTTATGGAACAGGAACTTATTCTTCCACCAATTCAAAATGAGCTTGGGTTTGATTTTGGATACTCTATTGATGTGTATAAGGATATTTTAATCATTGGATCACCACACCGAGCTGATAAAACGGGACGTGCATTTATTTACAAAAGAGATCAACTTGCCCGGTGGCAGTTGATTCAAGTTGTTGAGCCGAACATAAGAGAATGGACCTCTGATTTTGGTTCGGAAGTTGCTGTGAGTGAAAAATATATTATGATCGCTGATCGAGATGCCGGATTAGAAACAGGAGCAGTGTTCTCGCTGGTTAAAGATGAGGAAAGTGGAAGTTGGCAAGAAGGAACTGTTATTAGGAATACATCCATCAATGAAGATGGATTCTTTGGCCATTCTATAGATATAGAAGGTGATCAAGCTTTAATAGGTTCACGTAATGGAAATATTGCAGTTGTTTATACGTTTTCAGACGGTTGGAAAGAATCTTATGTATTTTCACCATATTACTTTCAAAGCGAAGGCCGATTTGGTTTCTCGGTTGATTTAAATGGTGATTATGCAGTTATCAGCTCTCCAGGATTTAATAATAAAGGTATAGTTGAGATTCATAGGAAATCCGATGAAACTTGGGAAAGGATTATCTCCATTAGCAATCCTGATCCAGTAGATGAATCATATTTTGGTGCTGATGTGTCAATAAGTGGAGATGAAATCCTTATTGGCAATTATAATGGTGAAAAATCATATGTATTTCACCTGGAAAATGATTTGATTACTTTAAAGCATACGCTCCAATCACCAGAAAATTTCGAAGGAAAATTTGGTCGTGCATTATCGTTTGTAGATGATAAAATATTAATTGGTGCCACCTATGGTCAAAAAGCTCATATCTATAATAAAGACTCAAATGGAAGCTGGATATTAACAAATGATATTTCAAGCCATAATCGAACTAAAAGTATCACGGGCAAAAAAGTACCATGTGCATTCGGTAAATCAGGACGTTATAGTTGTAAGAGTCTTGATATGTTATCATTTATTACACCTGGTGATCTGAGTGGTGGTAAAAACACTGAATTGAATGATATTTGGGGTTGGACAGATTCTACTACTGATAAAGAATACGCCTTGGTTGGATTACGTATAGGGACATCTTTCGTAGATGTTTCTGACCCAGTGAATCCGGTTGTTCTTGGTTTTTTACCTACTACAACGACCGGGTCTTCATGGCGAGATATGAAAGTATATAAGGATCATGTTTATATAGTAGCAGATAATGTGGGCAATCATGGTGTCCAGGTTTTTGATCTTACTCAACTTAGAAGTATTACTCAATTCACTGAATTCACAATGACATATCATTATGATCTAGTTGGATCAGTCCATAATATAGCTATTAATGAACAAACTGGTTTTGCTTACGCCACAGGAATAGGAAGTTCAACACCATCTGAATATAGGTGCGGCGGTGGCCTCCATATGATGGACTTATCTGATCCAGCTCTACCTACATTTGCGGGGTGTTTTGCCCATGACAAAACGGGACGTTCAGGTACTGGCTATACACATGATGCACAAATTGTTATTTATAATGGGCCAGATAGTGATTATCAAGGTAAAGAGATTGCTTTCAGTTCCAACGAAACGGCTTTAAGTATAGCTGATATCTCTGATAAAGCTAATCCAAAGATTATAACTAAATTTGATAATTTCAACTTTGGCTATGTTCATCAAGGATGGTTGTCAGAGGATCACCGTTACTTTTTTGTTAATGATGAATTAAATGAATCCCGTGGCTATGACGATGTGCAAACAACAGTAATATTCGATCTTGGGGACCTTGATGATCCTATTATTGTGAACACTTATCGTTCAGAATTAAATACGATTGATCATAATAATTATGTTAAGGGCGATCTCCTTTTTCAATCTAATTATTCATCTGGTTTAAGGATTCTCTCAATTGCTGATCCTACAAACCCCATAGAGGTGGCTCATTTTGATACCTATATAGCTGGAGACGCAATTGACTTTATAGGTTCTTGGAGTAATTATCCATATTTTAGTAGTGGCACCATTGTGATGACTTCAATTGAGGAAGGACTTTATATTCTAAAAGCAAGTGATGGTGGTAATCTGGATATAGACAAAGGTCATACACTACCAGATAAATTTAATCTTAAACAGAATTATCCGAACCCATTCAATCCCACAACGAAGATACAATATGACTTGCCTGTAGCAGGGGAGATCTCAATCAATGTTTACAATACGCTAGGGATATTGGTAATGAAATTAGACAGTGGATATAAAACTGCTGGAACTCATTCAATTCTATTTAATGGCGATAAACTCCCAACCGGAATATATTTTTATCAGCTCCAATCAGGTAATTTTGTTGAAACCAAAAAGATGACTTTGATAAAATAGTTATTTTCTTGGTCGACTTATGGACAGTATTTATAAATTTGACTAGAGTTTATTGATAATATATTCAATTTGGAGGGGTGGCAGAGCCTGGCTGATTGCACCGGTCTTGAAAACCGGCAAGGGGAAACTCTTCGGGGGTTCGAATCCCTCCCCCTCCGCATAAAAATTTGACTTAATTTACTAGAGTTTTCATGGGTATCTCCTTTATAAAGAAGGTTATTACTAAAAGCAATTAGGTGTGAAATATCACAGACTATTAAATTATAATATTGTAATTTTATCTATGAAGCTGTTACTCGCAATATTTGCATCCTTACTATTTTTTTCAAATATTATAGCCCAAGATGCCAGACCATCCGTTGCTGTTCTTGATTTTGAAGGTAGAGGTATTCCCGTATATGAAGTGGAAACTCTTACAGAACGATTGCGATCTGAAATTTCTAATACCAATGCTATTCGTTTAACAGATCGAAAATTGCTTGAAAAAATATTAGAAGAACAGGGTCTGCAGCAATCTGGATGTACAACAGATGAGTGTGCAGCTGAGGTAGGCCAACTATTAGGCGCGCAATTCATGATCAGTGGAGCAATTGGTAAACTGGGTGATTCCTATACGGTTGATGCAAAGATGGTATCAGTGACAACAGGAGCTGCTGAACGAGCAAAGACCGTAACGTATAAAGGGGAAGTTTCTGGGTTAATCGTGGAGATGGAAATTTTAGCCTGGGAAATAGTAGGCTTAAAGGCACCTCAAAGTTTGCTAATGAAACGTAAAGTTCAGTCAGCAACAGATGATAAAATGACTCTTGCTGTACTTGACTTTGAAGCTCGAGGAATAAGTACGTTAGAAGCGCAGACTCTAACCGATCGTTTCTCTACTGAGGTCAATAATACAGGTCGTGCTATTCTTGTTGGTCGTAATGCCATGGGTGAGATTATGCAGGAACAGGGCTATACAGCTGTCGAGTGTTCATCTGAAGAGTGTGCCGCTGAAGTTGGTGCAATGTTGGGTGTGGAGTTTATGATTAATGGCGCTATTGGAAAACTGGGTGATACTTATACCATCGATGCAAAAATGTTTGAGGTCGCCACGGGAGCTGCTGCAAAAACAATTAATACAACTTATTCAGGTAAAGTTGACGGACTCATTACTGAAATAGAAATCTTAGCCTGGGAATTAATGGACCTTAAACCACCTAAATCTTTGACGAGTAAAAGACAGGGTGGCAGTCAATCAGTTTCTACGGCCGTTGCTGAAAAAAACAGATTTGGTGCAGCCGTACGTTCATTGATTCTCCCTGGATGGGGACAACTTTATTCTGGTAATAAATTAATGGGATGGTCGTTTTTAGGTGGTGAAGCAATTATTGGGGCACTTGCTTTCTCTTCATATAGTGCTTATTCCAAAGCAAAAAGTGATGTGATCAGTTTTAATGAACAATATAAAAATGCTACGGACCAGAGTCAGATATCTGATCTTAGAGCAAAAGCTCTGCAAGCTGAATCAGATGAAATATCTTCTAATGACCAAATGACCATGATGATTTATGTAGCTGGCGGTATTTGGGCAGCTAACGTTGTGCATGCCTTCTTAACGGGTCCCCAGTCTGAAATGGCATCTAAAAAATCGGGTTTTGATATTGTTTATCATCCAGAAATGCTACAACCCCAATTGAGGTTCTCCATTGCGTTGGATTAAACCATTTATTCTTATACTTAACTTTATTTTATACTCATGTGAAATAGTTGAGACTGATCTAGATAATCCTTTGGATCCTGAGTATAATAATTCAAAGGGAATTACTCCACCTGCATTAATTTTTTCTCCAGATCAGCTCACGGTCAATAGCGGTACAAATACGACTCTATCAGTCTATGCATTGGAGGTTAATGAGGTTGCTGGGGCTCATGTCCAGATCACGTATGATCAAAATAAGGTTCAATTAAGCTCTGTTTCTCAAGGGGATTGGCTAGTCGATGGTGGGCAGAACCCTGTATTCTTTTCTGAAAATGATGCAGCGAGTGGAACCCTTGATATTTATTATTCTGTTTTGGGTGATAGTGAAAAACTATCGGGATCAGGTTTTATCGCATATATCATATTTAATATTAATGCTCCAGGTCAAACCACTGTCCAAATTACTAACGCTACAAAAATTGTTGATAAAGATAATCAAGAAATTCAATTAAACGGGCTAGGAGACGTTGTAATCAATGCCCAATAAATACTTAACCACTAAATAGGTAATGCTATGAAAAAGATAATCGTAACTCTAATAATCACTGGCTCACTCTATGCACAGGATGACATTATTATAAAAAGTGCAGGAATAGACGCAACCAAAGGCATTTTGTTTCAAAACAGTAATGCTGATACTCTTATGGATATCAATGGAGATGGGCTTATTTCAATTTCAGGAAGCTTAACGGTTAAGGGTCCATTCACTCTATCAAACCTTTTATTTCCAACTAGTGATGGAACGAATGGTCAGGTTTTAACGACCAATGGGAGCGGTGCACTTTCTTGGACGTATATTATAGATGATCAGAAATTAAATATTAGTGGAGATACACTATATATAAGTGAAGGTAATTCAGTTTTATTATCGTCCTATAAAGATAATACTGACACTCAAGACCTCTCATTAACTGCAGATACACTTTCTTTATCTGAAGGGGGTAGTGTAATTATTTCTAATGCTACATCAGTGGCAGCCAATACAGCAAAAGTAGGCGTCCCTACTGCCTATACATTACCTAGTGCTGATGGTAGCGCCAATCAAGTACTCAAAACAGATGGCTCTGGAACACTTTCCTGGACAACAAATGGTGATAGTGGTGGCGCAAGCTCTATTAATGATCTTTCTGATGCGTTAGTTGAGGGTGCATCGGTATGGTTAGGAACTGATCCATCATCTACTACAGACGATGCTTTTTCAAATACTTCAGTTGGTACAAGCGCTTTAAATAATATAACAACTGGTGACAATAATACAGCGGTTGGCACAAAATCTTTAAATAATAACACGACTGGAAGCGATAATTCTGCCTTAGGATATGGTGCACTTGGTAAAAATACCACTGGAGGTGATAATGTATCTTTAGGATACGAATCACTATGGGACAATACAACAGGAGGAAGCAATACTGCTGTTGGATCTAGAACATTAAATTCAAACACAACTGGAGGAAGCAATACTGCTTTAGGAAAAAGTGCTCTTCATAACAATACAACTGGAGAGAAAAATACAGCAGTTGGTATGAATTCTCAAAATAGCAATACTACAGGTAGTAATAATACATCTATAGGTGAGGGTGCTGGAGATGTAATCACAACAGGTACTAACAATGTTATTCTTGGCTCTGGCGCAGATCCTAGTGCAGCGGACGGTACCAATCAGATCGTGATTGGAAAAGGCGCTGTTGGTGCAGCCAATAATACCGTACAACTTGGAAATACAGATATTACCAATGTAAAAACCAGTGGGACAATAACCGCTGGTGCCATTACAATACCCAATACGGATGGAAGTGCCAATCAAGTACTGGAAACAGATGGGTCTGGAACACTTTCCTGGACTGCAAATAGTGGTGGTGCAACAAATGTAACAGGACTATCTGATGGATTAGTCGAAGATAATTCTATCTATCTGGGTAATGATCCTTCATCCACTACAAGCACAGCACAATATAATATTGCTGTAGGTACAACGGCTTTAGATGCTATTACTACTGGAGATGAAAATGTTGCAGTTGGATATGGTTCGCTTGGAGCAAATACCACTGGTACATCAAATACTGCTATAGGTAAGAACGCATTGTTAATCAACACTGATGGCAATAGTAATGTTGCTATTGGAAGTGGCGCTTTAGATTCAAATATTGGAGGAGACCAAAATACTGCCGTTGGAAATGCATCTCTTCAAGCCAATTCAACCGGAGGACAAAATACAGCTGTTGGACTCGCTGCTTTATACGTCAATACTACCGGTTCTTATAATTCAGCTGTTGGTTTAAATGCATTATATAAAAATACGACCGGAAATAACAATACATCTGTTGGTTATGAATCAATGCTTACAAATACCACCGGAGGTAGCAATACTGCTATAGGTGATGATGCAATGTATAGTAACATAACTGGAAATAACAATACTGCTTTGGGAAGAGCGGCTGGAGATGTAATCACAACAGGTACTAACAATGTTATTCTTGGCTCTGGCGCAGATCCTAGTGCAGCGGACGGTACCAATCAGATCGTGATTGGAAAAGGCGCTGTTGGTGCAGCCAATAATACCGTACAACTTGGAAATACAGATATTACCAATGTAAAAACCAGTGGGACAATAACCGCTGGTGCCATTACAATACCCAATACGGATGGAAGTGCCAATCAAGTACTGAAAACAGATGGTTCGGGTGCACTTTCTTGGACAACCTTAGCAACTAATATTACTGGATTATCTGATGCATTAGTTGAAGATAATTCTATCTATCTGGGTAATGATCCTTCATCCACTACAAGTACAGCTCAGTATAATGTAGGTGTTGGAATAAATGCTATGAATGCTGTTACAACAGGTGATTTTAATGTTGCTCTTGGTTACAACGCTCTATCCTCAAATACAACGGGTGCGGGTAATCATGCAATTGGGGCAAATGTCCTTTCTGCCAATACTAGTGGAGATGAAAATGTCGCCATTGGTTATGTTGCTTTAGGCGCAAACACCACGGGTGATTACAACACTGCCACAGGGGCTGGTGCACTCACAGCAAACACTACAGGAAATCGCAACACTGCCACTGGAAATATAGCACTTCAAACAAACACCACGGGTGATTACAACAATGCCATGGGAAATCGAGCGCTCAGATATAACACTACGGGGGATGATAATACTGCCATAGGGTATGAAGCTCTTGCCGCCAACACCACAGCAAGTGACAACACTGCCATAGGGACAAGCGCACTCAAAGCAAATACGACGGGAACTAGAAACATTGCAATGGGTTATGGTGCCCTTGATGCCCCAGACACAGAAAATGATAATCTCGCAATCGGCTATGATGCATTAGGAGGTGCCATTGCGGGCGGTGAATACAATGTGGCTATAGGTAATTATTCTCTGGATGCTCTTACCTCAGGTGATAATAATACTGGAGTTGGATATAATGCATTAACAGCACTGACTTCAGGATCTTGGAATACTGCTGTTGGTCATGAGGCGGGAAAAGCTATGACTACTGGTGCAGATAATACGGCTTTTGGATTATCAGCGGGTGCAGCTATAACAACTGGTACAAGAAATATTGCAATTGGTGGTGTTGCACTTGATAATGCTGATGCAGAAAATGATAATCTTGCGATTGGATATGCTGCTTTAGGTGGCGCTATTAATGGTGGTGAATACAATGTAGCTATAGGTAATTATTCTCTGGATGCGAATACGACTGCTGATAATAATGTTGCAGTAGGGTATAATGCTTTGACTGCAAATATCACTGGATATCGAAATACAGCAGTTGGAAGCCAGGCTCTAGAAGCAAACACCACGGGATCTGCGAACACAGCAAGTGGATACCAGGCTCTAGAAGCAAACACCGTTGGAGGTAATAATACAGCAAGTGGATACCAGGCTCTAAATGCAAACACCGAAGGTCATCGCAATACAGCAGTTGGAAACCAGGCTCTATACTTAAACACCACTGGTGATAATAATACAGCATTTGGAGCCTGGACCATGAGCGCAAACACCACAGGTGAGAACAATGTTGGACTTGGACGCGGAGCTCTACAATCAAACTCCACTGGTGATGATAATACAGCAAGTGGATACCTGGCTCTATACTCAAACCAAAATGGTGATTATAATACAGCAAGTGGATCCAGTACTCTAAAAGAAAACACAACAGGATCTCGGGGAACTGCAGTCGGGTATTCGAGTTTGGAAAACAATACAACAGGCTCGCGTAACACGGCGTTGGGATATGAGAGTTTGGAGGCTAACACCACTGGGTTCTATAATACGGCACTCGGAAGTGAGAGTTTGGAGGCTAACACCACGGCCTATTACAATACATCTGTCGGTTATGGTGCACTTCAGGATGCAAACAGGACATCGGATACGAATGGCTACAACACAGCCTTGGGATCCAACGCCGGAAATACGGGCACAAACGATATTACCACCGGTAATAAAAACGTTCTCTTGGGTGCCAGTACTGCCGCATCACAGGCAACAGCAACCAACCAAGTGGTCATTGGGTATGGTGCAACGGGACACGGTGATAACATTGCCGTAATCGGTAATGGTAGTGCAACTGCAATCCATCCGCAAGATGATAATGAAGTGGATCTAGGCAGCAGTAGTTACGAGTACAAGAATTTGTATTTAGATGGCGTTGCATACTTGGATGCAATTGGCATGGGATCAACCGCCATGACTTTGCCTACCGAAGATGGCAGCGCCAATCAAGTACTGAAAACAGATGGATCGGGGACGCTTTCCTGGACAGCAAATACTGGCAGTGGTGCGAGTGATATTGATGGCTTATCTGATGCATTAGTTGAGAATAATTCAATTTTTATTGGAAACGATCCATCTAGCACTACAAACGCAGCTAGTTACAATACGGGCTTAGGTGTAACTGCTCTAACTGCAATTACAACAGGGGATGATAATACGGCGTTAGGTTATGATGCATTGGGAACTCTTACGAGTGGAGCAGCAAATACAGCACTTGGTTCTAATACTCTAAGACAAACTACGAGTGGAAATTATAATACTGCTGTTGGCTATGCAGCATTAAAAGCTAACACAACGGGTACTAGAAATATTGCGATCGGATTAGGAGCACTAGATGTTCCTGATACAGAAAATGATAATATAGCAATTGGCTATGATGCATTAGGTGGATCCATTGCTGGCGGTGAATTTAATCTAGCAATAGGAAACTATGTACTAGATGCAAATACTTCAGGTGATTATAATACAGCAATTGGTAATCAGGCCATGGGTGCAAATACAACTGGGGAAAGCAATTTAGCGATTGGGCATGTTGCCTTAGCTTCAAACACTACTGGGAGTGTCAATGTTGGAGTTGGTCAATCAACGTTGAATGGAAATACAACTGGTACAAGGAATACGGCTCTTGGATATGGTGCTCTTGATTATCCAGATACCGAAAATGACAATCTGGCAATCGGTTATGACGCATTAGGAGGTTCCATCGCTGGCGGTGAATTCAATGTAGCCATAGGTAACTATTCGTTAGATGCCACAACGAGTGGAGATAATAATACCGCTATAGGCTACAATGCAGGTACTGCATTAACAACAGGAGCAAATAATACCTTATTAGGATTGAGAGCTGGGGATGTAATAACTACTGCTGATGAAAATGTAATCATTGGTTTCGATGCTGACCCAAGCTCAAATAGCACATCAAATGAGATTGTTATTGGATTTAATGCAACTGGCCAAGGTACAAACCAAGCTGTTATAGGAGACGCTCAAATAACGAGAGTTTATATTGCTCAGGATGGAGCTGGAGTATTGTATGCCAATGGCACCATCCAAAGTTCAGACAGACGTGTCAAAAAAGAGATCAATGATTTGGCTTATGGTATAAGTTTTATCAAACGTCTACGACCTGTTTCATATTACAAGCTTAATCCGAAGAATTATCCTCAAGAACTTAAAGATAAGTTTTATCCCAATGGCAATATTAGAGAAGTGGCCAGTGAAGATTACAATAAACTGCAGGTAGGGTTTATCGCGCAAGAAGTCAAGGCTATAAATGATGAGCTACATGCAGAAAACAATATCGTTAGTATTGATGAGGATGGTTTTCATCGGATGGACTATGAAAAGATTGTGGTACCTTTGGTAAAAGCCGTGCAAGAGCAGCAAGAACAGATTGATGAATTACGTGCTCAGATTAACTCTTTAATTGCAATGCAAGATCAAAAACCAGTTGATGAAATCATGACTGAGAGCGATCAATAATTAAATGAAACTCAAGCGTAAGATGAAGCGTCAAATCATCACTATCAGTCTTTTGGCTGCAATTCTATCGGGTCAGTCATCGATTGAGGTGCCTGTTGGTGCATCTATAATCGTCCCAACGGATGCTTATATATGTGCAGGCACAATCACGGTAAATGGTACTCTCACTTATACTGGAGCCAGCCTATGTGTAGTACCCAATGCTCATCTGATTGCTTCTATTGTAAAAACTTCAGCCTTGAATGAAGACGGATATTATAAGATCGGTGATGAGATATCAGTTACACTGACGTTCACTCTAAATGTGCTTGTAACGGGTACACCTCAACTCGCTTTAGAAACTGGCGATATTGATGGTGTCGCAAATTATGCATCTGGTAATGAAACAGTAACGCTCACATTTAATTATATTGTTAAAGAAGGTGATACATCTCCTGACCTAGAATATTTAAGCACCACTGCATTGTCTTTAAATGGTGGTTCAATTAAAAATATGTATGATAAAGATGCTGAACTCTTCTTACCTGAGCCTGGTGCAACAAATTCATTAAGTGCAAATAAGGGCATTGTCGTTGATGGTGTTATTCCAACAAATGGTATAGTTAATGATGGTATTGGAGAAGACCTTCAGTATACTAGTTCTTTAACTGAGCTTTCATTTAATTGGACTGGATTTGATGATAAGAGTAGTAGTGGTATTAAACGATATTTTGCAGGCTTAGGCTCAACTTCGGGCGGAGTTGAAGTTAAATCATTTATAGATGTTGGTAATATTTCAAGCTACACATTTTCTGGTCTTACTTTAGATAATGGTTCTATATACTATGGCATTGTGAAAGCCAAAGATAAGGCAGGCAATGTATCGATTGTGTCAGTTTCAGATGGTGTAACAGTTGATGAGTTTGCTGGTCCGCCAAGTATCACTGCAATTTCACCTGATGTAGCAAATGTATTAGACTTAAATACTTCCTCTACTATAAATATTGATTTCTCTGAGCCGATAGGATCACTAAACCTTGATGTGACCTCAACAGTGAATACTGTCAATTTTTCATATGAATTAACATCCCAAAACTTGGCGATTTCAATTCTTTCTTCTTTAGCCAGTAGAGATGAACTTTCTTTTAAAATTAATGATCTAAAAGATCTTGCAGGTATCACTGCTGTAGATCAAACCATAACGTTTAACACAGCTACTTTAGCTGATTTTAACCAGGATAGTAATGTGGATGCAGGAGATCTATCATCTTTCGTTGTGGCTTGGAATGGAGATGATTTCACAAAAGAACTTGGTCCTTCTACAGGAACAGTTCCCAACCTGATTCTTTCGCCCGATAATAAATATGACTTAGAAGATGTTATGGGATTTTCAAGAATGTGGCATTGGTCTAGGAAAAATGCTGTCAGCGGTAAACTGTTGACAAATTTTGGTGAAGAGATAAACTATACTCAGATTGGATCTAGAATATTGATCGATTGGCAAGAGGGAGCAGCTGTAGGGCAATTTGAATTTATTTACGAACCAGAGTTAGTACGAATTAATGAAGATAAGACACCTAATAAAGAGAATGTGGAACTGGCTTATGTGGATACGATTAGTGGCTCTAATACGTTTGCCTATGCTAATATTTCTAATAATAAATATTTGAACAAGTCATTTATAACTAAGGTTATTGGTAAAGAGTCAAGACCTGTTGATATGATTTATCAATTCTATAACACTGATGGTCAATTAATTGCGCAAGGAAGCAAATCTATGCTACTTAAGGCAATTCCAGAAGAGTTCACACTGCATCAGAACTATCCCAATCCATTTAACCCAGTAACTACGATCAATTACGACTTACCCCAGCAGACTCATGTAAATTTGATGATCTATGATATATTGGGTAGGGAAGTGGTAAAGTTGGTCAGTGAAGAAATGCCTGCTGGCTACAAATCAGTTATATGGAATACCAGAAATAGTTTGGGCACACCAGTATCGGCAGGAATTTACTTTTATCAGATCCAGACTAAAGATTTTGTTAAGACAAGGAAGATGGTATTGCTTAAATAGGGTAGAAGGGGGGACTTTTCCAAGGTTCGAATCCCTCCCCCTCCGCAAATATTAAATATTATGATTAAAAATTCAATTATTACAATTATCATTCTATCCAGCTTTGTCTTATCTCAAAAAGCTGATTTGGTGCTAAAAAATGGTTTTATATGGACAGTTGATAAGAATAATTCAATCCATGAAGCTTTGGCTATTTCTGGAGATACAATTATTTATGTTGGATCAAATACAGTAACCGATCGGTACATTGATTCGCAGACGAAGGTTTTAGACTTAAATGGAGCAATGGTC
>Ga0315338_1003047_pt1 | contig 15295 bp, 16 predicted proteins | sample ASW8metaG_FD_204518 | JGI IMG/M metagenome (GOLD analysis project Ga0315338, IMG submission 204518) | Ammonia-oxidizing marine archaeal communities from Monterey Bay, California, United States - ASW #8 | ecosystem: Environmental > Aquatic > Marine > Coastal | place: USA: California | collected... | reverse complement strand
TGGCAACTATTCTTTTCCCAATAGAAGATACGGTTGCTTTTAAAAAGACTTTATATAATGATTATCAGATCGAAATGCCAGTAATGACTCATAAAGAACACACAGCTTTTCGCATATCAATTCAGGGCTATAATTCAGAAAAAGATATAGATCATTTGATCAACTCTTTAGAAGAATTAATTTAGTTGTCTTTACTGTAGAAACACCCTTTACCTAGTATAGCTAGTGTTGGTGCAATTATCAAATTTATCAAGGATAAGAGTTGCCAGTACCAGTATTCTCCGTAAGAAACACCTAATGTCATGGTAAGGAATATTGTTGTTGCATGCCAGGGAATCAAACTTTCGAACATGGTTCCATAATCTTCGATTGACCGCGATAAGACTTTTCTAGATATTCCGCTTTCATCATAGCGCCGTCCAAAAGCATCTCCAATAATAAAACTGGTAGCAGACTGATTTGAAGTGATCCCATTGGTAAATGCTGTGGCAAAAAGAGAAGAGATAATCAAGGAAGCTTTTGATTTGATGAACCCAAATGTTTTATCTACAATGGAGGGCATGGAATCAATGAGGTCTATACTCCCAATAAAGACAAAGACCATGATAGAAAAAATGATAGCTTCATTTAATTCATAAAGTCCGCCACGAGAAAACAAGATATTTATATTTTCTGGCGCACCATTAATCCAATAAGCCATATCTGAATTATAACCTCGATGAATTGTGGCCATTACATCTGCTGATGAATATGGTTGAAAGATCAATGCGATTAAGGTTGCAGACATGGATGAAGTAAGGAGTGTGGGAAGGGTGGCCATTTTACGAATCGAGCCGATAAGAACAATTGCAGGTGGTATTAAAAGCCACCCATTGAAATTGAACATTGAGGAAATAGAATTCAAAGTTAAGGTGACCTGTTGAGTATTTACTTCACTTCCAGTTGGTGGAAAAACAAATCCAAGAATAAAATAAATAACTGCTGCGATCAATGCAGATGGAAAAGTTGTTACCATCATAGAACGAATATGATCATAAAGATCAACATCAGTTGCCATTGCAGCTAAGTTAGTTGTATCAGATAATGGAGAAAGTTTATCTCCAAAAAATGCGCCACCAACAATAGCGCCGGCGGTGATGCCGAGATTTGCTTCTATAACTGCTGCAACGCCAATAATAACTACACCAATAGTTCCAATAGATCCCCAAGATGTTCCTGTGAGAGTAGAGAAAACGATTGGGATTAAGAATGCTAATAGATAGATATATGCTGGATTAATGAAACTTATGCCATAATAAATCAACATTGGAATAGTTCCACTGACCATCCATGTTCCAATAATAATTCCAATAGAAAACAAAATTAGTATAGCAGGAAATCCTCGGGACAATTTCAGAACGATAGCATCTTGAATATTTTCCCATTTAAATTTTAGAAACAATAATTGGGTGATTGAAAATACTGCTGCCAACATAAACACAACTTCAAGGGGGAAAGATGGTTGTGCAAAAACTTTTGGTCTTATAACCATTCCATATATGATCAATATTCCTAGAAATAAAACAGGAAGGATTCTCAAAAGAAAAGGTAAATCTCGTTTTGGGCTCATTATTTCAGGTATTTTTTGTAATCTTTTTCAGTCAATGATTTATATCTATCTAACATACCTTTCTCTCGCATGAGTTTTTCTATTCCTCTCATATCCATCGGGACAAAATCAGAGACCACTTCAGCACCTGTTTCGGTAATAATAATCAAATCTTCTAAGCGGATATATATGTTTTCTTCTGGTACACGTAAGGCCGGCTCTATGGTAAATACCATCCCTGGCAATAGCATTTTGGAATGATCACCAACATCATGGGTGGCCATACCAACTCCATGGCCTAAGCTAGCATACTGACGTTTTGAAGAACGAGCATAGCTCTCAACAAAATTTTCAGCAGCTTTACGATGATGTGCTTGATTGAATTTAGCTATTGAAAGAATTTGCTTCATTTTATCAGCAGCTTCTTTCCTTACTTTTACTGGTTCTATAAATGGTCTAATTTTGTCCAATATTGCTCTATAACATGCTACATAAAAACCGTATAACTGAGATTGTTCTTCAGAAAATTTACCATTAACTGGAATCATTCTAGTGATATCGCTCATATAGTATTGGAAATCCGGAGAGTAATCCATAAGCATTAGGTCACCATCTCTTAGTTTATCTTTTTTCTCATGATAATGTGGCATGTAAGCATTTGAGCCATTTGCTATAAGTGAATAGTATGCATCACCTTGTGCACCATTAATGTGGTAAATATATTTTGCCATTCCATCAAGTTCGTATTCATATATACCTGGTTTTGTAGATCGCATTGCTTCCATAAGTGCAAGACAAGATAGAACAGTTGCTTTTTTAATGACTTCAATTTCAGCATTACTTTTTATCAAGCGAAGTTGATCCAAAATCTTAGTCAAATCTCGGATTTCAGATCCTGCCATGTGTCCTGACATATTTTGATTAAAATCTTTATACCGGGGTTTGGTTTGATCCCAAGGGTCATTTTGGATATCTCCTTCATGGCGCAAAAGTAGATCTCGACTTTCCGCATGACGTTCCGGCGGGGATTGATATAGGTAAACGATGGGTTTAGTTCGCATACGCATGCGCCAAAGATGTTCGCCCATCATTGTTGTGGCAAAGACATGGTCTACCCCTGTCATAGCTTTTACAGTTTCTACATCTTCAGCAGAAAGAAGCGGCCCTTCGCTCCGTTCACGACGTTCATTTTTATGAGGTAGGTAGAGGGTAGTTTCACCAGAATCTCCTTTAATTATCATATATGCATGGGGAGTCTCAATACCGGTCAAATAATAAAATTCATTATACTGACGGAATTTTACGTAACCTGTTTCTGAAGGAGCACCTTGAAAAATTGCAATCGCATTGGATTCTAATTCTTTTGCTAATTTCATGCGTCTTGATTTGAATTCATCTGCAGTAAAAATAATCTCTGCACTGATTATATTGATTGTAAATATGCATAATAAAAATAATTTATGTTTCATAGTTTGCCTCAAAATAAAACTGCCCCAATTTTCTCTCAGGGCAGTTTTATGATTTTAGTTTATTAATTAAACTATTATTTAAATGGCTCGGTTACAATATCAGATCCAGCGTTCTTTTTAGATTCTTTTACAATACGCTCTACTTCGCGCATTAGATTCTGGTTTTCATAAACAACACCATCCTTGATCGTGTGAATAATACCCTGAGTTCGGTACATTTCTTCAGTTTCTTTATCCATATTGATAGCACCAAAAGGATAAAGGTAACGAAAATTTTCTGCTGGACTTCCGTCAACAACTAATATGTCAGCTATATATCCTTTTTGAATCATACCTAGTTTTGGTTCTAAGATTGTTTGGGCACTATTAAATGTTGCACTCTGGAGAACCTCTAATGGATGCATCCCTGATTCAAGAACAAGTTGAAGCTCTCGAATATTTCCAAATCCACCTGTGGACCACTGGTAATTATCGTCAGTACCGTAGGCAACTCGACCACCACGTTTGTTGAATTCAAAGATTAAATCACCCCAGAGATCATACATGTAATGCCAGCGATATTCATCAAGTGATGACCAATTATACTGGAATGATGCATGCATATGAGGACTTGGCAGATGCATTTCCCAAAGTGCTTGATGTGTATATTTCTCATGCCAAGGTAAACCATGTGCTCGAATAATATCTCTGTTTGCTTCATAGGTAGCTCTATTTGGCTGCATAGTGACGCCATAATGAACTAATGAATCAGCAATATCATTTAAGAGGCGATGACGTGTCTCAGGATTATCTCCAGCCTCTATCCAGACTTGTGCTGCTTCTCTGAAACGTATATTTTCATCTGACATATTATAATCAACTGGATAATTCATTACACCACGGTTTAAGGCCGATTCTGCATAGCCGTAATGGTGGACGATCATAGTAACACCCAACCTCGCCGCATCCAGTGCATTTACTTGAGATGTTGATGATGGTTGAATATGAACGGCTGTAATCCCGCCGGCTTTTTCTATAGCATTTGCTGCCGCTCCAAACATGGTGGGATTCCAGCAGAGGTTATTTAAGTAAACTTGTCTAACTCCATTCTTGATCATTTTTTTTGCTACTTTATCAGCATTTGCTGGATCCATTCGAAATTCTTCGTCAAAATCAGTTTTACTTCCCCACCCATAAAGTGGAAAAAGTCGAGGTGAAATAACTTCATTATTTCGCTCAGCTTCAAGGATATTTTGTATTCTTCCTTCCTCAGCAGGTCCAATAGATGTAACGCCTGTAGCTAATTGGAGATAAAAAATATAATCCAATGGGAGGGATTTATTTCTGAGATGCAAGTGTAGATTAAGCATACCAGGCATTACAAATAAATTGTCACCTTCAATTATGCGATCGCCCTTCATCCTATCAGGTTTTTTAGGGTCATGACGCTGGATTTTGGCGATAACATTTCCTGTAACCAAAATATCAAAAGGACCATTCGCAGGACCACCATGTCCTGGAATAACCATTGCATTTCGAATGACTAGTTTTTGATATGGACCTTCCGCAAGGTCACCAAAATTAACCATTTGAGTTGGATTAGGTTTGTGCTCAACCTTTTCAAGTTGAGCTGATAAAGATGAAAGTGTGGCCAGTATGATAGTAGCTAATATGCGTAATTTCATGTTTTTCTCCTTCAAATTACGTTTAGACGATATGCACTGCAGGGTTGAAAGGGCAAGAGAATGTTCGAACTAAAAATAATCGATAATAGTGAAGACCAGGGCCGTGATCCATGCCCCTGTGGAAACCAATGAAAAAATACTTCGCCCCATTTTTGTTTTAGGTATAGTTTTGGGATATTGATTCGTTTTAAAGGATATTAATATATCGACCATGGGTATACTGGTGATTATTAAAAATAATAGACTAGTCTTCATAATGCTAATTTAGGATTGATATCTTATCCGATTTAAGACCATTATTCTAAGAAAGTTTATTAATATCTTATCCTTGAATTCAATAAATCATAGCGAGTTATAAAAGGAATCAATATGAAACCTGACTGGAAAGGGATTTACCCTGCCTTAACAACGAAATTTACTGAAGATGATCAGCTGGACATACTGGCATACCTCAATAATGTTGATGCACAAATGGATGCGGGAATTCATGGATGTGTTATTGCGGGAAGCCTTGGCGAAGCAAGCACTTTAACTCAAGATGAAAAAGTATCCTTACTAGCACAAACATTATCTCATGTGAATGGTCGAATCTCAGTAATTATGAATATTGCAGAACAATCCACTAAAGAAGCGGTTACTGCGGCCGAAAATGCACAGGAGGCCGGAGCCGATGGGTTAATGATGCTACCGCCTATGCGGTATATATCGGATGACAGAGAAACAATTGAGTTTTACAAGGCTGTTGCAACTTCATGTGATCTACCAATTATGACTTATAATAACCCTCATGATTATAAAATTGAGATTACGATACCTATGTTTGAAGAATTGCTTAAAATGGATACCATCCAAGCAACAAAGGAGTCAACTAGAGATGTAACAAATGTGACTCGTATGAGAAATGCATTTGGGGATGACATCAAAATTCTATGTGGTGTGGATACACTGGCCCTTGAGGAATTAGTTTTGGGCGCCGATGGCTGGGTGGCTGGTTTGGTGGATGCTTTTCCCAGAGAAACAGTAGTTATTTATGAATTGGTCAAACAAAATCGAATTGCAGAAGCAACAAAGATCTATCGTTGGTTTATGCCGTTATTAGAATTAGATATCCATCCTAAATTGGTTCAGAATATTAAAATGGCTGAAGCTAAAACAGGAATAGGAACAGAAAATGTAAGACCTCCTAGACTACCCTTAACAGGTGAAGAACGAACTCGGGTCCAAAATATTATTGATGATGCTTTAGCTAAACGTCCGGAATTGCCAGCTTTATAAATTGCCAATAATGATTGAAGCGAACATTATTGGGTTTTCAACTAGTGCCGAAGGTGTCTCATATACTCAAGGGTTTAATCCTAGCACGGGTGAGGCTCTTGATGGAAATTTTCATAGAGCAACGCCAAATGAAGTTAATCGAGCTGTCGATCAAGCAGGTATCGCCTATAATATATATGGAAAGGTTTCTGGTAAAGAAAAAGCAGTATTTCTTAATGCCATAGCTGACGAAATAGAAAATCTTGGAGATGAATTAATTGAACGGTGTTGTACAGAATCTGGACTGCCGAAAGTTCGAATTCAAGGAGAGCGTGCCAGGACTACTGGTCAACTTAGAATGTTTGCCACCCTTGTTGCAGAAGGTTCGTGGTTGGAAGCAGTCATTGATACTTCTCAGCCAGATCGGGCTCCTGTACCAAAACCAGACATCCGGAGAATGCTTGTCCCGATAGGTCCAGTAGTTGTATTTGCCGCCAGTAATTTTCCTTTGGCATTTTCTACGGCAGGTGGTGACACAGCTTCAGCATTAGCAGGTGGTAATCCAGTGATTATTAAAGCACATGGTGCCCATCCTGGAACTAGTGCATTAGTAGGCTCAGCTATAGTAAAAGCAGCTCAAAATACCGGAATGCCCGATGGCGTTTTTTCGCTGCTTCACGGTTCAGGTAAAGTGGTGGGCCAGGGCCTAATCAATCATCCGGGCGTAAAAGCTGCTGGGTTTACTGGATCTCAAACTGCTGGTCGAATATTGTATGACATAGCTAAACAAAGGCCAGAACCCATTCCATTTTTTGCCGAAATGGGAAGTGTCAATCCAGTAATACTTTTTCCCAGCGCATTAAATTCAAACACAGTTCAAATGTTGACTGATTCTATTACAATGGGTGCTGGACAATTTTGCACGAACCCGGGCCTTTTGTTAAGTATAAAAGGAGTTAATCTGGATCAATTCATTATCGAATTAGGAGAATCTTTGAGCCAGGTTAGTCCCGGTGTTATGCTTACAGAAAAAATATTAAAGACCTATAATAGTGATGCAGCCACTGCAACTTCAAATAAAGAGGTTACAGTCGAAACAATAGTTCAGTCAGAAAACAAATCGAATCGAGGTGGAGCAATTCTTGTTTCTGTTTCAGGAGAATCTTTTATAAACAATCCCGATTTGGCAATAGAGATTTTTGGACCTTATAGCATGGTTGTGAAGTGTGAAGATAAAAATCAATTAATTGAAGTCATCTCTAATTTAGATGGTCAATTAACTGGATCTGTTCTTGGCACACCGGATGAATCAATAAACTTTTCTAAAGTCATTGATCGATTAGAAAAAAAAGTTGGCCGTCTCATTTTCAACGGAGTGCCAACAGGAGTAGAGGTATGTTCATCCATGCAGCATGGTGGCCCATATCCTGCTGCAACTGATGTAAGGTTTAGTTCTGTTGGAACCATGTCCATCAAACGATTTGTCCGACCTGTGGCCTACCAATCCTGGCCTGATAATCAATTACCTGATGAGTTGAAAGATGATAATCCATTAAAAATTTGGCGATTGGTCAATAGTGAATTGACGAAGATCTAACTAATTATGCCTAAACATGTTTTTCAATGTATTGACGCCCATACCTGTGGTAATCCTATCCGCCTGGTTAGATCTGGTGGCCCTAAACTTGAAGGTAAAACCATGTTGGATAAACGAGAGCATTTCATGATGGAATACGATTGGATACTGCGAGGATTGATGTTTGAACCTCGGGGTCACGATATTATGTCTGGAAGTTTTTTGTATGAACCAAGTAGTGACGAATTCGATATTGGGATTCTCTTTATTGAAACCAGCGGATGCCTCCCTATGTGTGGGCATGGGACTATTGGTACTGTGACTATAATGATACAGGAGGGTTTGGTTAAGCCAAAGACAAAAGGTGTTGTTGTATTAGAAACTCCGGCTGGTAGAGTAGATGCTTATTATACGTTGAAAGACAATAAGGTATCCTCTGTAAAGATTGTAAATATCCCTTCCTTTTTATACGCTTCCGATCTTTCTCTTGAGTCATCTCAATTGGGACCTCTTAAGATTGACGTATCTTATGGCGGTAATTTTTATGCTATAGTAGATATGCAAAAAAACTTTCCTGGAATTGATAAATTTACTGCTGGAGATTTGGGAGCCTTAAGCCGTGAGCTCCGCATAAAAATTAATGAGCAATATGAATTTGTACACCCTGAGGATTCGCGGATAAATAAATGTATCCATTTCCTTTGGACGGGAAATCCTACAAAACCAGAATCAACAGCAAGAAATGCAGTTTTCTATGGGGAAAAAGCAATAGATCGTTCACCTTGCGGTACGGGAACTTCTGCGCGGATGGCCCAATGGTATGCACAAGGGAAAATAGGCAAGGAAGATATTTTTATACATGAGAGTATCATTGGCAGTCAATTTACAGGCCGCATTGAAAAGGTTACTAAGGTAAATGATTATGAAGCTATTGTTCCCAGTATTGAGGGCTGGGCAAAGGTGTATGGATATAATCAAATTACTATTGATACTGACGATGACCCTTATGCCCATGGTTTTCAGGTAATTTAGACTTGCCTCATTCAGATGTTATTATTATTGGTGGAGGTGCCATTGGTCTATCTTCAGCCTATTATATCAATCGTATGGGTTATGAAGTAACGGTCATAGATAATAATACGCCTGATCAATATGATTCTTGTTCTTGGGGAAGCTCAGGCATGATTGTTCCCAGTCACATTGTTCCTTTGGCAGCTCCAGGCGTAATAAAACAGGGATTAAAATGGCTCTTAGATCCTGAAAGCCCTTTTTCAATTGAATTTAAACCAACTTTTGAAATGATATCCTGGCTATGGAAATTTCGAAAGGCTGCTAATTCTAAACATGTTAAACACGGTGCAGATTTACTTCGCCAACTCAGTATGCATAGTCGATCGCTTTACCTTGAACTTGATGAAACAATGGATTTTGGATTAGAAACCAATGGAATTTTGATGCTTTGTAACCGAGAAGATACTCTAAAAGAAGAATTGGCTGTTTCTGCTATGGCTCGTGATATAGGCATGACTGCTGAAGATTTAAATCCATCAGAGGTGAATAAATTAGAGACGGGAATGCTTACTGATATTGCTGGAGGTGTTCATTATCCTATGGATTGTCATGTGAATCCAGTCTCATATCTATTTGAAATCAAAAAAGTATTGCTTGAATCGAATGTGAAAATCATACATGAAACAAAAGTAGAAGGATTATCAATTGAGAACGGTAAAGTTATTTCAGTTACAACAGCTAAGGATACTTGGACTGGAAAGAATTTTGTATTATCTGCTGGTAGTTTCTCTGCAAAATTGGTTAATAAAATTAAATTGAAAATACCGTTAATGGCTGGAAAAGGATACAGTGTCACAATGGAATCGCCGCCTCAAAAGCCCGCAATTCCAGCAATTCTTGTTGAAGCAAGAATTGCATCAACTCCGATGGGACATACATGGCGATTTGGTGGAACTATGACCGTGACTCAAGGGTCTCGATTGATAAATCAGAGAAAATTAAATGCAATGCTACGAAATGTGCAAAATTATTATCCGGAATATGATTTATCATGGACAGGATCACTTAATCCATGGGTAGGACTTCGTCCACTCTCTGCTGACGGATTACCTTATATTGGTGCTTTTCAAGAATATCCGAACTTATTTGCAGCTACGGGTCATGCTATGTTGGGCGTCAGTCTTGCCCCATTAACGGGTTATTTAATTTCACAAATTATTGCAGGAAAATCTATTGATTATGATATGACGATGCTCTCCCCAAATCGTTTTTAATCCTGTTTCCGACCAATTTCTGTTTATATTTGGACTGCCATGTATTACCGAAAATTATTTTTCTTCTTATTTTTTTCTGTCCTTATGGGGCAAATGTCTTTTCAATCATCTCCGCAACATGATAAATGGGCAATTCGTGTTTATAATGGCTATGCCACTTATCGTCCGCTCATTGCAATCATTACTTATGCAGATATACCTAGAGAACGCCACAATACTGGTATCCGTGGTATAGATTTCAGCCATAAGTTTGTTCGTGGTTGGAAAAATCTTCCAATAGATTGGAGTATTAGGGCAGGATATATACACCATTTCGAAAAAGGATATCAACCAAACCATAATCAATATACTTTATTTTTTTTGGGACATTATCGAAAATCAGTATTTGGCTTCCCAGTGAATTTCTTTATTGGAGAAGGATTGTCATGGGCTGAATTGGTACCATTTGTTGAAGGGCGGGAAACGCGACGTATCAGTGGAAAAGACTCACAATTAATGAATTATTTAAATGTGGGATTTGATCTAAAGATATCGGACTTATTCCCAATAATAAGCTATAACAATTTGAGTGTTGGATTTGCTGTATCTCACCGCTCAGGAATTTATAAACAGTTAATACTTTTTAATAATACGCAGGGCGGCGGAAACTTTGTTACCTTTTTTACGGAATTTAATTTCTAGAACGAACTTGAAATGGATGAATAATGGCTTTATCAGTTAAAGAACGATTCAAGTATAATTTTTACCTTTGGTATTTTGGCTTGACCCAAGTTCGTCTGATTCATTATTGCCGGCCAAAGATTGTTGATGTAAATGAAGAGGGGGTTACTTTGTTTATGCCATTAGATCGCCGCACTCGGAACCACGTTCGGTCCATGTATATTGGGGCCATGGTAGTTGGAGTTGATATGGTGACAGGGTTCACTGCCCTTCTTAAGATTCGAGAATCAAAAAGGAATGTGATTCTTATATTTAAAGATTTAAAAGCCAATTTTCTGAAGCGGGCTGAGGGAAATATTCACTATATTTGTTCTGAAGGGAAGGCTATTGCGGCTGCAGTGGAAGAAACCATAAGAACAGGTGAACGAGTAAACTTGCCAGTGCCCGTGATTGCCACAGTTCCAGACAAATTTGGTGATGAGCCAGTGGCAGAATTCATCATCACATTATCAATGAAAGAAAAGTAAAAATCTTTAAGTGAAATCGTCTTCGGCCCATTTTATGCTTATTGGGGCTGCCTTTTTATGGAGTTTGGGTGGTTTATTTATTAAAATTGTGGATCTACACCCTGTGGCAATTACGGGGATAAGAAGTCTCGGAGCTGCAACCGTATTTTTTTTCTATATTAAAAAGCCTAAATGGTATTGGAATAAATATTTTATTGGCGGCATACTGGCCTATAGCAGTATGGTCATTCTCTATGTGATTTCAATTCGATTAACTACAGCAGCCAACGCAATATTTCTTGAGTTTACAGCCCCGGTTTGGGTGGTACTATTCGGATACCTTCTTTTGAAGGAGACAGTTACAAAATTTGATATCATAGCTATGATATTCATTTTCCTTGGTATGGGACTATTCTTCATGGATGAATTGTCATTTTACGGTTATTGGGGAAATATAATGGCGCTGGTCGCGGGCATATGTCTTGCATTGGTAACGGTCCTTATTAGAAGAGAGAAAGAATCTGCTTTTGAGATAGTATTATATGGGAATATGATTACGGCGATTGTTTGTTTGCCTTTTATTTTAGAAGGAATTGGCGGATCATCAACAACGGATTGGCTCATCATTTTTGCACTAGGTGTATTTCAATTAGGGATACCATATCTTTTATATACCACTGCACTCAAGTATGTTGCGGCAATTGATGCTATACTCGTTGGAATGATTGAACCGATCTTAAACCCAGTTTGGGTTTATTTCTTTATAGGGGAAGCCATGGGTGAATGGGCATTCCTAGGTGGAGGTATGGTTCTGTTGGGAACTTTAGGCCGAGCACTCATAAAACAAAAAATGGAGAAATAATTGCCATGATAGGAACAGTAAAAGAATATGATAAGACGAAAGGATTTGGATTTATCTCAGGGGATGATGGGGAAGACTACTTCGTCCATGTGTATGGATTAGGCCCCAAATTAAAAAGTTTTGGATTACGCTCTGGGCAGCGTGTGGCCTTCGACGTAGATTATGATATGAAAGGAGATAAGGCTGTTAACGTAAGGCCAGAATGATCTAATCTTCTAAAGATTGTATTAGTCTTTTTTTACTAATTGCTTGGACAACTTGGAATTAATAAAATTAATTGAGTCAGAAATAAAATCTTTGATCATAGGTGCAATATCCAACGGAATCTTATGAGTCGCATCGTAGGCCTCAAAATACAGTGGATGTTCCAGTTCAGATAAAATGTTATATGCTGTCTCACTAGCGGTCAATGGTATGATTTCATCCTGTCTTCCATGAAGGAGTAAAATTGGCGTTTCTTTGCTCTCCTCAGTTCTGTCTTCTAATAGTTTCTCTTTAAATTTGATAAAACCCGCAATAGGAATAATGCCCCCAATTGCATAGGGTAGGCGAAGTGCAAATTCAATAGCAAGGCATGCCCCCTGTGAAAAGCCCATTAAGTAAATCTCATTTGGTTTAAAACCATCGGATTGAATTTTTGCTAAAAGATCATGCATGCCGTTCCAGGTTTTATCAACATCCCACCCTTTTTCATCACTTCCACTGAACCAGCTATAACCTTTCCCTACGCCAGATTTGTAAGGTGCTCTAGGGAAATACCATTTGACATTATCCAGATTGATCATTTTAGAAACAGGTTCAAAAGAATCCTCATTTCCTGTCCAACCATGAAGTCCGATGATGGCCTTCTTTGGATTATCTATCGTAGATTTTGTGCGAGTTATTAATTCAGAGCTCACAGCAGCATTCATCTAATACTTTCACCGAACTAATGACCAGTTCTTGTTGATAAATATATGCCTGGATACAAGTGCCTAAGCTCACGCCATTAAGTTGTGCTAAACCCTCATATTTTGTTAGATCCGTTTCATTTACTTTCATTGTGACTAAGCCACCTACGATATCACCACAATTATTGCACTTTGAATTCTTGTCGCAGGATAGGTACATCAAAGAGATGAGGAGAATAAAAAGGTATCGTTTCAAATTATTTCTAGAAATTGGCTTCTGCTGTTAGAGACCACTTAGCATTCCCTGGTGTCCGGCTCGGTTCAAGTCGATAGAGTTCACCTGTGGCTGTATCCAGCATATAATGCCAGTGGGTTCTTTCAATCTGAAAGGATTGGAGTTGGTACCGTCCTGCGGCCTTATCCTTTCCCAGTTGATCTTGAACATAAGTATCCAATTCTTCCATTATGGTTACCAAACTGTCATCTTGAGCCTGAGTGGCCCCAATGAAAGTAAAGATCATGGTTGTGAGAAAAACTCCTGCAATCAAGCCTGCAATATATCGTTTCATTATATCCTCCCTGGTTTAAGATTCGATAGTGCGAGTGGCCTCATAATCTGCCATCCGCTGGACAAAATCGTCCTCGTCCGTTGCCTGAAGTAGTGGACTTATAGAAATATTTTCATCAATCGATACACTCATTTTGGGACCGTAATCGTGTCCGGGATAGATCATAGTTTTTCCAGGTAGGTCCATAATGGTTTCATAAACAGACCGATATAAAGATCGAGTATCACTCCTTTTGTCAACCGTACGGCCAGTGCGCCCAACAAAGAGGGTATCACCCGTGAAAAGAATATGATCCAATAGGTAGCAGATTGAATCGGGATAATGGCCTGGTGTATGGTAAACTTCCAGGCTCAATTGCCCTACGGTTACAATATCGCCATGTTTAACCGGCTTTATATAATTACACTTAATTCTATCTTCCGATTCTTTATAGATCATTGACACAAGATTAGGATATGCATCCACATATTCATCCAAATATGCCGTATGGTCAGCGTGAGTGTGAGTTATAAAGAGAGCAATTAGTCCTCTACGGTGGACGAATGGTTTAATCTGTTTTAAAGGGACCGACGCATCTACAAGGAATTGATTACCCGTACGCAAACAGGAGACGAGGTAGGTAAGGTTATCATCGTAACCGCCCTTTATTGATCTAACGGAATAATCTGTTTCAGCCATAATAGCTAGAATTTAAATCCCTTTCTGGAACAAATTTCACTCAGTTATATTCAAATATTATAAAAACCACTTTGGGAGCAGTTATGGAAACAAAACAAATAGGTGTATATCTTATCATTGCTGGAGGCGTGATACTGGCGCTGAAATTCATTAATGCAATCATCAGTTTTATCATGAGCGATTTCCTTTTAGGTTTGGGGACTATCCTACTGACTGGAGGTGCGGTCGTTCTTGTCTTAAAATTTATGAAAGAAAATAAGGATGATGCCAAAGATGAACCATTTAGAGGAATAGATAAATGATTATATCAACGACAGAAAACGTTGCTGGTCATGTAATAGTGGAAAATTTAGGTACAGTAATCGGAAATACAATTCGCGCACGTCATTTGGGAAAAGATATTATGGCTGGGTTCCGTACAATTATCGGTGGCGAGATAAAGGAATATACAGGTATGCTAGCTGAATCACGGGAACAGGCTCTCATACGGATGGAAGAAAAAGCTCAAAAATTGGGAGCGAATGCAGTTGTGGGTGTTCGATTTCAGACTTCTATGATTCTATCCGGTACGGCAGAATTACTCGTTTATGGGACGGCTGTAAAGTTAGATCGCCGGTAATTATTATTAAGAGACAAATTTTTTGTCTCTGTCCTTTTATTATTTATTTCTTCTCCGAATCCCAGAAATCATTTTCCATTATTAATTCAAAAGCGGCTTGTTGTGTCTCAAGTCGATTTGATAACAAATCAAATACTTCTACTTGTTGATTCGTAGGTTTGAAGTCTGCACCAAATCGAGTTAGGTCACTGCCCAAAGCAGCCAAACGTCCATAAATTTTATTGGGGTTACGGAATGCATCCTCTCTCGCGCCGGTAAGTTTTGTATCGAATAAATGACTTTCAATTTCATATAAGAGTGCATCCATATCCCGCGCTGTTTTTTCTTCATCCCTTGTCTTGTAATCATTCTGGAGTGAATACCGCAGGTTCTCAATTTTGTTAATAAGATTTACATTTTTATTGATGGTTTCACGCAAAGTTATGAGGAATTGAAATTGTGCCTTGATCTCTTTCATGGTCCCTACGGTATTGGGATCTTTTAGTAATGTGAAGGATTGTATGAACTCTTTTTCATCTAGCTTAAGCACAGCACGATATTGACCTGGTACTGCTTTAGGTCCAAGTTTGCCGCTATTCACATCAAGATCCCAGGTACGAAGTTGACGCCAACCATCCTTATTATAAGTAACCCAATCCACTCCGCGAGGATTTACGCGAAGCTTAGGTGTCTTTG